>Ga0116227_10005130_pt1 | contig 27927 bp, 23 predicted proteins | sample S1TSphgellanicum_FD_89693 | JGI IMG/M metagenome (GOLD analysis project Ga0116227, IMG submission 89693) | Host-associated microbial communities from peat moss isolated from Minnesota, USA - S1T2_Fb - Sphagnum magellanicum MG | ecosystem: Host-associated > Plants > Peat moss > Unclassified...
AGGACTCCCGACTCCTAGACATTGAGTTCCTCAGGTCCGATCTCTTTTTCTTCTTTTTTACCACTATTTCCCAACTACCGCCGGTTCTGCTGCATAAGACGGTTGGAACTTGGAACTTGGAATGGGGTAGTGTTCTGCAGCAGAACGTCACGTCACGGACGGACGGACGGGAAGACATAGTGAATTTATATATAAGATAGAGATATATAATTATTTTATTTTATTTTATTCTACTTTTTTTTTGTCCAACATAATTCGTGAAAGAAACTAATTATTAGGCACCTTGCTCCCACACCAGCCTAGACACAGAATCCACAAGCACTATTGATTCAAGCTATAGAATTGGAACCTCTGCTGAACCACCAGTCAGAACAGTGATTTTTTTTGTGGCAAATTTTTGCAATTTTGCAATTTCCTTTTGAAAAAGGAAATTTTTTTCAAATTTTCTTTTTTAATTTTCAAAAGAGAAAAAAAATTAAGAAAATTGCCAAAATCACCACAATTGCCTACAACATGAAGAGGTGCTTAAGATTTTCAACTTTCATATTTTGAATATTGCCTAATTTGGCTATATATACATATGGATGTTCACCACTTGAGCAACATCGCAAAATGGAAAAGAAAAACACTAATTTGGCATGGGATTTAGTCATGTTATTTTTTTGTATGCTTCCAACATCATTAGACAACAAGAGTATGTGATTTTCCTTGGCACAGCTGAGGTTATCATTTTTTTCATGTTAATGAATTGACAAATGATTGTATGGCTTTCATTAGTGTGTGTGTTCTTTTGTTCAATATTGTGATGTAACGAAAGTGATGATCATCCACCAGAAGATTAAGCTGAATTTAGATTGGTATAAACAATATATGAAAGTGATGAAATTTAATCATCCTTCTATATTGAAGGCAACCCTATTGGAACCTAATACAGAAATCTCACCTTTTCAATTATATACATATTTCAAATATTGGCTATTAAACCCCTAAAGAATTACTTATTATTGACATTTTCTATTTTTAAATTCTCCAGAAAGGAAGCACTGATTTGGATGAATGTGAGGATGAAGTTCATAAGCAGAAGGTCTTGTGATACCTATTGTATGGCAACCATCTTTTCACTATTGTAAATTAGACATTTTGGGGGAACTTGAAGGTTTTTTGACACAAGGGGTTTTGTTTCCCCCTACTAGCTTTCCACAATCATGATCCTCATGAAGTTCTTAATGATCTTTATGGGTTCCCAGTGTGTTTCTTAGTCTTATCCCATATGCTTTAGCACATGTTCCTTAAGTTGTTCTCAAAGTTCACATGTGTCCTTTGCATGTATTTTTCAATTTCATACCATATGATTTGCCAAATGTTCCTTATGTTGTTTTCACAATTCTCATGTGTCCCTTGCATATGTGTTCCCTAATTTTTATATCATATGTTTTTGCTGAATGCTCCTCATGGTGTTTTTCACAATTTCATGTTATCCCTTGTGTTGTTCCCAATTGACCTAATAATGCTTCTTCCATTTTACCACAACAACTGATGCACCAAAAAGAAGCAAAAAAAGAAAGCAAAAAGAAAATTTGACCTAATCATTTTTCTTCCATTTTACCACAACAATTGATACACCCAAAAGGAAAAAAGATAATGGAAAAGAAATTTTGACCTATTAGCGTTTCTTTGAATTTACCATAACAAAATGATAACACCCAAAAGAAAAAAAGGATAAAGAAAAAGAAATTTTGACCTAGTAATGTTTCTTCCATTTTACCACAACAACGGATGCACAAAAATAAAAAAATAAAAAAAAGATAAAGATAATTTAACCTTAGTTAATTAATTGCATTTTGTGTACGAATTCGAACCACAGGAAAAACCATGGCCCACCATATCTTATCCTCGTCCGTCTCCTTTGCGCGATCGTGTCGCTCCTCTCTCGTCTCTTCCCTTCGTCGCTCGCAGTCTCTTCGCTCCGTCGCCAGCATCTGCCCTTGGATTTGCTGCGGATTCTTCTTCTTCTCCGTCCCGCAAATGTCTTGGTGAGTTCTGTTGCAGCAGCAGCAGCATTGGTATTTTTCTGTAGCGGGGATTTTTTTTTCTGGCTTTTATTTTTTTTCCCCTGCGAAGAAGAAGAAGAACAAGAGAAAGAGAAGAAGTCGTAGATATGGATGCTGTTGCATGGAGAATGGTGGCGAATTCCGTCCCTGCAGTGGCTTCCAGCTCTTCCGGAGCTCGAGCTGTTGCTGTCGCTTCTCAGCACCAGCAACGTTCTTCTTCTGCTGCTGCTGCTACGGTAGTTTCGTCCAATGTGAGCATCGTCAAGCGTCAGTTCTTGGCGGGAAGCTGTAGCTCCTCCTCCTCCTACAGGTATAATGCAGTGGCTGCGGCCGTTCGTGAGAGGATGACGAGTACGGGGAGTGCTGACGAGACGGCGAGACGGGCGACGGTTGTGATGAAAACGGAAGGAGCCGCGGTTGGTTACGCCAGTGCTCTGGCTGAACTCGCGCAGGGGAAAGACGCGCTGGAGACGGTGAACAAGGACGTGGAAAGGTTGGCGGATCTTCTGAACAACGAGGAGCTCTACGACTTCCTCATCTCGCCAGTCGTGGAGGACGAGAAGAAGAAGAGCATCCTCAAAACCCTAGCGGAGGACGCCGGATTCACCACCGACACTCTGAGCTTCCTCTACCTCCTGGTGGACAAGAAGCGGATGTTGTTGATCAAGGACATCACCAAGGAATTCGAGACCATCTTCAACGAATCCACCGACACGCAGTTGGCGACCGTGACCTCGGCGGTGAAAATTGAACAATCGCAGTTGTCCCTCATCGCGAAGAAGATCCAGAGCATGAGCCAAGCCAAGAATGTGAGGATCAAGAACGTTGTAGATCCATCGTTGATTGCTGGTTTTCTTGTCAAGTTTGGTAAGGATGGCTCTCGCTTCATTGACATGAGTGTCAAGGGCCAGCTTGACAAACTGGCCACCCAATTTGCAACTGCTGAAAATACTGGAGTTTTCTAGAATAACTTTTCTTCTCTTTATTGCTTAGCAAACATGGGGAATCCACTTTGCAATGACTTGGGTGATTCCTGAAGCACCTGGTTTACAATGTATGATTCTGCATTGCCAGAACTTAAATTTGTGCAAATGAAGTTGGGAAATTGGACTGGAAATTGTGATAGCAAAAATTTAGGCTTGGGATTCCCATCAGTCTCTTTGGGGCTCTTGTTGTACTTCTGAAATTTTCAGGCATATATGCTGCAAGGTGGTTCAGCCAATCCTTTTGAAGAAGTCTGGGAAGAATTTGTAGGGATGAAACATTGTCACAGATTTTCTTGCAGAAAGTTTTCACCTTGTGTTGCAAATCAAAGAGTTATGAATCTCTTGTGCAGGCGAGTCTGCAATGCTGCTTGCTTCATAGAATAGTTTGTGAGTCCATAAAGGTTTCTGTGTGCATGATTTCAGCATCCACATGTAATTGCTGTGCATGATTTGTAGCATCCACATGTGACTGTATCTATGGTGAATTGTTGCTCTGTCCTGTTGCTCCTTCCCTTTTACTTTTCTGAAGGTCCATGCCAACTTCCACACTGCATGGTTTTATGCTTACCCAAACTCATCTTCATGTCCAAAAGATCCAAGGTGGTTGTTTGCAATGACTGGGGTTTCAGTGCATGGAGATTGTCATTGCAGCTTCCAGGAAAGCAACAGAAGGTTCTGAAGTTCCCATTCCTAAGAGCAGCAGCAGCAGGAGGATGGAAGTTTGCAAGCATATGTGGAGGACAGTTCCAAGCAGAGGTTTGAAGCTATTGAAAGGTGGGAATGATGTTTCGTGCATGTTGTTGTGAATTGTTTCAAAAACTTTCTTGTCAAATCTGTCATATGTGGAAGTTGGGAGAGAAAATTTAAGTTTGATACTGGTTTCTCACTAGTGTATGGGATGCAATGATTTGTGTTTGCAGGCCCTTGGTGTGGTGTATCAACAGCTTTGCATGTTTACTGCTGTACTCAAGGTGGTTGTGTACCCTTGAGAGTTGATTCTCGCTCAGCAATTTACAGAATAATTGCTTATGTGCACCCTGTTGTGTGGTGGGGATATGGCTGTGGTGTTGCTATACAAGAAGCTTCACCAGTCTTTGCTTTACTGTAGAGTGGCCACATCTTGTTGTCATTGGCTTCCTTCACCCAGGTTTGATGCAAAAGATTTCCTTAGGGAGTGCTGTCTGTTGTGAACTGTTTGGTGTCCTGTGGGTGGGGGTTTGTCAATCCTCATCAGTGCCATGTTTGTGGGATATTACAAGTGTGTCATATTTGAGTCCATCCTTTGGGGGAACACACATGGTCAAGAACTGTTGAAGGCGGCATGGGAAACTTTTACTTTTATTATTTTCTGACCTGAGACTGGGTGGCCTAGGGTTTCTCCCCCTTGCCTGAAGTCTGTAGTTTTATTGTCCAGCAATGCTACTTGAAGAACATGATAACCAAAATTGTAGAGTGATGTTGATCACATGTTGTATGTGGCAGGATGCTTTAGTGTGATTAGACCACAGACCTCCTTGCAGGTGCTAGCAAGGATCTAGTTGCTCTTAACTAGTACTTGTTTTGCTGGATAATGCAGTGAGATCCAACACAATAGACATCCACTGTTCAAGGACATACCTCTGGTGCTGGCTCAGGTTTCAAGGTGGATTCCTAATCTTTGTGAAATTGGCCAACAAAATCTTTGTGAAACTGGCAGTAGTAAATCAAATGTAATGTCTAGCCAGAGATTCTCAAGTGAATACTCAGAGTGTGACTCCTTTAATGCAAGTTGTGCACTACCACTCTTTGGTGATTGATGCATTTCTGATGCCAGTGGATTCCAACAGCTGATTCCAACAGCTTGCACAGTAGTTTCAGATAGCAACTGTGTCAGCTCCATCTGCAGGCTCTTTTCTCAAAAGTTCTGCATGGTCCTGCAACTTTCTGATGGAAAATCTAGTACTGGTGAGGGTGTTTGGATGTAATCTCCCTCGGGAGAAGACCAGGGAATGGTGATGCACAATGAAGATGGCATCTTAGTGTGGTGGCATCACGGATCGCTCCCTGATCTAGTTGTTGGAAATGTTTTTGATGGTTCTAACAACCAATCGTGGTTGACAGAACTTCCCTCTGTGCCTTTTGTCAAGAAACAAGGAACATTGCTCATGGCTATGTTGCATCGGCATTGCCCACATCATACTGTCCAGGTGCAGATAAGTTCTAGATTCAACTAATGTCTAGTTTCCTCTTTTCTTGCTCTCTCTGCATGCATTGTTGCAAATGGGGTGGTCTGTGGTTATACAACAACAGCAACTGGACTCTTATTGGTAGGGTCTATGCCTGCAGTAGGACATGTACATTGCAAATAAGGGAGTCATTATGCATGCTGTATTCATCTTTCTGATCCATGACTTCTAATCTGCTGACTTTGAATTTTGTTTGCCAGTTCCATCCAGAGGAGTGTGGCTACAGGTATATGGTCAACAGACTCTTGAGAACTTCAGCAAAATCACTCAGGTGTATTGCCAGCAGCAACCTTGGCAGCCTGTAAAAAAGGTGAAAATTTCCTCATTGCTCCTACTATCCAATGTCCTAGAGTTGTTGGGCAAGTCTGTTGAAGACCACTGCATTCTTTCTTGGAAAAATGATGCCGAAGATGATTACGCCTGCAAATAGTCATAGGAGAGGAATCATAGCCAGGAAATGCTGAAATGGCAATTTGTATTCGAATTTGTGCTGCATCAAATATGCTGGTGCCAGAATATATGGAATATATATTAATGGGGACTGTGATGATCGTTCCAGGTTGCAATCAAAATTCAAAGCAAGAATTGGCAGCTACACAGACTTATCTTGGCTATGACAAGAACAAAAATTTCAGTGCTGCTGTTCCAAATTTGCAGGTATAAATGTGTAGTGGATGGATGATATGGTGGAACCTTCTGTCAATGGAGTAGGACAGAACAGTTCAGTGGCACCAAATATTGCATGTTTGTGAATTCGCTCACAGAAGCTTTCAGGACTTTTGATGAAAGCTGAAATATTTTTTGTGAGTTGTTTGGGAGTGGTGTGGCAAAAGAATTTAAAAACACTACTTGTTTTATGTGGTCTTCTATATTTCATACAATGGCATCTAAGAGATGTGATTTGTAAATGGTGTGATCAATGCTTTTAGAGAAGCTTAAATGGAAACTTTTGTTATTGATTAATCAGCTCACTATTACAAAAGTTGGGTTTAGTTTAACCACCCAATTCATTTTGGGGCTTGAAAAGTGAACTAGATCATCATAGGGCACAATTTCATTGTGCTATCTATCTATGAAGCAAGGTAGTTTGTTTTGTTTTGTTTTGTTTTTATGAGATTCACCACATCAGGGTGCTTCAGATCATGTTCTTGGTATCTTTGGAAAGCTCTCAATGAGGAGGGGTGCATTGGGTTGGTTTCATGATGGTTGGACTTGTAGTGTAAAAGGTTTTGAATATTGAATGATTTTTTCACTGAAAATTAAATTAAATCATAACTAAAAATTTGGAGGAATTGGGATGTGCCTTTATTGATGTTGGAAAGATCTCAAGGATTTAATGGAATATATTTTGTAAAATTTCGACTTAGCATGGGGGGATATATTGAATTTTAAGTGATTTTTGTCACTGAAAATTCAAATAAATCACAAAAAACCAAGTTTTGGAAGGAAAGATTAATTAAGAACATGGTCACACTTCAAGGTCTGGCATTCAATTCAAGAATGAGGAATTGGGATGTGCCTTTGGTATTGTTGGAAAGATCTCAATGAACAAGATTGAATGAAATTTGTTACCTAAGTTTTGAACTTAGGATGAGGGAGACATCAAATTTTAAGTGATTTTTGTCACTTCAAGTTCAAATAAATTATAGAAAACCAGGTTTTGAAAGGAAAAATGAGTTGAGAATGTGATCACACTTGCAAGTCATATTTAACTCTTCAAAAATTGGATATAGGGTCTAGGGTTTAATTTAACCCTAAATCCTAAACCCTACAAAACAATTTTCATATGTTGAGCTTCCCTATTTTGAAATGGGTTCGCACTTGGGCCAATGGCACATGCCACACTAGGTTTAGTCAAAAGTGAACTAGGCTACCATAGCCTTACTCTTCCCTAAGGTCAATTTGTTATATTATTCAAATTTTCATTTTAATTTTTTAAACAGCTTGTAATTATTTATTAATTTATATGTTAAATATGATGTACATGTCAATTAAATATATTTTAAATGTAATGACAATACATTTAAATTATGTATGTATGTATGACATACATTGTTCATAGATTATATTTAATATTTAACAAGTAATAGCCAATATATTACAAAAAATTATAACTAAAATAGAACATAATATCACTTGTTGACATAAAATACTTTATACTATATTAGAACATAATGTAACAAATGAAATGTTAAAATAAATAAATATTTTCTCACATTTTATTTATGTTTGCCAAAAATTATTTTGCACAAAAAGATGTTGCAACTTGTGAAATCATATTTTTTCACGAATACTTATTTTGTGAGTTGCTATTAAAAAATGAGATACAAATGTGTTTTTCCTCTAATGGTTTGGAGTTTTTTGTATTTCTTTACTATATATGCATAGACCTTTAAAAGAAATTCAAGAATGAATTTTCATTTGTTTCATTTGAACAAGATATGAAAAATCTATGTTAAAGCTTGATTTGTAAAACAATGTTTTGTAATTGTGATATATCCAAATTTTTACCTCTCATATTACAAAGCAAATTGGTAGTTGGATGACAAAGATAATTCAATGTTTATTTGGAGATCAAGGTTCGAATCTTATCGATGAGGGACTAGTGATTGAAGAAATTGTTTGCATAGGTTTTTATTTTAAGCACCTATTGAATTCCATTTTTGTGATATTTTTGTCATTCATAGGTCTCATCACTTAAAGGAATGTGTCCTTAGTTCATTAGGAGTTTCATTAATCATTTAGGTGAAATCACCCCTAATGGAAAAAGGGGTAACATCTATATGAAACATTAGAACATACCACCAACGTCACTTTGCAACCATGTAAATACATGGCAAGACTAGATGCAAGAAAGTTGGCCCACCAAGACTTGTCCTAACAAAGGAAGAAAACATGATTGTCGTTGCTTAGACATTGAATATATGTAAATGTGGACTATTTTTAACATTATAATAGTTCAAGTTGAAGGTGGTAAAACATACCTAGACTCAACCTACACCATTTCAAGGTGGCATATTTGCAAATTCTTGGTGGTACTAATTTATTTAATTGTAAAAATTTAGAATTAACAATTTGTTTTGCGAAAAATTCAAAGTTTGTAGAACACAAGGTTTGGATAATTAATCATGCAACTCATTTTACCAAAACTTGTAAGCATTCTACATTCATCATATGAATTTCATTATGTATCACATATGAAATTTAGATGAACAAGAAATATTGTCATTTAATAATTATAAATGGTTCACACGTAACTATAAAAATAATAAAAATGCAAAAACAAAATTGTTGGACATGATCACATGACCTTCACACATTTTGCATGCCTTACAACTTCTAAATGTGAGCTGCCTCAAACCTTTCAAAATAACCTTTTAAAAATAAAAAATGTTATGGTTAAAAATAATTGTAATGAACCAAATAATATTACCCTTGTTGATTGGGTAAACAAGGCTTTTGATCAAACAGAACATCAAACATGAGGTTACAGCTACATGAATTTGACTATTTCATCCTAAGGCCATGGTTGGCAAGACAAAACCCAATAAATATACACAACAACTACTAACAACATTTCAAATGAAGATAATTACAATTCATATGAAATAACTAATGGCAATCAACATTGGGAGAACATGGGATTGCCATAAAATTGGCGAGCATAATAGCCACAATCAAAATTGTTGAAACAAGGGATGATGCAAATCAACTTGAAAAAGTGGAACTAGGACACCGCGTGGATACATCAAGGAGCCTTCCTACCATCAATGAAACAGGGTCAACAAAAGATGTCAATAATCTAAGAGATCAAAACCTCGATGGGCCTACTTATGAAACATATGATGAGATTTAAATTTCTACAAATCATGCCCCAAATCTTTGCATCTTGTAAACTCGTTGTCCTTGTTGCATTTACCGCCAAGGAAAACAAAGGGTAGACATTCATTAATACTTAATCACATGTTGTAACATTTAATGAATATTTATATATTTTGCAACAAAAAGTTAAAGACAGAATCAATATTAGAAATTTAAGAATATAAAAGAAAAGTTAAAGTGAGGAAAAGAGTGTAAGGCAAGTGGTTGATTCCTTGAATGTGCCCAAGTGAGCAACTCAAAGGTTGACTAACAACCATGTTAAAAAAAATCAATTTTGTTTAGTCTACTCCTATGAAGTGTTAATATATTCTAGGCATATTATTTTAATCCAATTCTTAACACCCTAATTAAAATAAATTATTAAATATATGTATTTCAATAATTTGCACCCATCTAGCACTTTATACATTTTCACATGTCACTTCAAAATGATTTTGGGGGGGGTGTCACAAAGAAAAAGAGACATAAATCGTAAATAAAATTGCACGACATGAGGATAAGGTTTGCAAAAAACTAGATGATGACCATGAGTAGTCCATAACAATAATGGGAGGGGGATGGTTTAGAAAGAGATGATGACAATTGTGAACATTGTGCTCTTTTGACAACAAAGTAGACCATGCCTTACAACCCATAATAAGCTTAACATTTATGCCCCACACCCAAACCATGAATAGTGAGAAACTATTGGTGAAAAGGGAATGAGATTGAAAAAAAGCCATACAATCAAGCACACAAATATGAACATCATAGGTGGACTGAACAAAATTCATAAAACACAACAATTAGGAATGCAAGATCATAACAATAACCAAAGAAAATACCTTCCTCTAAAACCAATTTGGAATACACTTAAAAAACATAACTAAGAGAGGAAGAGGGAACTATTGTTGAATGGAAAGGTAGGAACATCACATCATAACCCTAATCAAGGTGGCATTGTTTTTTTATTAGGATTCTAAGTTTGTCCAAATTGTAATGCATGCATCATTGTTGATTAGTGAGCCCATTTTGAAATTAAAATATGAAACCATTTTCAATTTCATAAAATTTGATAAAAGATTAAAAATTTCCATTGGTCAAATACATCAAGTTCATCTATATGGTGTAAACTATCTGCTATTGAGGAGGGCTTATGTCTGTTTAGGATTATTTTCAATTCAAAGACCCCTCTTACTTTGAAAATTTTGAATATTTTTTTTGAATCTTAACTAAATTCAATGATCTAAATGGTTACGAGTGGGATGAGGGATGAAGCAAAAAAAATAAAATTGGACTCCACTACCAACCTACAAGCAATGATCAACTTGCCTTTTTCCTTTGAGAGTTTAAGTGCTCACCTATCAGCCTATCTACCTTAGATGGAAAAGCCTTCTTTTTCTTATGCTTTATAAGTGGGAACATGAGCCCAAGAGTTGAGACATTCCCACAATGCAAAGGCCATACTTGGTTATCCCTTTGTCTTAAGCCTCTTATTTTTGGAATGCCTTCATCATGGGACTTTAGTTTTCATTACAAGATATCATATGTTTGTTAGTGAGGATGAAACCTTGCACCTAAAGGAGGCATTATTCAAAAGTATAAGAGTATAAGATGATCTCCAACTTTATTAAAAGAATAGTTGGGGCTTTATGCGACTATCATGCCCATGAAATTTCCTAGTGTAATTGAAGACCACATTGTATTCATGAATATCCTTCTTTGAAAAGAGAAGGGATCTTGTGCATACTCCTTAGGATTGGTAGGGAAAATATGGTTACTTAAAGGTGTAAGATCCCTCTATCCCTTCCTTAAGAGTGGCAAGCAAAATATGATTTAGTTTTAGGGTAAGATCCTTCAGAGTAGAGATAAGAACCTTCCCCACTCTTACACCTTGCAATCGATGTATGTTTATGTTCATGATAATGTTCACCTCATGCTTTAGAATGGGTAAAGCCCAGAGTTGGGGGACACGCCCAAAATGTGAGGTTAAATTTAACTATTGTCTCATCTTAGGACCCTTATTTTGGGAATGCCCCCAGCTTGGTTGGGGCTTTACTTTACACCTATTCACTAAGCTTGTAAAATTATACACATTTTATTTTATTTTCAGAATAACCTTTTTTTTGGAGTTCCATTTAGATGGATGGATTCATTCAGATTATTGTCCTTCAAGTTTGAACCGTGAACTTTTCTTTTGGTCAAGGATGAGACCCATTTTGAACGACAATAATATACTAATGATAAAGTCCCAAGATGGAGGTCATTCTGAAATCAAGAGGCCTATGACTAGGCGATAGCCAAGGCCATAGGAGTGAAACTTTTTGCCTACTATTTAGCGGGATCTTTTGCGGTGGAAGGCACCAGCTAGGCTGTACTGGGATCTTCTGATCATCGGATCACTGTTTCTAGAAAGTGAAAAAACCCCAACTCTGCTTTACGTAGGAAAAGGACCTGAGTACAGGCCCTTCCATGATTTTTGACCTGTTCCCTGGGCCTACCGGCCTTGGTCACAGATCTCAAATCACGGAAGGGCCTGTATCAGGCCCTTCTCCTATACAAAAATCCTTTGAAGGGGATGCACTTTTGGTCACCCCAAAATAAATTGTGAAAAAGATTGACGCTGGATATTGGGGGATGAAAGGTGCCCTCCAAATACATTAGGAAGTTTCTTCTTGTGTTTTATGTCTCCAAATTGAAGCCCCTGATCCCAAGTTTAAGGACTAGGGTTTTTATGAACAAGGGTCCTTTGATATCACTCAAACCCTAGGAACTAAAACGCATCTTCTCCTCGCACACATTCACTTTGTGTAATTCCTTCGCGGGAGGCGCGTGTTGTGGACATTGGCATCGCTACCGAGCGACCTTCTTGCTCCTGCCTTGAGCTTTCTTTGGGTTGTTCTGTTTTGTTCTGTTTTTTCTGCTCTCTCTTGCACACAGCAGGCGACAAGCATCATGCTGATCCCTAAGAAGAATCGGGTAGAAGTATACAAGTATCTGTTTCAGGAGGGCGTTTTGTACGCCAAGAAGGACTTCAATGCCCCCAAGCATCCGGAGATCGATGTGCCCAACCTTCAGGTCATCAAGCTCATGCAGAGTTTTAAGTCCAAGGAGTATGTCAAGGAGAGCTTCGCATGGCGCCACTACTATTGGTCAGGTTTTTTTCCCTTGTTTTTTGTTTTGGTGTTCCGATGACCTCCACTCTCTCTTTCTCTTAAGGAATTCCTAGGAATTTTTGTTTGTTATCAGCTTCTGCAGACAAAGACTTACTTCACTGCAGCTTTTAGGTCAGATTATAACCAAGTTTTTTCAAGCAGAACCGCATGCATATCTTAATGAAATATGTGGGATATGTTGCAAGTTTTCTGTGTGAAATATGACTTGAGGTCTCATCCTGTTTCATTCCAAAGCTTTCTGATAAGAATGCATTCATCCTTGAGAAGCTTAATGACTTCTGGACAACAAACTTATGTTTCACTTTGCATGTTTCCACAACTCATACTCACATTCATTACCACCATTACAATGGTAAAGGTGTGGTTCTGGGATTTAATATCTATAATTGGTGAGCTTTTGAATTGCAAGTCAATAGTTCTTGATGGTGGAGGAAGAATTCAAATCCCAAAATAGGTTCTCCTCCACAGGTACTTGACAAATGATGGCATAGAGCATTTGCGGACATACCTGAACCTGCCCTCAGAGATTGTTCCAGCAACCTTGAAGAAATCTGCTCGGCCACCTAGCCGACCGATGGGAGCAGCAGGAGCTGACCGACCTCCTCGGGGGCCCCCAAGAGAAGGTGACAGGCCTCGATTTGGGGATAGAGAGGGCTACCGTAGTAGCAGTGGCTTTGGTGGAGAGAAAGGTGGAGTTCCTGGAGATTATCGCCCTGACTTCCGATCTGGAGGAGGAGGAGGAGGACGGGGCTTTGGCAGAGGAGGTGGTGGATTCAACAGTGGAGCACCTAGTGCACTTTCAGAGTAGGATGATACAGCAGTTTTCAATGTGGGACACTTTTTTCCCATGTTCTTTAGTGGGCTATTCAGGCACCTGATGCTCATAATCTCTTGGTTTGGACCTTGCCTGGGTTTTGGGTTTCAGGAAGCACTCAGGGTTGTAAGAAGTTTTGGAGAGTGTTTTCATTTAACATGCTTTTATTTCAAGTGATGATTTCAATAAAGGACTTTTGGGAGGCATTATGTATCTAGAACATCCTTCTCTGTGCCAAATGTGTAAAGCTAATGCTGACATTGAGGCATAGGACTCAGCCAAAGAGTGTACAAAGCAGTTGCTCCTAGTAGCTCCCAAGTCATTCTTGTTATCATGTGATGTACAACATTGACTACAGCCATCTGTGGTCCAAGCTGGTTCGCTTTGTTCTCAGAAAAATCTTCAGTAGTATCTATATGCTTGTGGAGCAAATCCCCTAACTGTCCTTGAGTAACCGTATGAAAGAAATTTGCAGTGATGAACCATGCTGGTATTCATATCTTTGCATGCCAAGTACATGATCACAAGTTAGCTCACATCAAGGCATACATCCTATGTGCCCAGCTAGCAAGTTAATATTGAAGTTCACTAGTGATGCAATGTGCATCAAACCCACCTGCAACTTAACAGTGGGTTAGGGTGTTGAGGATGGATAGCCTGCAGAGAGAACAGAGAGGTAGGTTCCTTAGGCTGTGCAGCTAACTCCTGCTGTTGTAATTAAGTACTCCTTAGTGGTTGCAAGTTCCCTGGTTACTGGTCATTCTGTTTCTTTTGTTGTGCTGCTTCTCCCTACATCAGAGCTGCATCACTACAGCAGTCAGGCTACACTTAGTACAAGTCATTTGATGGTAATGAACACCAACACCTTTGTTTCTGAGAATGCAGCTGCACTGGAGAAGATAGCCTTTAGTGCACAAATTGCTCCTTAATCCTGATGTTTTATGTGTGTTTGTTGAAAGCTCTTTCATGACTTGTATTCATGCATTGAAGGCAATGGTGGAAGCCAGATAAAAAGTTTATATAGTTCCCCAATTGAAAGTCATGGTGTATCCAAGTTTCATTTGACTGAGTAGTCTTTTTCCTGCACAGCATGTTTTGCACAGAGAGAGTGATAATGAAAATATGTAGGAGTGGAAATGGCCATTTTTCAGTTTTCCTTTGTTTTCTATAGCTGCAGAGCATTATAACAATTTGGACCAAGAGAAAGGACAGAGATAGAGAGGAGGAGAGAATGGTGACCTCATTCATGGCAACACAAGAACACACTACTTTCAGCTGCTTAATTTTTTCGGTCATGGCCTTCCCATGAGTGATGATCTCACCAACTTCAGAACAGGATTGCTGTGCCTGTCCTTTGAGTAGTTCAATGTGAAATTTCCCTCATCTTGTGTCAATAAATCTTTTCTCCCATAACATGCCATGTGTAGTTCAATGTGAAGCTTCTCCTTCTCTTGTGATGACAAGAGACGAGCTTGTCTCAGGAATTCATGATCTGACTGCAAGGAAATTGGGTCCCAAGCTGCACTGTTTTTAGTGAATCTCAAGAACTTCATATGAACCCTAGTGCTCAACTTAGCCTGACATATAGTTGAACACCAAAGAACTGGATTGCAGTTCTGTCAAAATACAGAGTTGGTTGTAGTAAAGTCCATGCCCAGTTACTTACAGCTGTTGACAATACATGTGTAAATGGTCCGTGGGTTCTTAGTAAGCATTAACAACAGAAACTGTGCTAACTACTGTGATTAGCTAGGGAATTAGAACCCAATGCAAAAAAGTGTTTCCTGTGCAACCACTATGTATCCCTCCTGGTGTTTTTGAGGCTTATGTTTCATTATGGCCAATATATCATGGCTTGAATTTTAACTTGTTTCCTTAAAAGACATCTCTTCTGTTTCATATAACATTGTTAACATGATGTTTTCAATCTAAGAAAGTAAAGCTTGCCATGATGACATGAGATGATACTTAACATCCTCTTTGAAGCTCTTGATATTGGATGGTTTTGAATAACCAAGTGGTCTTGTAATATGAAGTCATTTGTGCATGTGGAATCAGAGAAAAGACGAATTCAGAGCTTGGATGTGGCTGTGCATGAGTAGGAACGATATTTTCTGGAATTCCACCAAAAACACAGGCACCAAGGATGGGGCCAGCTGCCCACATCAAAGGCACAACTGTTTGCGTACTTCGACCAAGTGCATTAGAGGGATTCAAAATGACTGACTGTGACACAGTACAGCTGCCCAAAAAATCTGATGATGTCCAGGATGGTTTTCAGCAGCTGAACATCACAATCAGATACATCTTGATTAGCTGCTTCTTCATCATGCTATTCTTCATTATGGGCTTTCCAATTCACTAGTGAGACTTCAGACCTGGATCATCAATCCTCAAACCCCCAGGAATCAATCATGTTTGCTTCAGATGGACTTATGTTGCATGCATTTTGTGCCCCACAATTTTGATTAGATTTAACAGTTTCTCAGGATCCATCAATAAAAATGCTTCATGCTAGTTTTAACAAGCATCAGTCAATGGACATTGAATACTCCAACACACTTGGTTCAAACAAAGTGCTTGAGAGATCACAAATTGACAATCTTACCCCAATGTGGAGATGTGACCTACATTGTAGAATGGTGGGTGTTCACTAGAGGACTTTTGAAGATGTACAGACAGGTTTTGGCAATATACAGAGTGTGTGCAACAAGAACATGGACATTATGCACCCACTAGTGCATCAAATTGTAGTTAATTCTTCCTCGTTGCCACTGTCACCACCTCTGATCAGACAGCTGACACAAGGAGTGAATGCCTGGCATGAGATATATGTTTTGGCAGATGAACTAAGAGATTATTGACTGAAGAGAGAAAACTAAATTTCTTGTGTTGTTGAATTTGCTCCAAAATGTCTGTAAACAAAACTAAGATGGTTTTGCTCACCATGATTGCAGAGCATCACAACTTCCTGGAGTTGTGAATAATGAGCATCAGAGAGTGTCCACTGTGAACAGTAAGCAAGATGGATAGCAATTAGATGGCACCGGTTCAGCCCAAAACTCTCTGCCAATTAACTCTGCTGCTGGGATGGATTCTGGTGTCACTATCATCCCTGACATCTTAAACCTTGCAGCTTTAGAAAGATGCAGCTGTAGCTATGAATCATCCATAAGGTCAGCAGGTTAGTTGTTGTGATGAGACAAATGTGATGAACATGGCATCTTGGACAATCTTGTGCAGGTTGCCCCAACTGAACTCGGTGACTACTCTACATACAACTTATGTGTAACATTGCAAGGGCAAGAATTTTCAAGCAGCGAAGAACATGCTGTCACAATGCAAGTTAGTCCAGAGCAGAAAACCAAGCTACAGCACACCAGCTTTGAATTCAACAAGCACTGCACCAGAAGAGAACTGCCTTTTGAAGTTCTGAAAAAGTTGATTACACCTACTTCTCTGAGATCTACATCAAGAGCTTACACATGCGTTCAACAACTATAAAATATCTGAACAAAAAATCGTGTCAAAGCACATCTCTGCAACCTGCACATGACAGCAAGAAAAGAAGCAAGACATTCATCATCCACAATTCATGATTCAAAAGAGAATTGCAACATACATACCAGCACCTGATTAATCTCCATGCAAAATCCTTTTCAAAAAGTTGAAACTGTAGTTCTTGACATAGGCAGTAGATGCTTTGGGTCTTATGCATCGCTGCTCCGCAATTTTCCTCCTCTTCCCACTCAACACCCTCTGTCACATTCCCAGAAACAAAGAGAAAAAATAAACAAATGCAACTGTGTATGCAATATTCTAAACAGATATAAGTATGAAAAGATTCTCTGAAAAGCTTGCTTGCAAGCACTGCAAATCAATCTCCTAGAACTGACTGTCTTGCAGGCAAAACAAAACAAAACCCTAGAAGATTCAAAAATCCAACCTCATAAGAATCATAGACCAGAATCCCAAAAAACATTCCCATACAACAATCTTCTCTCTCCAAACTTTGTGTTCCTTTCACCTCTTCTCCATCATGACCTAAGGCACTATGCCATCATCACCTACCAATCTCAACACAACTCTATGCATGAAATCAAAAATTGAAAAGAGGAATTTGTCATGAACATCTCCAAGGAAACGCTTCATGAGTGAAGTGGCCACATGAATTATGGAAAACTTGTCCGATGAACAAGGAGGCTGGCTGCTAGCATCTGTAAAAAGGCAAGTTGCTGTTGAAAAAATGTCAAAAGAAAGCATGGCAAGCATTCTGAACTGTAGAAGAAAACTTATTCTTCACTTTGTTGCCCCCTCCTGTTACTGACCATTTATGGTTGATCTTTATTTCTCTCACATCGGGGATCCAAGCTAATGAAGCAATCCAAACACAGAAACATTTCAGCCACCAACAACAAGAACACCGAAAATATTACCTAGATATCCTCATATTGGATGTCAACTTTTGGAAACTTGTGCACAAGCTTGACAAAGGAACTGTAGAATCCTTCCCAGTTAGGGTTTCCTTTCCCATTTTCTCCTAGGGCTTACTTTGTTTTGGCATACACCTTGAATCATTTCAAACTGGGGCAAATTTTAAGGAACACCTCAATCAAGGAATAAAAATTGAGTCCTGTGATAGATTCGAGCTCCAGCACCACTAATTTATCAAGAAGAGAAGTGTGCAATGACAACAAGAGCTGGTCAACATTTCCTCTCATGAGCTGATCGTCTAGAGCCATAGCAGGGTGGTTCAAGCGGGGAATCAATTCAGCAATTTCTTCAACGTTCATGACATCTGAATATGCTCTGGATTGAAGGCCTCACAACTGCAAAACCTTCAAATTGGGAACTTTGGAAGTCAACTGACCGAATTCTGGCCACGGGATTGTAAAATTGCTGACATGTAGAGCTTGTAACATGCTTGTTTCTGGTCTAATGTCCAATTCAGGGATGCGTGCACCCTTGCTTGTCAGTTTGCGAAACTTGCCTTTGCTCACGAGGACAAAATGCTGGAGGGTGCAGCGATCTAGTTCAAGGCTCGCCAGAACCTCAGCCTCCAAGATAATGTTGTCAACCATCGTGAACTCTCTTAAACTGGAGCTGGTGAGCGTGAGAGTCGATCGTGCATCCAGTGACGAAATGGTAGGGTTCGTGAGAACGAGCGATCCAAGCTTTGGACACGCCAAGAGAGGCGAATTAAGGTCTGATGCTGATACCACGACCTGAATCAAAGAAAGATACCAAAGCGAAGGCCAGCTTTGAACGGCGAAATCCACGCCCATTACTTGAACGTTCACGAGCTGCAGCTGTTGGAGATGCTTCAAATTTCCAAATGTCTCCAACACTTTCGCATGTAAGCCATAGAACCTGAAAGCACTGCAATCCTTAAGTCAGTACACGAAGAGAATCCCGAGCATGCAAGAGCCAAGAAATCAGCACCGCTACTGAAAATCCTTCTTCAGTCCAAGGGCTCAAATTTTGCGGAGAAGACGTTTGCAGGATAGTCTGCGTGAGCAACACTTCCAGGTCTACAGTTGTGAGATTTTTGTACACAGCCGAATCCTTCCTCCATAAGTACATCAAATGGTGCCAGTGATATCACGCTGCTCTCCTCCATTTCCGACATGTACCGGAAGCCCTCACGACCTCTTCAACAGATTTGACGTGCGAGAAGATATTACCAATCACTTCCACGGGTAATGCTTCTATCCCTTGCGGACGTATCCCTTCTATCTTCCGCACTTGTCTCTTTCTTCCTCGTCCTCGTCCTCTTCTGGCTTCCGTATTGTTCGACTCTTCCAGGAACAAGGAAGTGAAATAAGAAAAGGAGCAGCGTGTAGTCCAAACGTGTCCGGAGGACACAATGTACCCCACCCAGTGCTCTCAGGAGACAACACTTTTAACCGGCATAGCTCCTTATCTCTCTCAGCTCTCTTTGCTCAATCTGCACAAGATCTGCCAACATTTAAACCAGCCGCTTTGAACCATTCACGACCAATTCCTCCTACAGAGACTAGGTGGCACTTGAGAATTTGAATACCTCCAGACACGGAAAGGATAGTGAACAGCGATCACTTCCCAAGCACAATCCTTTCATTTAGATTAACTCAGAGTTTAGAGAAATGGCGGCGAAATGACTTAGGGTTAAGGATGTGGAGGTGACACTTGTTTTGCGATGGAAGCTTTTGGAGGGAAAGGGTTGTTTTGTCATGTTGTTGATTATGAGAAGCGGCGGAGACGGACAACGACGATAGAGGGAGCAGATGAGATTGGTTTTGTGTTTGGTGTTGAGGAAGGCACTTAAGATCAAACTTTGGAGGCGTGGAACACTTTTGACCGTGTATGATTTTTACTATTTGGTGTGGATGAAGTTGACAAACTGCACTGGGATTTTGATTGGGATGTTTGTTTGGCAGGAAGTAGGGTAGCCTGCCCTATGACCGAACACCACCCATGACCAAACACTGAAAAAGTACACAACTTGGGGGGGTCAACAAATGAGGATCATCCCATGGCTATTTGTATATTGCCCTATCACCAAATGCCCGGTGATATAAAGTTGTGTTTGGCATTTCTTATGTTTGGTCATGGGAATGTCAGATAGTTTTTATATAAAAAATATTTTCATTTATTTAGTGCAAGGTGTTTAGTGATAAAGGATTAAACACTAGCATAACACACATTTATGTGTACATTTATATAGTCAATAATCACACTCTTGAACATAATTGTTTAGTGAAGGGGGTTTTTTTGAAATAAATTTATAAATTTTTTATGTTCTATATGTGAAGTTAATGTTTGGCCATGGGCTCTATAAAATCACAAAATATTATACACACTTGTGCAAATGTACAAAATGCAATTGTAATTGGGACTTAAAGTGTTTGGTGTAAGGTGTGATTTAGGGTAGATCTGCAAACAAATATCTTCATTGTGTGTTTTTTAATGTTTGTTGATGAATACAAAACTTTAACATTGAAAGGGGTACAACATAGTTAAGGATTCTAGCAGCACATTAAAATGATCACATTAAATTACAAAATTTGTGAACAATCTAAGGATTTAAGAAACTATTTAGTCTACTTTCCCTCTAAAACAGCACAACACAATCAAAATGAATTGTAAAACATCAACTTAACCAAGCTCAATTACAAATCAACATGTCTAGATTACTAAGCCATGTGGAGGATGAATCCAAGCATTCTTAAAGTTATTCTATCCTAATGCAATAATGTTTAGATCAAAAGTGCCTAAGGAAAGCATATTAATCAAAGATGAATTGCTTAGCACAGTGAAAGATGAAAGCATAGATTTACCTAACGAATGTATGGAGGAAACCAAATAACTAAAAAGCAAATTGAAAAAGTACCTAGTCTTGCAAATCAGAAGAGAACGTAGGGCTACCTAAGACAAAAAATCACCAAGATGATAGCACAATTGCATGTATTAACAAGATTTACAAAGAAAGTTTTAGCAAGTTTATTGATTTTCGTTGGATAGTTAAATATGTTGTCCCTGCAGTAAAAAGATTGTAACAACAATGCGATAGTGTAGATTTCTTAAAGCTCGAGCACAATGCATAATTAGATACATTCCAACAACCTACACAACAACAACAAATGAAGATTTAGATTGGAGTGATTTTACAAACATCTTTGATCTCATCAACACAAGTGTTTTCACATATGAACATGCATCGAACAAATTCCCTAACCTAACACACTTTTTGTTTTCTTGGTTTGAACATAAGAAAGATAAAGGAATACCACTTATGGGGCCTTAACACACGCCAACAAGCTTTGGAGGTTGGGTCCAAGAAAAACCATAATGATCATGATGTTCAATGTCCTTCATAGCACACGAAATGTAGTGGTGGACCACCAGGCAATGGACAAGGATAATGTCCCTCCTCAAACTAGATCAAAGATGACAACACAAAGGCCAACAAGAACAAATAAGGTGCTTATTATAAATCCAAGAAGTGAGTGGTCAAATGAATCATTAGAAACAACCATGGATGTAGTTGAACGTGGCATTACTTCTTTACGAGGGGCTAACAAGTTTTGGGGCATACCTATAACTTCACTTTCTAACCACCTAAATGGAAAATCTAAAAGTAAACAAATTGGACCACTGGGTGTATTAAGAAAAGAAGAAGATGACGTTGTTATTACATGTGTTTTAAGTATGTAGAAATGTGGGTTGTTCATAACACTACAACAACTCAAATCGAAGGTGGCAGAAGTTACTCAAATTCGATCCACCACATTTTGAAATGGGGTGCCTAAGGATTTCTAGTGGTACTAATTTAAATGTAGGCATCATGAATTGAACATCTGTCTTTTAGAAGGATTGGAAATTAATAAAGCCCAAAGTTTCACCACTAGTTCTTGCAACTTGTTATATTAGAACCTGACATCTTTGTACACCAACATTAGTATAGTCCAGATCACATTTGGAACTCTAATGAAACTAGAATTCAAGTAAGGAGGCAATCAAGAACTAGAGTTCTAACAAAAAAAGGTTATCATCAAGTATACAACACCATCCCAAAATCCAGATAATGGTTAACCATCAATTGTGTAGTGAATGCAACAGGGGGATTGATACCAAGATTCTACACATTTCAAAGTGAAAGAATAAAAAATGATTACGTTAAACACTGCAAATTTGGAACATGTATGGCAATCCAAACCAAAACATGGATGACAAGTTTTTTGTTCAAGGAATTTTTGTCATTTTTCAAAAGGTCAATTCTAGGTGGAATCTTTCCAAGCAATCATCATCTATTAATTCTAGATGGGCATGGTTCACATGTCAACCTAGAAGTAATAGAACAAGTTCAACAATTTGGGCTAAATATGATTACCCTACCTTCACACACCTCCCATGTTTTACAACCTCTTGATGTGAGCTATTTCAAGCCCTTCAAAACAACTTTAAATAATAATAATAATAATAATAACATGGTCAGTAACAATTATAAGGAGCCAAATAAGATTATTTTTGCAAATTGGGTAGATAAAGCATTAGATGCAGCTTTGTCCAAAACAAACCTTAAAAATGGGTTCAAGGTTATAGGGATTTGGCCTTTTAATCCAAAGGCTATGGATGGTAGGACTAAGCCTAGTGAATTATACACTACAAAAGACAACATCATTACATTAGATGAAGAGAATACATAAAACTTTAATGAGTGGTTACCGGAAATAACTTTATTCAATTATTTTTAGTGACGGTAAAAGGGAGTCCATAGGGGGGGATGAACAACATGTGGTCGTCGACTTATGTCGGTTAGGTTTAGAGGACACTAAACAAGTTGGGCAAGTTGACAAGGATGACAACTACAAGGATGATAGGTCTAAATGATACTTAAGGTTGGGGTGAGCATGGAATAGCTATAAAGATGATCAACATAGGCACTACAAAGGAGTTTACTACAATAAGATTTGATGATGATGTACAAGAACATCCACCAAGGTACTATGTGGAAGAGCCTATATGTACTATATGAAAAAATCATGTTATCTTAAAAGATACAGAAACAGAGGCTAATATGGATTGCATAACTACCTTAGGTGAACCTACATATGTGTTTAAAGGGCAATTATCACATTATACAAAAAAGTCAAACTCCACTTTGCTTAAAGAATTAGGACTCCCCTAACTTTGTAAGCCCATAACTTCTTGTGTAAACCTCCGATTGAGGTGAGGTCTAAAGTGAAGTTTTAGCCCTCTTCGAGAGCTTTCCAAGGATATGTGACATTCCACATACACACAAGTAAATTAGGGAGATTAACGACTTTTAGTGGTCACGAATCAAATTGGCACTTTGACTCTCAGCCCCTTCTTTTGGCCATAACTTGTGTTTTAAATACCCAAATGAGTCATGCAAACCCATTTGAAACATTTAAGTTCCAAGAGCTTTTCAGTTGTATAAGGAACTCTTTAATACAATGACTTTTGACCCTGTAATCACCCTTTGAAGATTCGGGACTCCATCGAAACTCTAATTCCCAAAGTGGGAGCTCATTTGGGAGTGTGGGGGGTTCATTCCTTCACATTCTCTTGCATTCTTGGGAGCATTAAATGTGACTCCCAGGCTTCACCCTTGGCCCACACCTTTGCAAACCCTTACCTTGGTTACGAGCCCAAAGCTAGGGTTGCAATAAGGGGGGGAGAGGATGGGAAGGTACAACAAGTCCAAAAAGGGGGTTTAAGGTCTAAGAAGTTTTCCAAATCAAAGAAGGGGGTTGGAGGTTTAATAATTTTTCCAACTTGGAGAGGGGGGTTTGAAGTCTAAAAGGAAAGTAAAAATAAAACTTTTTATAACGTTCAGTCTATTTAACATTGGTTTGAAGTATGATCTTGTTCCATAACCTTGTTGTGTTCTATTTGTGTTTATATTTTCACATTTTAGCAATAAATATTTGTTTACACATTTCATGTTTTTATTTTTAACTTATTGTTGTTTGTTTTTGTTTTTATGTTATATGTTTGGTTATAAACTTAAATTTGTCTTTTCATGTTCATTTTCATAATTTTCGTGCATGTGACAAATGTAATTCCCCAAGTTCAAGCTCCCAACCTCCTTCATAAAAAAGATTGTCCCAACCATTAAGCCATAAATGGATTTAATAGAATATTAGTGTTAACTTAAACTTGAATGCCAAAATTTCACAATGTTACAAATGCAATTGTCAACCTTTCTTGTTGAATGTTTTTGCTTTTTAAAAAATAAATTATGATTTATTTATTTTTGTCATTATTTTTTGCATTTATTATATGTTGTCAAAAAATTTATGGTTTTAGGTAGGTTTTAAGTTAGGTTTAAAATAAGGTTTTAATTGGGGTCCAAACATGGTTTTAGGTTTAGGTTTAGGTTTTCAAACCCTAAAAATTGCAACCGACCTTGGACTTAAAACTAATGAGTCTTATGAAGCTTAGAACCAATGAATTGAAGCACCAACAATCTAAAATACTTGACGTAGCCCTAGATATGACAAGTTTGTGCCAAAAAAAAAATGTGCAAGGTGATATGACAAATTGGGATAGGTTGTTAAGTCCATTTTTTCCACTAGTTACACTATTTTAAATATGTTAATAACATTTATTACAATCCTTAACAAGTGATTTTCAATATTTTAATATTTATTACATGCATCACAATGTTGCTTTAAAAAAATTTAACTTTTAAGATATGCAATTTTTTAAATGTAAGAAAAAGACTTTCAATCACACTAACTTTCGACACACATCAAAAACTTTAATATGAAAATCAAACATGTTAGATTTATGTTATTTGTTCATTTAATCTTTTTTCTTTCATGCTAAAATGATAAATTCAAGATTATTCCTTCACCTTCAAACTATTGTATACCTATTAAACACATTGCTTTTAAATGTTCCCTTGTTTACTATCTAATATTCATTATGATAATTGAAGATTTTATGTGAAAAAATAAAGTGAACACTCTAATGTGGGCCAAAAGTATGACAATTATATTTTTCAAAACATTGTTTAACCGAATTAAAATAGAAATAAATTATTAATATGCAAACAATTGACATAAAATTGGCACAAAATTAAGCCTTCAAGTTTTAATTCATAGAAAAAAGAGAAAAATCTATTGATTAAATTTCCATCTTAATATTTATAACTTTCTTAGATGTCAAATAAATCAATGAATTGCATCTACATGTTCCAAATTGGGATTCATATTTTTTGTCAATTTCAATTAAGTATCCCTTTTCTTAATTCCAATGGCAATGATTCAGTAGAACTAGTCAAAGTAGGACAACTTTAAATTCCATAAATTAGAATTGTCACTTTGACAATTCCAAACTAGAATTTGTTTAGTCCATTCCCAAGTAAAAAGGCATGAAATTGTATATAGGTTTTAAATGAATTAAATATTTCTTTGTAAATTGTATCTTATAAATCATATCTTTCAAATTTATGGGTTTTTAAAAGTCTTTTTTCCCCCAACACCATAGATTTTCAATACCTTTTCCACCAATTGCATCCCAATTCTCTTCTATTGAATCTTAATCCAATTGTTGAATTGAATTTAATTGAATAGGAATTAAATGCCAATTAAATTCAAATCAATTAATAAGAAATGAGGTATTATTTAATTTACATTGAAGTTTTTAAAATTTTAAATAAAATTTGATGAAATGGAAAAAACATTCATCAATGATTTAGTAATAATATCGTACTTATTCAAAATTTCAATTGTCAAAATAATATAAAATGAAAAACTTGACAAAAAACTAGTCATACATTTTTAAAAAATTCATTTCCATATATTTTTTACATTTATATTTTTTTAATAAATGAGTTCCTCAATATTATTCAGTTTGAAAATAATTTGATCTTGTAATAGGTATGTTGCAACATGTGGCATAATCAAAATGTGCCACATGGCATATTAATTAATTATTTTCAAAACCAATTTAAATACGTAGGTATGCAAGTAGTTTGAACTAATTAACTAACTACCTATTTTTAGATTAAACACCTACTTACCTATTTAGGCTAAATATTTTACTTAGATAGGTAAATAGTTAGGTGAATAGGTTGGTTAGGGAGGTAGGGTAGTTAAGGGGTAGGTACATAATTTTTATTAAAAAAATTTAAATTAAGCCTTTAAATTGGCTCATCCCGCATGGCCCATATTTTTTTGAATGTGAAAATGGAAAGCAAAGACCTTCTTTATATACTTTTCAAAATGAAAATGGAACACAAACCTCATGGGATAGATTTTGAACTTGGAGTTTAATTGCAAATTATTTACAATTAAAAAATTATTTCTATATCTTTTATCTTTATTTGTATTTTTGTAAATTATATAATTTAATAGGTAAATAACTAACTAACTAATTGGTTAACCAATTAATGAGAAAACTAGCAATTCGTTAATTAACTAACTAATAAACTATCTAATTAAATAATTAACAAAAAAAACTAATAAACTAATTATGTATAATAATAATTCATTCATAATTTTTAGTTACATAATTATGTAATTAACCAATTAATTAAATTATTATTAAACATATAAAATTGAGGATTCAATTTATTTAAAATGTTAATTATAACATCATATTATCTAATTAATAAATTTTAATATCAATAATAAATACTGAAATTGTGTGTGTGTGTGTGTGTGTTAATAATTTAATAAATTAATATTTAAAATGAATAATGAATACTTTATCCGTGCACCAAAAATGCTCCAACTATGCACTAACCAACTTGTTGTTTTGTTTGTGTAGGCTTGTGTGAATAATTGATTCACTTGTCACTTGTCCTAGTCCCCATTCTAGAGCTCCAACACGCCCTTCTACCCCTAAAGTGTTGCGAACTAGGGAATGTACTCCAACTTTTTATCCTTCTATTGTTTTCACCTTAAACTTATAGTTGAGTCTATCAAGGAACTTGGGGGTGCGTCAAGGTTTCTTTTAACCATGACAAAGGTCATGTTATGATTGATCGCTGTGGTGTGCTTCAGGTAGTACTTGTTGTATGCCACCTCCAATTTGCAATAATATCGCAACGCATACACACCTAAACAACAAGTTAGATGTTCCAACACGTCATACCCATGTCCATTGTTAGAAACAATGTAATTATAGATAATGTTGTACATTAAATATTCTTGAAACTTCCTATCCTGGATCTTCCAAATGCACTTTAAATCCTCAATGAGGATTCTGGCATTCAGCATGGGTGGAACGAATCCTACTAGAAAAACACATTTACATGCGATAGATGAAATGTTATTCCTCTGGATGGGAAATGATTGGTAAGGTTTACTCTAGCTCCTTCAAAATGTGCAAAGTGTCACTTAGGTTACATGGTTTCATTCCCACAACTTCTGCACCAGATGTTGAAGGAATGATGTTTATTCACTCATTATAAATGGGACAATGTATGCGAGTTCGGTAATGATCTGTTAATACACTTTAATGTCGATTGTTTTCTTTGAGATTGGATGCCATTTTCATAAATTTTTAGATCTTTAACTTTAAACACATTTATTTTCTTTTCATTTCGAAAAATACCAATTACAAATGCATACACAAAACATTTGATTCATTAAATGGAAAAACAACTGCATGTGTCTTAAATGCCACAAAAGTAAGTATCTGCTTGTCAATTAATGCTCTAATGTGATTGTTTGTTTCAATAGTCACTATGGATTTGTTTAACATTCAATGTCAACCCTCGTTTTTTTTATAAAAAAAATTAAAGTTAATATTTTCTTCTAACATCACACAATTTGAATAAATTTTTATTATCATGTTTATTGAACCACAATGTAATGGAAATGATTAGATTTTGGTTTTTCGATCATTTGTTGACATGTTTTTATAAATTTTATTGTTGTACATGTTTCATGGTCTTGGGGCCGACGTTATCATTTGGTAATTCACTGGTTGTTTTAACACTTTGTTCCTAAGTTCATGTGGCATCCAAGCTCACTATCTTAGAATTGCATATAATTATTGTCTTTGAAGTTTCATGAACTCTGTTGAGAGCAAGTTGCCAAGCATTACCACATCTTCTATCAAGAAATTGTTCAAGAGGCTTGTAAAAGAATGTTTTGGAAACGGCTTTTTCAAACTTACACATTCTTTGAAGAAATCCATGGCATGTGTAAACATCAACAAATTGTAATATTTCATATATTCCTTGAAAATGTGTATAATATGTTTGAGCAATGTAAGATTTTATTTGTTTATCTTCACATTAGCCCATCACCATGCAACCCACTCATTTATTTTGTCAATTACCCTTTTCAT
>Ga0116227_10005132_pt1 | contig 27922 bp, 18 predicted proteins | sample S1TSphgellanicum_FD_89693 | JGI IMG/M metagenome (GOLD analysis project Ga0116227, IMG submission 89693) | Host-associated microbial communities from peat moss isolated from Minnesota, USA - S1T2_Fb - Sphagnum magellanicum MG | ecosystem: Host-associated > Plants > Peat moss > Unclassified...
AACAAGCGACTCATCATTGCTGCCCATAGTTTTCAAAATTTTCTGGGTTGTACAAGGCCTGAATGTTTTTTTTTTCTGATCTGCCCACACTTTTGCCCCAGAAAAACATACTGCCCCCTCCCCGCCCCCCCAACCCGAACCCTACCCCTGCGATTAGTTTTGGGGGGGGGGGGGGGGGGGGGGGGGGGGGGGGGGGAAGGGGCAAGTTTGTGGGTTGGAACACACGCAGTTGAATCAAAATTTACTTCCGTAATTCTCGCCATTAAATCCGCCGGCCAATTTGAGTTAGCCATAAAAGGAGGGGAAAAGTTTTGGGAAAAAAGAAAAAGCAAAAAAACAGGAAAAAGAAAACCCTAGGAAAAGAAAACTTACCCCGCCCCCAACAAATTGAATCAACCCAGTGGCCAGAACTTGACCTCGCCACGTCATAAGACCCGAGTTCCGGACTGGGTGTGCGTGGCAAGTTTCGAGTGCATGAATTTCCACATTGCTCCAATCTGACCACGCCACATCATCGAATAGAGTGTGTGCATGATGTGCCACCTCATTGCAGCTCGACCACGCCACGTCGCCAATTAGTTAGTGTGCAATACTTTCCACGTCATTCAAGGAAACCCCTCACTCCCGCCGCAGCCCCCCCCCCACCCCCGACCACGACGCCACGCCACGTCGTCAAATAATGGTACTGTTTCCCACGTGTTTGGCGCCGCCGCAACACGAGACGTCCGGTGTTTGACCAGTCAGCAAAGACGAACCATGTGTTGCATGCGGGAATCATCGCAGCCGTTAAAAGAGACAAAGGGGAGTGATCAGGTGCGGAGGCGAGGGTTGGGGAAAGTTTTAACGGTTGAGATGGAGCCGACTTTTTCTCGGGCCACCCGGCGCCTAAATGGAAAGGACGAGGCGAAATCTGGAACAGAGACGTGGGGTGACCCGAAGCACTGGAGCCTTCGCTGAGACGCTGCGCTTCGCCTATTTTTCCTCTTCTCTTTCGCTTTTTTCTCTGTAGCGAATTTCCGCACAGATTTTGTGTTTTTGTGTTATTGTTTTTTTTTTGGTTTTTTGTTTCTCTTGAATTGTCGCAGTGGTTGGACGCCAGAGAGTGAAGATGCGCGTTTAGTAGCTGCTTTTTCCCCGGTTCTGAGAACTTTTTCTCACCAGATATGGTCAAGGTTTTGGAACGGCCATGGTGTGTGTGTGTGTGTGTGTGTGTGTGTGTTTGCGACTGCGGTATGGCCTAGTTCTGTTTTCGTGAATAGGTAGGGTTCGTAGCAGTTGAAGTCTCTTGCTGAGAGAGAGAGAGAGAAACAAGAAGGGAGGAGGAGGAGGAGGAGGAACATGTTTCTGCAATCTTCGTGGACTGTGGAAGCTTACAACGCGCGAGAGAGAGAGAGAGAGGAGGTGAGTCGTTTGGAAAAAGCACTTGCAAAGCCGTTGAGCATTTCTTTTCCTCTCTACCGAATTTGTCGACACTACTACCACTACGACGGATTCTCTGTCTGTCTTGCGTTGTGTGTTGTTGTTGTTGCGGGGTTGCACATGAATGTGTCTTGCCATTCTCGTGAAAAAACAAATCTGTCATACTTTCTCTGATGGCGCCTGCTTTGTTGAGAGTAAGCAGATCAGAGAGAGGAGGAGGAGATGATCACGTGACGTCCTTACTACAAGAGCTCTCTTTCATTCGGGAAAGTGTACTAAACCCCAGGCATCACCACAGCCGCCTCGTTGAGCAATTTCAGCGATGGATTGGTTGTTTTAGACCACGCAGCAGAGGAGCAGCAGCAGGGTCCTCCTCCTCCTCCTCTGGTGGTTACCAAAATGTGAGAATTTCCTTCGCAGCAGCAATACAGTGTCCCTCTGTGATGCCCATGGAGAGGAGTAGTAGTATATTGTCCCCTGGCAACAGTGAACCCGCTTTGTTGCTCAAGAACTTCATGGGAAAGATACGAATTCCTTGTCTAGATGACACTGTTTCTTCGGAGGCAGCCACCACTGCTATGAATCACATCTTTGCAGGAACAATGGCCAGGACATTGTCCCAGGTATGATGTTATTACATGTCTTTTGATCTGATGATCTCTTAGAGTTGTGATGTTTGTGGCAACATCTTGTGTCTGTTCTGGTTTTCGGTGCACCAATATATCTGTGTCCCTACCTTGAATTTCTTCTTGGGTTGTCTCCAGAACTGTAATATGGGTTTCTTCCTGAATTTAGTAGTTGTTGCACAATCTGGTAGTGGAAGCTTGAGAATGAATTTTCAACACAAAATTTTGTGTTCAAAAGTTGAAAATTCAAATCTTTTTTTGTCAAGCACAGCAGATTTCTGTAAATATTCTAATTGTGAAGTTGGGAGGAACACAATTCTTGGCTCTAATCCAAGGAAGGTCATGGCAGAGCTGCAGCTCAAAGGAAGATGAGATGGCTCATGTGGACTGGGACCATGCATATGCCACAGATCATTTTTGATCTGAATACCTTTTTGATGAAACTGCTTACATTCCTGAGTTCATCCAGTTAACAAAAAACTCCAAGTGCAATGTACACTGCCACTATCTGGAACCCCTGATATTGTTTTACTTCTGTAATGAAGATTTGCAGTTTGTAGAATATTCTAGGGGTTCCAGTTTTTGACTTCCCTGGTTTAATAACAGGTGGATCCCATCTCTGTTGCAGGTTTGTGGCCATCCTGTGGACACTGTGAAGACGAGAATGCAGATACGAGAGCCAACAAAGAAGCTTCGCAAATGGAAGAAGAAAATTATCTCAAAGCATATTGGAATTGGTCCAGTTGGTGTCGATAATTGGTTCTTCAAGGGGCCTGCAGATCTGTATCGTGGAGTGACAGGGGCTATCCTTGGCACCGTGCCAAATGCACTCTTATATTTTGCTGTATATGAAAGTATGCTTTCTTCAATTCCTAACAACATAAGAGTTTTGGATTTCAAGCTTGAGTCTGCTAGGATTATCATTAGTCAAGTGTCTCCATCTCAATGGTCCAATATTGCATTGACATGGGGAGGGTTAACATCATGATGACCTTTGGTAGATTTTTAGTTATTTTTGGCCAAGCCCAGAACTGTTTGCAGAAGGAGAGAGAATGAGATGACACATAATTTTGATAATTTTGGGAGCTTAATTGTGTCACATTTGTGCTATTCAGTTTCAACATCAAAGCTTGAGAAATATCTGCCAAAGGGAGCTGTTCATGTGGTGTCTGCTTCTATGGGTACCATTGTAGCTTCCATAGTGCGGGTGATGTCTCTAACTTGATTCCTTTTTACACCCAATTACATGATTTGAAATTCCTTCTATATTTTTCTGAGTGGTGCATCTTACTCATTGCTGGAAAGTTGCAATTCTTCTTTTATCCATATTGAGGGCCTGTCCATCTCATTTATCTCTTTTGTTCATTCATGATTTTTAACTGTCCATTCTTGTTGGCCTGTCATAGGTTCCTGCGGATACCCTGAAACACCGTGTCCAAGCTTACATGCATCCAAATGGTAAGTCTATGACCTCTCTGATAAAATTGTGTCAACAGGAACTCTGTGGCATTTCTAGAAAGATTGCTTGTACAAGCTGCTTAATGTGACAGAACCAGAATTATTTTTTTGTGACCAATGCAATCAATGAAACAAGTTGTCCAAGACTTTGGAGAGCTAGTTATTGCTTTGAGTCTGATTGTGGGTGTGTTGGCTGGCAGTGTTTGAAGCCTTCCGGTCAGTGGTGACAGCTGAGGGTATTGGTGGGCTGTACAAAGGGTTTTGGCCAACTCTTCTTCGTGATGTTCCTGAAATAGCCATACAGGTACTTTCTATCAAGTCCCCACATCATACCCTGACTTTTTATGTTGCACATGATGTCCCTTCATACAGAAGCTGATATCTAGATGGGAAATGACTTCCTTTTGCATGTGTGGATGCTTGTTTCCAAGTTGTTTCGTGACTTGGTTGATTGGAAGTTTTGCAAGGGACAACCGGATTTGTCTCCAGGTTTAGGTTGGGCTATATCTGTGTTTGATTTGTCTTTTGAGTTTTTCATTTGTCAACCTCTATGGTCAAGATATGCTTCTATATGTAACTGACAAAGGTGGAAGGGTTTTGGATAATGGTTTGCAGTTTGGTGTGTATGAGAAGTTGAGAGGTGTGGTGCAGGCAAAGCGCAATGTCACCAAGCTTACGTATGTCTCTTACATATTCACTTTGTCTTCAGTCAGCTTGGGCCTTTGTGGGTCAGTGTCCAAATGAGTGTTTATGTGTGTGAGTTGATTACCTACATTGCACAATCTTACTGAAAATGGAGGGCAATGCCCCTTTTCCCTTTCCTAGACCAGGATAAATTGTTGGGAGACTTCTTCCAAGTCAATGAATTCAAAGTTGTATTATTTCAGTGAAGTTAAACCATTAGCATTATCTTGTTTTGCAGGACCCCAGAACATTTGGCACTGGGAGCGTGTGCAGGTGCCATTGCAGCCACAATTACCATGCCAGTATGACACTTTTTTCTCTTAGAGCCTGTCTTAATTTGTGAGCTCTTGGTTGCTGGAATGAATGCAACTAGTCAGCACAGGAACAGCAGAACCCAACAAGGTCTTAGGAGGCATCCACCTACCCCACTTTGAGATGCCATTAAGAGGTCACAATGTACATGAAATTTTAAGCAGAAAATATTGGATTGGCAGATCGCAATAGCCCAATGTGTATTGGTGGGGTGATAAAGAATGTGCATTTTTTTTTGTAACAGCTGGATCTTGTGAAGACACATCAGCAGTGCGGGATTGGTCAGGGCATTCCAAGGATAGTTATGTCTGTTATGGAGGAGAAGGGAGCTGCTGGTCTCTTCACTGGCTTGGTATGTGCTTGTTAATGCAAGTTCATTTTTCTTGCTTGCTTTGATAGACACAAATTTGAAGTTCTTGACTAGAGAATAATCCACTGGGGGTCAGTGATTACACATCTTGTGTACTTCGATCTCAAAAATCCTCCAATACTCATCAACAGGTTGGTTTGAAGTTTCTCTTGTAAACTTACCTTGTCATATACTTTTTATTGTGTTGATTTGCAGGGTGCACGAGCCTTACATGTGTCGCTTATGTCAGCTCTATTTTTTGGATTGTTTGAATACTGCAAGATGGTATGTTCATAGTCCCTTCCATGGCACAATAAGGTGGTGATACTGCAGAAGTTCTTGGTGTTGATGATGGAAACAATTACATGATGAATTGTTTTGTGTTAACTTTGGCTGCAAAGGACACCTCATTAAAATAAGGATGGCATGTCTGTGCAGGTAATGAAGCCTGATCGCATAGGTCTTGACAAGCTGCTCCTTCCCAAAATCTGGAGCAAAAGGCGCTCCAAGATTTGGAAGCGACAATTTATCAGACAATAATTGTCACCACAATACATGTTCTCTTATTTGCAGCCTAGAAGGATCAGAACATAATGTCCCAAAGTGCTTTCCAAGTGGCATTGCAGCTAATGTAAAGCTTACCTGTATTCAGGAAGCTTTAATTTTTTGTGCCTGAAAGCTGGACATTCATTACTGGTTCTGAGGACTAGTCTAGAAAACTGAAAACATACAATTCTTCCAATGTGCCATTTGCTTGCATGGGTGAGGAAGAAAGCATGCATGCCCTCATCATGGTTCCAGGCTTGGTGCACTGCCTTGTTGAAGTTTACTTTTACACTCAATAGAGTTGAGTCTTGTTATCTAAGACAAGGCAGTCAAAAAGGGACATCCATATGATTTACAATGCTACAATATTTGCCTTATCTGTTATGCACACATTTTGCACTTTAAATTGCTATAGAGTTCAAGAGTTCAAGGATTCTCTGTCTTGCTGGGGAAGTATTTCCTTTTAGACTTGTAGAAATACAGCATAGTTGTAGGTCTATTGGTGGGACAAATGTTTAAGAAACACTGATTGTTATTTGGTTGATAAATATGATTGTTGATGAACAGTAGGGTGTTGGAATAATACTGGCAATTCAAAGGGTTATGTTTGTCATCACTAATGTTTGTCCATTGATGTTCAATTTTTTGGCTTGCAACTCTTTCCTAGGATGCAGGTTCATGCTTATGCTGGCCTACACCCACAGTAAGAGAGCAGATGAAGTCATCAGGTAAGTTGTGACAGGAAAGATGGTCAGTCATTTCCTATTACCCCACTACCAATTCTCTTCTTTCCTACCTACCTCTACTGTTATTTTATAACTATGGATGATTCTTTATCCCAAGGAACGGGATTTCAACTCTAAATGGATTATCAATAAGATAATTTATGGATAATTCAAAAGATAATTTCAATCCTCAACAATGATCTCAAAATGTAATTATTATTAAAGTAAATAATTATTTCGAATATCCCTATATTGGCAGGGCCCACGTATCGGCCGATGACTTGTTTTCTGTGTAATGGGGGAAGTCTCCTATCTCTCCTGTTAACACCCTCTACTCCACCACCTAAACCGTCACCTAAACCCCAGGAAGGCTTGAGGTAAGGGGCCTGCCCCTCTATAAAGAAATGGGAAACTAGGGTTTCCAATCTTTTCCCTTGGTCTGATAACATACAATAGCCTGTTAAAGGAGAAAACAAAAGGCTGTGGAATTGTCTTGCAAGGAAATCCCATGTAAGCTTGTCTTACACCGAAAACCCTGTGAGATCCCCATTCTGGAATTCCAGGGTTTAATTTCCTGTTGCTCTAAACTCAAAAGTTGACACCACAAAATTGAATGTCAAATGTTGAAGGTTTTTAAAGAACCAGAGAAACCAAAACATTTCAACAAGATCTAATTTATGTCAGAAGGTTTTATTGGCTACAGTATAGCAGCTTATGAATTACAGTATTCAAGTCTGACAAAAACAGAGGAACTACAACATATTCACAGTACCTAAAGATCCAACAGCAGAAGGTCAAGTTGGACACAGATTCATAAGCATGGTAGAGCTTACAAAAGGGTGTTCAATTTTCAGAAAGATCAAAAACCACAAGCATTTTCAACAAAAACATGGTTGACATCAGGAGATTGGAGCAAGATGGAAAGTGAGCATCAAAGAGCTCAGAAATTAGGAATATTGAATGGTCAGGAACACAGAAACCACAACATTTATTACAAGACACAATTTGACATTGGAAAGTAGAATAAGAGGTAAGTGAGCATGGTGGCTTATGGATTACATCTGTTACTAGTTATGACTTAGAAAACCCCAACATCAGAAAGTCACTTACAGCCACTGCTGCTGTACATGACTGTCAGGGCACTGGCTGCAAGGATATGACCAAGGATCCTCCATGAGGTTGCCAAAGTACAAAAAGATAATGACCCCATCAGAAACATGAATCAGACCAGGTGCAGTAAAGCACAAGCAATGCTGCCGCTGCTTCTGCTGAACCCATTCAGGTCACCTCCTGGTTGCTGTCAATGGTTCATACAGCAAAAAGCACTTGTGGTCTCAACTCACTGCTTGATTGTCCTTGAAAAGAGCGACATCAGGAAGTAAGTTATACATAACTACAGAGGAACCTTATATTATAATGCTTCAATGAAGCTTATTAGTACACCCTTAGCCTTTCCCCATAAACATTGCACCACAACTCATATCTACAGTGCCAAAACATATGTCATGTTACCAACATCCTTCAAACTGTTAAACGATATCCATCAGATTGCAGAGATAACTCCACAAAACACTTTGTGTAACCCAGTGTGTCAGTTCTAGATTGAAAATCACCCCCGCTTCTCTTTCTGCTGGCAGACATGATTGGAACCTCCAACATCCTTCACAAGAGTCCAACTTCTGGGCAAAAGCTTTGTTACCACCATCCAAATACACAAACCTTCATTTGATAACAATCATGCACCAGTTTTCAACAAAGTGCTGCAAATTGTATACATAATTTGCACATTCCAAAAAGCTAGGAATAACCCTCCTCACTAAAGCAAAAGGTTATATCTAACTACACTACTCCATTTTGGGTTATGTACTCTCTCTAATGTTGGTACTGGTTTTTGCCTGTGACCCAAAGTATATGAATTAGATTATGATACATATTCAACACAGAAAATGTCATGTGAGTAAAAAGTTCTGAATTCCACCAGTAAAGTTCATTACTCTGAATGGCAGCATATACATGGCAGCACGTCCAGTGCACACCTATCTGCTCTACACAGAGAACAAGACTGGAGAGTCCAAATCAAATCTCAAATTTTGCATAATTCCACATTTTAGGGAAGGACTGTTTACAGCGAGTTCTATTACATTACAACTACCATGCTTCACAGCACATCCACGGTGACATATACATTCCTCTAAACTATGGTAGCCACTTGAACTGCCAAGTGCTTGCCAAGCAACTATTACAGACAATGCAGAGAAATTGCAAATCATGATTCAAGAGGATACAATGCATCAGCAAGTTGTATGTGTTGATTGGAGGACATTACCAGCTCAGCAGCTATACAGCAAAGTGCTAGTATCTTTGCTCAATATAGGACGACAAATGCTTGCACCTTAGATATTTCTCCTCAAGAATCCAGGGCTCACATTTCCACTTCAAACTCACAAGAACTGAAGCATATACTCATCACTAACTCATGGCAAAGGTGTGTGCAAATACCACCTCTTACAGTAACCATGATTGAGGCATCTGTATAGATGGAACAATGAGCAGGAAGAGGTCACCCAATTGTTCTCACAGCAGGAGCTGAAAGTCAGAATGTTGAGTGTGAACGTGGTAAGTTTGAAACCTTGGCAGGTAGGACAGCTGTAAATGCAACATCCATAAGGTCCTGCTTATGGTCTGTCTCTCGTTTCCGTTTTGGAGAAGATGGTGGAGAAAGGTCACTAGTTGATGCCCCATTGGCATTCCTTTCTGCACGCACTTTGATTGGTGATGGCACTTTATCCAAAGCATATCTCTGCACACAATGACAGTATACTTAGTGTCCTCCACACAGATATGAACCATATACAAGACAATGAGCAACGCAGCAAATAGTGTTCTCCACAAAACTCTCCAAAGCCAAGTGCACCTTCTGTAACTGCTTTCTAAAAGACTGGCATGTGCACATACAAGACAGCATGGATCCTTCCAGTGTAATGTTTGGTGACACCAATCCAAAATATCCTCAAATATCTCTCAAGAGAATCTAGAAATCTCCATTCTCGAGATTAAGAAAGCGAAAACAAGGTTAAAAGTTCTCATTGAAGTCAAAGACAAACTTCCAAACAAGGCAAGGCCTTACAAAACTGGGAAGAAAGAACAATATAACAGGGACAAGAGAAGAACAAGAAAACCAAAAATACTCGCTTGGAGTATGAACAAAAGTGACAGTCTCTCACTTGTTCAGGTACCATCAACAGTAACATGTAGCAACTTCTCTATCATAACTTCCCCACTGACTTTATCAGCTCCCTACAGTGGGTATAGGCCAGCATAATCACTAACCTGCATACTGACTTTCTGTTGCAAGTCCAGAAGCAACAGAAAGATTCAGCCATGATACTGGCTGGCAACAAACAACAACACAAAGAGAAACACAAAAACAAAAGAAGAGGGAAAAAACAAAAGATGCACAGAAAAGGAAAACAAAACATAGAAAAATAGACTACAGAGAAAAAACATAGACCAAGTGAGCTTACAGGAAGTTCCCCACTTGCAAGACTCTATACAAAGTCATCTGGAATAATTTATTCAGCAATCCTCTAGTCCTCTTTAACAGAATCCTTAGATGCGAGCCTTTATTCTTCAGATGGATGATAACACTGACCATCTGAGAAACAAAGAAAAGGGACATCAGAAGACAGACTTGAATAAAGCAGGCAAAGTGCAGAAAGACAAGCAGAATGATTTTGGATCACCCACCTGGAAGAACAATCTTTCCCCACATACATGACATATAATTGTAGTTATACTGCAGTTTATTTGTACAGGGTGATTTTCTCACAACTTTCACCCAGTCAAGGACAGACATCTCCACATGACCTAGAGGTTACTTGGTGTGACCCACAAGCAGTGCACTATGCAGATCTCATGTTATTTGTCAACTCAAGGCAAGTAATTTATTCACCTCCATCCTTGGAAGCTGTAGTCGACCAAGAGGTTGTTTAGAGAAATGCATAGCGGGCATATCATCTGAAGAGAATTGCATAGCAGGCATATCATCTGAACCCTTGCTGCTCCCTTCAAACACCTGCCACCCACAATGTGTGAGTCCACAATTCATTCAAAGCCAGAACAATGTCTGCAATCCTTGACAGTTTGAGGATCATCATTCTAAACTCTTGAACATGGGGTTGAATATCATCTGAACATGGAGCCTGCATATCAGTGGAAGGTTCTCCTAAGGTAACAGGGAAAGTTTGTGCAGTAACACACTCATAGCACCCAATTTTTGCTGCTGGAGTGGTGGCAGAACTAGACTGCAAAGATGAAATGTAAGGAAGATAGGTAAGAAGAAGAGCTCCATAGTCCCCCTCACAAGAAATTCAAAGACACCCATGGTAAAGCTATCTTAATTGTGTTTCCTTAGGAGGAGAGTAAGCCAGTTTTGCAAGTGGAGCTATCTTGATTGTGTTTCCTCTGGAGAGAAGTAGTAAACCAATTTTGCAAAGAGGAAAAAGATGATATGAAAGTCAAGAGTTCTGTTGGGCATTTGTGAGGTGACTTACAGAACTCTCATGTACAATCTCCAGTGGACATTTAGGGTTGCTGGAAATGAAGTCCATGGTTTTCACATTTGGCAATTCTTCCTCAACTCCAGACCCTGGCTCTGCAGAATCACTTCCAACAAATTGCTGAGGTGTTGCTCAAACCAATTACTGTTATTGTCATGCGCTGATGAACTACTGCAAACCCTAAACCTTACTAAAGACAAGAACAGACACTCCTTACTACAGTGGACTAGCACCTTAGAAGCTCAGCAAACTAGCACAAAAATCTCTTTATTTCCTTCATGCCTCATGGCTACCTGTATCGTTTTGTGCGCTTGCCCTTCTGTCCTCCACATTCAGGAGATTGGATCCTGGAAGCTCATGCCCGGTGCTCATGGATAGAGTATGCAGAGGAAAAGACCACTTGCAAGAGGAGACAACCAAAGTGCCTAAGATAATGTTATGATGTGTCACCCCCCAATGCTGATAGTATCGAATTGCAGAGTTTTGGAATATGAGATGCGCTTGAGCATTGAACAGAAATTTGTTGCTGTCTCGAAATCAGGGTTAGAGCAGTTCTAGGGTTTCAACTGATATCTAATCTGTCATCAGAACGGTATGATCACTCTTCAAGAGTCTGAACCTCTAAGAGCACATAAGAAAGGCGTCCGAGGATGTTATCTACGTGAGAACAACGAGGAAAAGAAACGAATGACAAGATCCAGAAGACTGGTTCAGAAGCATAAGCTTGATAGACGAAGATGGAACCCAAAATCAGCGGGGGATGCAAGCAACAGGAACCGGGGGACTACTCTACAAACAAGGATAAAGTTCCGAATGCGCAGATTATACAGACTCGCAACTTCCAATGTCGTTACACATACGAGACATGAAGTCAATGACACAACTGCAACAGAGAATGTCGGGGTAGAAAGCAGAAGCAAGTTCAACTAGAGGAGAAAAAAGAACACAAAAACGCAACCTACTGGGGGGAGCAAGATTGTCCTTGGAAAGAACACAGAAGAGAAACAAGAGAGCAGGCAAGGAAAGGAGGCATGAGATAATTTCGCGGGGAGATGATTTGCAAACTCTCGTCTCGAACAAATCACAAACTCAAAACATCCAAGAACGCCACAAAAACGAGAATCACGTAGCAGAGATACTCACAAGCAAGCACACGTGACTGACTTCCGGCGACAATCGGTTGAGAGACCAGGCTGGTGCGAAATTGCAGCGCAGCAGCCCCCCAAGGAAAAGGCAACTTCTTCAAAAGCTTCTCAGAATATAAGTAAAAATGATGTGTTTGCAGGCGAAAGCCAAACAAAAAAAATTACAAAGAAAAAAGCAGGAAGATGGCGTAAATTCCGCAAGCGGGAGCAAAGAGAACGACGCAGCGTGGCAGGATAAAAGCGCACAGAAACAAGGGGAGAGAGAGAGGATCCCTAAACCCTAAAAAAAACCCTAGAAAATTTGTCTGCCCGTAACTGCCCGTGATCTAAATGACACGTCCAATGACACATGGCTGTCAGGTGTCGTCCAGATCACGTGACATGGGGCTTTGAAATCTAAGACGTTGTATATGTGTATTTATGTATGTATACAAATACGTATATTGTTGTGTAGTTTATTTGTATGTGTTTATGTGTATGTGCATATATGTATAATAAATGTTAAGGTTATTATGTTGTCAATGTTTTTTTTCAAGTATTTGTAAACTCAATGTAAATTGAACTTTTTCTTTTCAAATTATACTACAACTTTTATAATATTAATCTTGGTATCAAAAAACACGTTATACATTTTTTGGTCTATGAATTTTTGTCAATCGAAAGAGAATTTTTGTACTTATTGCAAATTTTTTTTTTTAAAATCGTGACCTAGAGTTTTTTACTTGGGATTCAAAATATTTTTAAGTTAATATAAATTTGTCGATTTGAATTAAATGTTTTGAATTAAAATTTATCTTCTTAATTTCAATTTTAATTACAATAAAAATGAACAATATAATTATTTTTTCAAATTGTAATGTCAACGATTAACTTTTTATGAGGTTTTTGAGATTTAATTTAATATTTCTTTGTGTTAGAATTATGTAAATAAAAACTTGCTTATAATTTTAAGCATTCCATCGATCACAAAAATAAAAATGTATAAAAAATTTACAAAAAGAAATTAGTAATTCAAACCCTCAAAATCCATCGATTCACCATTGGCCAAAAAATTCCCATTGATTCAAAAATCCAAGATTCAAAATTTCGAATCCAAAATCCAAATTCCAAAATCCAAATTCCAAATTCCAAATTCCAAAATTCCAAAAATCTGAAATTCATATATCCAATATCCAAAGTCCAAAATCTAGTTCCAAAATTTTAATATAACACCTAAGATGTGTGAAACTAAGATAAAATATAAGCTTGCTAAGAGCATGCCCAAAACAAAGTTTCTTTAAAAGTTCAAACCTTCAACAGCAATTAGGACTTGTTCAATATCGTCGTCATCATGAGTAGATTTGGCAATCCATCTTCGATATTAGAGTAAGAGCTCAATCTTAACCCCCATCCCAAGTATTATTTCGTGTGATTAGACTAGAATTGCCAAGAATGGACTAATTATTTCTAGTTTTTATGCACTTGTAGTGCGATTTATTGTGCAACGCTAACCTCTAAGCTATACACAAAATGATGAAAATCAAATTGTCAACCAAAATCAAATCATATGCATGGAAGCAAGTTCATTTTAATGTGAGGGATAGAGAACTACACCTTTGATAAAGCATGTTGCAAAAAAATTCAATTGTCATAATCAAGATAAGTGCCTCCCTATTGACTATTGCATCACCTATAAGAAGGCCTACATTTTCCTCTCCAAACAACACCCTACATACCACAAATATCCAATCCCTATTATGACAAAAAAAATAATAAGAAAGAAAAAACTAATGACCTTATCATTGGATAGATTCTAAAGCTTTAAACACACACTCCACAAAGTTAAGTGATTTCAAACTCATGAAGGGCATGGCACTCCACAAAACTATCTGGTGAAAACTTATCTTTGATGAAACTACAATATTTCAACCCCTTTATCCAAACCCAAAAACTTCATTTCCCAATTTACCCACATCAAGAATCAATAAGTATTTTTTCCATGAATGAATTCTACATAATCTCCATCAAAGTAAACTCTTATATCTAACATAAGTCTCAAAGTTTTTGGTTTGACAAGGCTTTGAAGGGAGTTGCGTAGAACAATCACTTGCCCTAGGGTTGAAATAGCTATAGCCTCTACAACTAGAGTTTCCCACCACTTGTAAGTGCACAAACCACCAATGATGACCCTTTCAAAAACCCAGTAATCATTATTTGTTGCCATCAACAAAAAAAAAAAGTGTCATACAAATCAAGGATGAAATCTTGCAATCATTTTCACAAGTTTAGGTTTTATAACTAGTTTTTTATTGGAAGAGGCTCAATTTTCAGCTGGTTGATTTGCAAATCAACGATTGTCCACATTAGGACTTGTTGCAATGACATTAAGGTTTAGGTCAAGAATGTTGTGAGGTTTAGGGATTGAAGAGGGTAGTTTTGCATGAGGTAGAGAGGAATTATGGTAGTTAAGAGATGACATTATAAGGCTTTATTCATGGAGAAGGATAAGAAAAGGAAAAAAATTCACCTGAAACTTATCAAGTGGGTAGTCATATAATTCAAATATATATATTGTAGTAATAGTGTGTCCATTGTTTGCTTGAACTCGGTTGCAAGGTTGTTTTAATCGTTCCCTCTTATCCTTGTTAATTGAATTTTGTTCTACAAGCAATTTGTCTCTAATTTCATCTTGCTCAACCAATAACTTGTCTCTATTGATTATTGTTGCAACTTCAACAAAATCCACGTCACTAACAACGGATTCATAGCTAACAACATCATCAGCTCCTAATCTTCACTGAAACTATTGTCATTGTCCTCCTCTTCCTTTCTATCTGAATAATCATCTTTGTATCGCTAAAGGAAGAAATTAAAAAAGAAATTCCTCCAAAAATTTGGACTACTTGGGCTACTCCATCACCCTCCACTCCAAGAAACAAATAAAAAAGGACTTCATCTTTTTCTATTTCCCAATTTTTTTTCTTATTAGTAGTGAAAGATTATGCATTCAAATCCCCCACAACTTGCAATAGTAGTTTGAGAAAGATAATGGAATCCCTACAACAACAACTAGTAGTTTGAGAAAGAAAGCAAAATCCTTGCAACAACAACAACTACCATAACTTCTTTTCTTGAATCCTAAACTTCATTGTCCCCCAAACCCTAAACCTCATTGTTCAATTCCACTACTTTGTTCACATTCTGAACACCAAAATATTTGTTTTGATTTAAACAAACTAGACATTTCTATCAAATAAACTTGTTCACCTAATGTGAAACATGTTCTAATAAGGTAAAAGTTACAAAACTTGGATGCAATGCGATACTCCATGTCCTTGTGGGGGCAAGGCCCAATAAAGTAGGAAAAAAAATCTCAATTGAGGCTTCAAACTAGGATGCATCATTTTGTTGTTATGAACTCATCCATCAACTCTAGTTTTTTGTCATCCAAGTGTGGTGTCTTTAACCTTAAACCCAAAAACAAAAAAGGAAAATGAAAAAAAAAACTGACCTATGTTGAGAATTCAATTTGTGGGGAATAACAAATGTTCACTTATTTTGTCAAATTGTCATTTCTTGTTTGTCATGTTAACTATGTCAAAATGTTAAATCACCAACTCCACATTGCCAAATCATCAACTCCACATTGTTCAATCATCAACTTCACATTGATGAATCACCCACCTTGCTCGATCACCAACCTAACTAGGTTAAGTACCACATTAAGGTAGGTATGTACGTGGATAGGTAGATTAAACAAGTAGGTACTTAGGTGGGTAAGTACCCTAAACCTTATTTAGTTAACTCCTAATTACTTATATTCACATTGCCAAGTTTTTTCACTTTACAAGTACGTAGTGCCAAATTTTCAAATCCACATGTTTCCAACATAATCATGTGATGTCACATGGCAAGTAAGCGCACATGGCAACCAAGCCCTAAGACCTTAACCTAGGTCGCTAATCTTAAAAATAAACTTAGAATAAGTTAGTTAAACTAATCAATTACAAATGTGAAAACTTGAATTTTTCATCTTCATTTTGAAGGTTCAAGTTCTCTAGATTTATCCAAAATCTATGGCTTCAAACCATGTATATTTGTGTGCACTAATTTTTTTAGATATGAAAAGACACATCTTTGACTAAATTATGTATGAAAAGACACATTGTTTGATTTTTTTCTCCAACATGTCTTTAACTGTTGCATGTTCCTCTTCTTTGCATTGGTGACGAAGAGGAGGAGACAAGGACTTAAACTTTCAAGGATTTGAGGTTGTCCATGATTAGTTTGAATGGATACTAAGTAAAATTTTGTTTTCCTCTAACTTCTCCCATTGTTTCGTATTCCATTGCGGAAGCTACTTGTTCATCTCAAATCCATTTGATCAATTCTTTTTCGAGCTTTTCCTCTTTAGGTTTTTTTTCTTGCTTTGTTGGTATGGCAATAATGATCCTTAATGATGCCTTCTTTTCTTTTTATCTTTGGCTCGTCAAGAACAAACGATAACAAAGCCATGATGCATGCACATCTAATGAGTAGCACATGTTAAATCTCTTGGCACAATTAGAACACCCCATCAACAATAAAGGACCTCCCAATTTAGTGCATAAAGCATATGTCCTTTACCACCTAAAATCTTCATGAATGTTCAACACAAAAAAAAACAATAAGATTGCACTAGGCAATTCATTTTAAATTGATGGTGGATGGTCATTTAATTGGTTTAAATTTTAATTGGTGTAGTTTTATGACTAAGGTGCATAATTTGGTGCTTATGAAAGGGACCCAATAATACATCAACCTAGTAGTTTCAACATAGGTCTCTTCCTCATGCTTGCAACCCACCTTAGGAAGATCGACAACAACAACAATGCAGTGACAGTAATTTTAATGCCACTTTTGCAAATAAAAAATAACATAAGAGAAACATGTCTCCTTCATGTGGTAATTTTATTTCTTCTTAACAAAATCACTATTGATGTAATAGGTGGTGCAAACCCTAAAAGTTTATTTTTATTAATGTTTGCTTGAAAATATTATTGGATTTCGATTGCTTATTCTTTCGTATCTAAGGTTTGCAATTTCACATCAAATTAATGCTCAAGTGACAACAACTTTTGGAGTTCTCAAATCATCATAGTAAATCTCAATCAAACTTTTAGGTTTTGTTATTGAATGTGATCAACGGTCTAACAAGTGCAAAGCATGTTATAGTTGTAAAAGCATTGTGGTTAGAGCATGGAGCTAATGTTTGAAAGAGGCATCTCTATGTGTTTTCACAAGAAGATATATAAAAGGTGGGAGGTGGATTTTTTTTTCCCATCATCACACTCCTCCATTGTACTAGGGGCATTGGTAGATGGTCAATAGATGATTTTTTTAAAACCTCTAAAGAAGGTGTCCAATTTTTTTGGAAACTTTATCCAAAAAAATTGTTTTTTTGATGTTACTAGTGGAAAGAAATGTTTGATTAAATGCCTCTCTAAGACATTCAAGCTATCCTTCTCTTAATAGATTGGATTGGGCCTTGTGTTTACACATACTGAGAAAGTTAATTGTCATTAAGTAGGTAAGAATGACACTTTCCAAATTCTTGAATTCATTAATCATGTGAGCATTTCTTCTTATTTTGGTTATCTTCAAGTGGTTAGGATTTAGTCCAATATATGGATGAACCATTTGGATTGTTGCAACCTTCTTTTTATGCATTTTTTTTTGTTCTTGTATAATGCATTAACAATAAAGAGTTACAATGACAAATCATTACAGATAATTCGTTTTGCAAAACCAAGATCTCATATATATAAATTTAGCCCTTAGTTTTGTAGAATGTTGATTATACATATATTGTGGAATTTTCACAAGAGTGAAAGTCTTTCAAAACATTTGTAAACCTTTTTAAGGCTTTGACATCATTATAATTAGATGCACTTACCTTTTTATTAATAAAACCCCGTTTCTATGAACATGTGCTTGAATTTAACTTCTTGAGGTACTTTGCTCCAAGCCTTTTTGTTGGATTATATTGAAATATAAAATGTCTTTCAACATGGAAAGCTTTGATTCCCTTCATCACTAGTCTTGGAATAAATTCAACAAAGGCATCATCTTTCCTTATAACAAGAGTGAAGGTTACCATAGTTGGCCATAGAGGAGGCTAGTGTTAAGGGTTTTAAATAGTGGGAAATTTACTTTTATGAACCTAAAATGGTTATTGGTGGTGTCAAGAGCTTAAGCAAATTTGAATATTGACATTGGTAAACATGATGCCATAGTTATCAAATGGCACATATGTGGTTGATGTTCTAAAGGAGCTAGGTTATAGTTATAATTTTAATGTGGAACATTGCAAGGAAATATTCTCATTGTTCTCTTCCCTTACAAATTTTGATATTATTCAAATTGTTGGAATGGTTGCTTGCACATAAAAGGGTTTAGAATATTTACAAGGCACTCGTGACAAATTTTGCACAATGTTATGTAATGGGGGAACAACTTTCTAATGTGTGGTTGACAACTTGGGATGTGAATGTTCTTCTTCAAGCTGTCAACCAATTAGTATGTGATTCTGATCGATAAAACATTTTGCATTGGTTTTTATATTAAAAAATGTACAAGGAGAAAATATGAAGGTAGTAATAACCTTTCTTATTTTTGTGATTAAATATTATTACATGACTTCCTCTTGTAGTATAGTTGAATCATGCCCTAGATTATATTAATTCCTTTTTTAATTTATGAAGACTATCAAGATACAAAGTTACCAACAAGCTCTTATACACAAAGTTACTATGTATTGTACTTCTTTTCATGTCAACGAAGCATTTGTATATTTTTTTCTAACTACATACACACATGCTTGTAGGCTCAAAGTGTTAATTAGAGGTCAATCATGGAAAATCTTGACCATGAAGGCATTCTCTACTAGATTAGAAAACATTGTCATTGTTGTTGACAATTTATAACAAAGCTCGCTAGGTGTGTCTATCTTGTCTTAATTCTATCTACATCCCATGTGTCTATTTGTTTTGTTCAAATTTGTTTATATTGTTTAGCTTGTATTATTATAATTTGTCAAAAAATGAAAGTTGAAAGTTGTTTCAATTGAGGATAATGGATAGTCATGGCAACTTATCATTGTTATTTGTGAATTAAAGGTGAAAAAAAAATATAAGGGAAAGCCACCTTGGATCTATACCAAGGTTTGAACATTTAATCAATGTAGAGCCATGTTCCATGGGTGTAGGAACTAGTGTGCATTGAATGAATTAACACCCAAAATTAACATTCTCAACCTAGATCTCGTGAACTCTTGCATCTCTTCCCATAATGGAGTCACATGTGCCCCCCATTGATTTAGAGGAATCCTTGTTATCTCACCATGAACTTGCTTCAAATCATGGGTTTCCTAACTTTATGCAATCAAAGCATTAACGTGTTATCAACACCAATTTTTAATGGGTAGTCGTGATGGCAGTTCATCAATGTTGTTTGTGATGGAGGTGATGGTCTAGTTTTGTGGTTCTAGATATGGTGGATCAAATGTTTAATGCTTGAAATCAACCATGGTGAGCAAAGTTACAAAAGCTCGTAAAGAGCTTCCACATCTAGTGCCAAAAATGGTTAGAATGGAAGTGGATCCTTAGAGAGGACCCAAGTTTCAAGCTTGTCAATTTGTAGTCCTTGTTTGTTTTGTCCCACTCCAATTTTATTCAAACCTTGTTGGTGGATATTTATGCTATGTCCTTTTTTTAATTTATAAAAATATAACTTTCAAGGTTTTTCTTCACTTTTGTAAACCCTTCGATGATAAAATTCATAAGGAGATTTTGAATGATACAATTTATAAGGAAATTCTAATGTGCTTCTCACGACATATCAAAAGTAGTAAATGGAGTTAGTGGAAGACTAAGATAGTTAAGTTTTGAAAAGGTAGGTTTGAAAAATACTATATAAAGAAAACACCACCATAAGATAGCGTTGTCTTAATACAATTTCATAACAATGGGGATTGCCCAAGAGCAATATGATAAATTTAAGAATAACGAACTTAATTTCTTGAATATAGAAAATGATGAATTCATAAAGTTAGGATTCGAAATAGGATTTCATTCCACATTAGGAAACATGGCAACAAAGATTTTTTTTTTGGGGTCACTTCTATTGGAATTACAAACTATGTTAACTTGGGAGAAAGGGGGGTTTAGGAAAATTCAATAGTGATGATAGCAATGCAAAGTACTCTATCACTTTACAAGAGTGTTTTTACTTAAAGAATTATTATGATTTTTTAAATCAAATTTCCTCTAAGTTATATGTGAAAGGAAAATCTACATGGACTAATGGATGTGAGTTAAATAATGGCCTTCTTTTTTCAAAGAAACAATTGAAACCATTAATTTATGATGAAAATGATGAGAGTGGATCATCTTTGAAAAGGAGAAAAAATGATAGTTATAATAAAATAGAGGTAATTGATAACAATGGAGAGAACATTGATCTAGATCAAAAAAAATTTTTGAAAAATTAGTAGCTAAAAGAAGTATTATTAGCTACTACAAAACTTTTATTGACAAAAAGATGAAACACAATATTTTTACAATTATTTGGTGTAAAACTATTGATTCAAGAAATGGACATGCAAAAAGAAGCAATCCCACAACACGGTGTATGTTGAAGTAAGTAAATTATTTATTCAATTTATTTTTTCTTTTGATGAAAATTGAAATATATATGTATATACATTTGACCAAAAAAATAGTATTGGTTGCAAGATTTTTCATTAAATTACATTGTTGGAATGTCATATCCTATATCATAAATGTGTATTTGTTTTGTTTATTTTGTAGAAACAAACCTTATATTTAGATGATTGAACCATTATTAAAGCAAGTAGATGTAGTATGATTATATTTCAATATATGCATATCTATGTGGTTTAAACATTTTTAATTGCTAAAATGTAAAAAATCCAAATGTTTGCTTTGGATTATTCCTTTTATTGCCTTTTCCCTTCCCCCTTCAATAGACTAAATTTATTAGAAAGGAAGGCCACTTGCAAACTGTGGCAAAAGTTGATCTATAACCAAGAAAATTATGCTAGAAATAAAGGTATTTAGTTTGTATGGAATTTTTATGAGTGCTAGCTTGTTTGACATTTTTTGTAGAGGAAGGTTTCATGATATTCTAAATCGAAACACAATTTAGGCACTTCTTGCTTAAGCTCTTGAAGACTTTTGTGGAATCATTGTTCAACATGGACCAGTTGTTGAAACAACAACTAGATGAACCCTTGTCACCACATTCTTTAGATACTTTTTTTGGATCTCCAACTCTTGTTCATCTTTTCATATTGGAAACACATGTGCCCTTAATTGATTTAAAAGAATCTTTTCTCTTTCACCAACTTGATAGTCCTAAGCACAATGAAGAAAGGAAAAAGTAATATATATTAAACTATATGAAAATGCAATGTAGAAGCACTTGATTTTGTTATACACAGACAATAATTTTTTAATGTGCATGTGGTGAAAGGGGTGGTCTATTATATTGTATGTGTTTTTTGAAAGCAATTGCAATTACCTAATAGACTATTGAATGGACAATAAATACCAGAAGGTAGATCTATTATCTTTAAGTTGCCTTTTGAGTTTCTTGAAACTCTAACTTCCTAAGCCCAATGATTTTTAGTTGAGGAAGTTGGAAGAGGTTTATGAAAAACTTGCCATAAATATTTATGATTAGATGAAAGAGATTACATGTGGTTAGGTTATGGGCTTTTGCATTGGTGATATTCTTTAGATGTGCAATTCACTATGTTTCATGCATATGTAAAAGTCTATATGTAAATTGGCACAATATGTGACATAATATTGCACCCAAAGGTTGGTTTTTGTTATCATGTAAACTAGCTAGAGGGTATGTAGTTGCATGCCTCATTTCCTTATACATATTATTGCAATTTATGTAAACATATGTAAATTGAAGTAGCACATTGTTATTGACATGGCATGCTAGTATGGCTAGTTAGGGAGGTTACAACAATATTAAAAGTTGTGGAGAGCACAAGAAAAAAATACATGCATGACAATGGTGGTATGTAATCTCCAAGTAATAAAGGTCTTGGTACCAACAACATCAATCCAACGAGTGTTGTCATTACAAATTGATGGCACTTTTAACAAGTTGTCCATAGTAAGTTTGCTCTCACTATTGTAAACATTGTTGATATATACATGTATTTGAAAGTAATCATAGATGGACAAATTGGGAAATGAATAGGGGCTATTATATTAATAAACATCTGAACTTGATGGACATTTTCTCCCATCAAACTACAATCACAAGAGAAATTTTAAAAATTAAAGTGAACTTGCCCAATGCCTAGGTAACAAATGTAATAATTACCTCTTTTGTAAGTGACTGAAAATGGTATGAAGATTGTGATATCCAAGCATTGTGAATGCTTGGATATGACTAGGAAAGGTTGCGGGACTTATATTGCAAAGGCAACTATGAAGAGTTCTTACTTGTGCATGTTCATGTAGACCAATAATTGTTGGTATTGGTAGGTCCCTACCCACAACTATTCATTTAAGGACAACCACAAATATCAAACCACAATGTTAAAAATTGGTCAATCTTGGTTAAAAGTTGTGGTGAAGCTTAGGTTCAATGAAGAACTTTGAGATGAGCAAAAGCTAACCCATGTCATATTAGGCTTGAATATTTGTGATTTTAAAGGGCAATTGTGTCTAAAATTCAAATCTTTTAGGTGAGGATTAGTTTTTTGAATTGTAGATTTTCACCTTTTATAAAAGGATTAAATGGGTTAGTAAAAATTAATTTTGTTCACATGATTGCAAAAATAGTGGGATGTGAAGTTGTATTTATGGAAAGTTATGATAAGTTTAGCACTTTGGATTTGCCCATAATAGTTGGACGTGAACTATCTATGTAAAATTATTACAAAATTGAAAAAATGAAGGATTCAAATTATGATGAATGAACAACACTTTGGACTTGCCAATTTTGCTCAAAGTATGTATGCATTTCCAACTTCTATCTTTGCACATTATGATAATATTTTCTTCATGTACAAAAGATGCAATAGATTGAGGCTTCCCATTGCTAATGGACATGCACATGACTTAAACTTTATATGCAGATTTTTTAAAGATTTTTTGCTTAATTTTTTTAACATATAATATATATACTTGCCCAATGTAAGGAGGTCATGAAGTCTATAGGGAGTAATGGTGGTAGGAATAATGGTAACTATTGATTGTTGTTTGAAACACATGGTATGTTGATGGTTTCATCCAATTGATCATGTTTTTCCCACCCTACTTCTTAAATGAAATGCCCAAGTATAATTTATTAAAAAAAAATTATTTCTATTTTTTCCTTATGCTCTATATTCAATAACAAAAAATAGAGCAATTCTAAATGGAAGAGGAGATGAGAAAGATGGAAAACGGAAACAAATGTAACCTTTTCTTTGTAGATGCCATGTTTTGTTGGTCAAGCATGTCAAGACATGAACTGAAAGAAAACATTGTGCAAAAAAATGTTGATTCCAAAGAATAACACATCAAACCCATGTGTACAAGATGCCCACATTATCGCCAATGTGATAGGAGACTCGACCATGTTTGATGAATGGAAATTTGATATGCATGCATAGTTGGTTGAATCAAGACAATATGCCAAAGATTTTATGATGGCCTTTCTACCAAGGACAATACTAAAGTCATTTATGCTAAAGTAAATTGGCATGTTTTCTTTCATTGAATAAGGTTCAAGTAGTCTTGCCTTTATTGTTGTTTAGCAAATTTTTTGTTGTTCTTGTCCTTGGTATAACTAAGTTTCCTTGCATGCATCACTTTGACTTGGGATGGAATGAGGATGTTGGATTAGGTAAAAGGAGCTCACAACTCACCATGTTCACAACACATGATGTGGTTATGTTTTTGGATGGATTGGAATAGAATGATAATGTGAATGATGACAATGGCACATGTACATGACAAAGGATGGGTGCATCTCTTTGGTTAGCTTCAATTTGGCCAAATGTGTTTACTTTGCAGATGCCATCATTGATTCCTTCTACAATGTGTAGTAAAATTGCAAAATTGGTTGCACCCCCAAATTTTTCCATGTGCAATTTCTCTTGCACCTTGCAATTTGTAGGTTTTAGAGTCTTTAATATCACATCAAGAAGAAAATTGAGAATGGAACTTAGTAAAGAAAAGTGGAAAGGGATTACTTGTCTTCAATTGCAAAATTGGAATAAAAAAGAAAAATATTCTAAGAACAAGTATTGACTTGACTTTTTTTTTCAAAATTTTTAAACCTATTGCTAGTGGTGAATAGTCCTAATTCCCAATAAAATATGACCTTACTTGTAATCTCAAGGCATATCCAATTGTAATTTTTTCTTGTGAAATCCATGGTGTTGGTTCAATGTTGCATGTTTGTTCATTTTGTTGGTGTCCAAACATGCAACACTTGTCGATCATGAAATTATGTTGCATAAGGGATATTAGTATAGCACAAAGTCATATTTTTTAGTAAATTCTTTCTCTCTATATTGTTCCAAAAAAATTTACTATAATTATTTTGTAAGGGAAAGGATATATACAAGTGCAGTGGTGTTATTTCACTTGTGATTTGATACAAGTCATAGATTTGAACTTGTAAGAACAATTATTTGTAATGATTATAAGAAAACATTATGTCTTTGCTTCATCTTGTTCTTCAAACTTACAATGTTGTTGGTTGTTTAATTTGATGATCTTGGTTACAATTTTTTTTCAAATTTGGAAGTTCAAAATTCCATAATACATTGATGTCATGTTGGCAAAAAAAATTATAGCATTGTTGATACGTATATGTGGTGTTTTGCATCTTCTACTTGAAAACTTTTTATAACAATCACCACAACATAGAACACATAAAAGAAATATAGTTGATCATGTGTACATATTTGTCAATTACACCAAATGTGGACCGCATTTAGTAATAAATCTTACATTTGGACTTTCATATCTACCTTTGAAAAGGTGGCAACCATCATCATAAAAGATTTTTATATTTTGTTCTTTTGTTGATCATTGTTGTTTTGAGAATAAGAAATTATAGTACTTGGTTGGCAAAACCTAATTAGTGGACTCTAGGGTCTAGGGATTTTGAACTAAATTGTAGCTACTAACATGTGACACTTTAGAAATTAACAGTTCAATTATTAAGAAACATGATCAACACAATTTTTCACCATGCAATACATTTGTAGTTTAAATCCCCATTCATATTAGATTCACAATCTAGCTCAAAATAGATTTACAATCATGCACCTTTTCCATTTTCTAGTTGCTTCGATATTTATGAATAAAAAAAAATATTTGCACCTAAAAAATTCATTTAATCCTACCTGATGGTTGACAAGAAATCCAACTGAAATCCAACTTGATCGAAGGCACTTAAACCAACAATACCATTAACCATGCAACAACCATCATAGGGTCCTTGACAACATTGAAACCAAGTAATGCAAATGTTGGACCCAAAAATCCCATGGACTACAAAACAACAATATTTTTGGTCAATTTTTGTGAGGTCACTTGAATAACCATTGGATATTATATGTCCATTTTTTCATATATTTAAAAAACCTTTGAGTATTGAATGGTCATCCCCATCACTTCGACAACAATCCATTAACATGTGCCTTTTCATGTCAATGTAGGTAGTTAAGTTGAATTGCAACATACCTTGTTCATTTTCCTCATTTAAATGTTTAGATTTGATTATTTGGACATATTTTAAATCAAATCAATTTTTATTTTTATTTTTTTGGGTAATATGAAGTCAACAATATTTGTTAACTTTTCAAAAAAGATCATTGGGATTTGTATATCCCAAAACTCAAAACAAACCATGCATATAATGTATGATATTATAAACAATGAATATATGAATCAATGAATATTATAATAGCATGTACATAACATAAATCAGATGGGACATTTCTCTTCATCTTAATGTTAATGTATATGAATGTATATTATAGATTGGATTGGACCAATTATTGACAATTGAATAATATTTTAATAATGTTTTGACATGAATTACAATATTTCATGCTCATAATAAACAATAAAAATGATTCATGAATTAAACATTCATGTTTATAGAGTTTGTGTTTGTGAATAATTGGACCTTAATTTAGTTTGAAACAACTTGAAAGTAGGGATGAACACAAGTAAGGTTAATTGTTACAATATTTTATTTTAATGAATTCAACTTCTTGTTGTGTGCACATTTAAAATTCAACGAATTCATCTAAATTATGTATGACTCATGAACATCGCCTAGAGTTATAATGAAATTGAATGTGTAAATGATGTGCAAATGAATCTTTTATCAAATATGAATGTTGACTAAATAAGCAAAACAATTATGCATGCAAGAAATTTGCAGAAAAATCTCTTGCAATGCGAAAAAAATGATTTGAACAATTGAATATATATATATTCAAAATCAACATGTAACGAAAATTGAAAAAGAAAATGTCCAAAGATTACACCACGCATGTTAGTCTATCTCCAATCATTGGATGTTGAAAATGTTATTGGTCATGTCAAATCACTTCGCCTTCATTAGACATATGATATGGTTAAATTGTCTTTAACAATATGAATGGACAAATCAATTTATGTTCTTGTTCCCATATCATCCTTGCATAATTATTTCCATAATGAATTACCTCTAGATCTCATGAGGTGAAATTACAACTTCCTAGATACCTCCCACAATGTGCTTGAACCTCCATGCACGATTCTTGAAGGTATATTATTATCAATTAGGGGAATTTTGTCACATCCACTTTTATTGTTAGACTTTCCTCAACTTTCAATATGTACAACATGTTTTGAATCACTTTGAAAAGCTTTGTACAATGCAATCACCATCTATCAATGGCCTTGTATGTTGTGACATTTGGTGTCGTAAGGGTGTAAATCCATAGTAAATTCTAATGAACAAAAAGACTAAAACTAGTCAAAGGTAAAAATTAATCAACCAAAAAGAGATGCACGCATATATATATATAATGCACAGAGGAGGCTGAGATGAAATTTTCATGTATTAAATTGAAAAGAAGGAAAAAAAAAATGTAGTGTATGTAAACGGTGGCTATGCAATAGCCACCGTGAACATTTAGAAATCTAGTCTAACTATGAAAGAAACTTCCCCGACAAAAGAATTATAGAAAAAATAACAAGAGAAGGGAAGAACTTGGCCTTTTATATATCCATCAACAAGCTGAAACCCATAACCTTAAAACACCTAATATCATATAGTAACCTAAGAACGTACATTAACCCTAAAGGCATGATTGGCATGCTCGTAACTGGTTGTCATGTATGAGGCCATGCATACTAACATGATAGCTGTCGTGACTTGTAGTGTCGTGATGTTTAGTGTTGTAAGGGTGTAAATCCATAATAAACTCTACTGAAAAAAAATATTAAAACCAGTTAAAGGTAGAAACTAATCAACCAAAAAAAGATGCACGCACATATATATACAATGAACAAGAAGAGGCTAAGATGAAATTCTCATGTATCCCCCCCCCCCAGACCTAAGTCAGGAAAAGCATGGCATGGTCTGAGTAGAAATCGAGGTGTTGCAGGAGAACATGATGAACAATACTAAATGCAGGCAAGAACTTGAATGAGTTCCAGCTTAAGGCATAATAGATGGTATCCACCATTATAATTATTACAAAAAAATATTTAATCAGCATCATTTATCCTTTGACATGCATCACATGGATAGTCAAGTGGAGGAATCGAAGTTGACGTGATGATGGTAGGATCCAAGTTCGGCAAGTGGCAGGACGCATAGTTTTTGGAGTGATTTCGAATTGTGCGTCCGTTAGCTCCTTGCAACTCCTGTTGAGAATTCAAGCTCAATTAGTTAGGTTTCATTAATTACTGGAGTAGGAAAGTAACTAGGTTACTTTCACAAGGTTGAATTACTTTCGTTACTTATTTTAGTTTGGTTATTTGTGGTGTGGTCTTGTAGTTAAATACCTTGGTGTTGATGGTTTGCATCT
>Ga0116227_10005134_pt1 | contig 27919 bp, 31 predicted proteins | sample S1TSphgellanicum_FD_89693 | JGI IMG/M metagenome (GOLD analysis project Ga0116227, IMG submission 89693) | Host-associated microbial communities from peat moss isolated from Minnesota, USA - S1T2_Fb - Sphagnum magellanicum MG | ecosystem: Host-associated > Plants > Peat moss > Unclassified...
GCTGTGGGGTGCCGCTTTCGCATTCTTCAGCTTGATGGCCGATGCATGGCCTGCCTCTAAAGCAGCCACCTCGTTGTGGCCTGAGGGGCATTCTTTGAGCAACAAGTTGAAGGCCTTCTTTGTAATTGGACCCAGTGGCTCCATTGTTTGGAATCGGTGTGATTTTAGTTCGGATGTTCAACACCTTCAGGTTTCGCCAAATCCTTCGAAATTCAACCAATCCTGAACTAGGACCTGATACCATGTCTATGTCTAATAAGTTAAGGGGGGTCATAGACGACATCCTTGTTATATTGTTTGGGATCGACCAACCAGGAGCTTGCTTGAAGAGTACAAGAATAGTAGCAAGTACTTACATTGTGCTAGGAATGAGTGATTCAACCACGTTACCAGCTACACATATCGATAGTCCAGTAAAGGAGGATAATATGGCCGATGCTTTGACCCTTGGGCATAAGACGGCTGAGAATTCATGCTTGATGGTACTAAATCGCACAGGGAAATTGGTTTTATTGGGAAGTATTGTCCTTCCTAATTATAAGCAACTTCGGTTTGTAGATGGTAGGAGTGGTATAGCAACACTTATAATTGGTGTCCAAGCAATAGGATATGTTTGTTACATCTATTGTTTATAGAACAATTCATCATTTGCTAGTGAGTCCTATAGAAGCCATAAGGTTTGCTTTTAGCATGTTGGTCATGGTTCATTCTGTTGTTCATAGTGTGGGAGTGATTTGTCAAAATCCTCTTGTCATATACTTGAACCCTACACAAGAACAAGAAATGTTCGATAAATGTAAGTCTACTCAATGGTCAAATGTGGATGACATATTTTGTGACAATGCGACAATGGTGGGAATGGTGGTGGTGACATTCACGATACTTGTTGAATGGCGTGTGTTAAGAATAAGTTGGTTGGATGCAATTGGGCCCGTTCTCTTTTTGCTTTCTCTTTATCACCCAGTCGTTTTTATTTATCATAGACTCGAAATATTGGGTTACTGATACATGTGAATTTTGGTTATGCTTTGGGGGTGTGATGATTAGTTTTGGTGGGATAGTTACATCCATTGTGGCCACCATACTGAATTGGCAAACCAACAAGTTTGATATTCGCACCCCTTCTGTGATACACAAGTCACCTTTCCTAGGTTAAAAGTAATTTTGCTCATTTTAGTGATGAATTTTTACATAATACCCACAACATTGATACATTGTCAAATGTTGTTTCGGATGTGATATGAAATAAACAAGGTTTTAAAATTATTGTCATGTATTGGTATGTGAAACGCTTCTTATGATATCAAATACCTATGTTTGTACACATTTAATTTGTTGAGTTCATATTCTTCGAACATGAATTAAAAGCATTTCAATCATTTTGCATAGTTATATGATTATATTATATGAATTAATAAGTTGTTTTCAGGTTTCACATTGCATTTAACCCTAAATTACAAAAAGAAAAACTCCAATGTATAATGTTCAATGTTTCTCAACACCCTCGTAAATAAGGTGAGTTATTTTTATGTAGTTTTCAATCAAGTTTTGAATGTCAATGATTGCACAATTATGTTTTCAATTTTACCCATCATTTGAATGACATTTGAAATACTATGTGCATATTATAGATTGCTATGTTTCATTAAAAAAAACATGCATGTAAATGTAGTTCCAATAAGGCAGTTTTTTTGTTTCAAGTTTGAACATACCATAAAAGGTAAACTTTACGTGCAATAAATTGTTGGTTCTAATTTTGATTTTAGTTTTTAAGTCCTTGAATAGTAAGTTATGAAATGTTGAATAACAATTGCTATCTGAAGAAAGTTCCTTAGGAGCACATGACTCCCCAATCACCTCCCAGAAGATACTCCCAAAGACCAATATTGAATTCAAGGCTCACAACTCAATTTGCACATACATTCCCTACTACACAAACATGCAACCCTAATCTAATTTCACTTCCAATCCAAAGACTCTACAGCATTCTTCCCTGGACTGTTCCAAGTACCTGAAAAGACAATGCTGCCGCCTCAGGTGTATACACTTCGCAATTGTTTCCTCAATTCAACTCAAAGAATTCCTACAAACACCCCTGCAAAGAATTACTGCAAACACCTGTGCATTTGCTTACATCCCAAGTACACATCAAATTGAACTCTCTCTCTCTCTCTCTCTCTCTCTCTCTGTGCAGTGCCTGGCAAATGCACCAGCTGAAAGAAGAGGGCAATGACAGAAGAGGTATATACTATATACACACAAAGCTGCTGGTGAGTAAACCCTCAACCTCCCACATGTGCATTTAATCCTGACTTCTTGCTGCTCACCATTTGGAAGAAGCAGGGAAACAAAGCTTTACCAGTACCCAAACTAGGCATGGAAGAACCACCTCCTCGCCCATTGCACAACCTGATGCAAAGAAGTCCCTGCTTTAAGGAGCATCTCAAAAACTGAAAGAAAAAACTTCCAAATGGAACTGGTCCATCCAGCACCTATGTCAGTTACATGGAGCTATTTCGGACGAGTGGCTAGAGAGGGCGGAGAGATGATTACAGGAGTAAACCCTAACCCTAAACGGATTTCCCTGACGATGACCGAAACTCTGATGGGTAGAGAGAGCTTCTCCTCTGCTGCTCGTCCTGCTGCTGCTGCAGCTGTTCCAAATGGGTGTCCGCAAAAAGACCCAAGAGCTCTAGTCGCCCATTCTGTGGGTCCCCCGAAACCCTAAACCCTCTTCAATCTTGTGACAGCAGGATCAAATTTCTTTTCCTTGTTCAAGGACCAACTCCTTGCTTGATTATTACCTACAGACGAGGTGGAGGAATTTTTCCCAAAAGAAAAAAATGCTTCAATATTGTGTTTTGCAGTCTTCTCTTTGCTCCAGTTTAGCGTGTGCGAAATGGGTACGGCCGAATCCAAGGAGTGAAGTAGGATGCAGAGGAGATGACAATTATGCGGGAAAGAAGTTCTGCTGCTCTTGCTGCTGCTGCTGCTGCTGCCAGGTTAGACCATCAACGAGGTTTTCATGTTCTGGAACACTTAGTGTTTGGCAGCAGCGTCGTCGCCTTCGCCACCCACATCCGCATTTGATTCTCTCTGTAGCGCATGGAGGATTGGGTGCTCAGCCGTCCTCAAGCAAAGGCGAGCGGGAGGATGAGGAGAAGAAGAAGAAGAAGACGGTTGCACGATCTCAAGTAAACAGCAGTAGTAATCCGGGCATTGATCAGCAACGACAAGAGAAGAATAAGCGCAACACTAGTAGTAGTACTGAAGAAGACAAGAAGGCAAGGATTCTTGAGAGTTCTGAGGCGTATCCCATGATTAGGGTTTTCAAGAATGACTTGTGCAGATTAGAGATTACTGGGGATACAATTCCTTGGCAAGCCATTGCAGCTATGGCTGCTGATGGTGGCTTGACTGCAGCAGAAGAGCTTGCCAAGGGAAAATCCTTGATGACCATTGAGACACTTATACCAGGTCGATCAGCAGATCACAGCAGCATTTCCACAAAGCTTGTAAGAACTTTTGACTTTGGTTTTGTTTCTATCTGTCTGTTGGTCAGTCGCAGGGTGGGTGGGTGGCTGGCCATCATTTCTTCTACCACATGAAATCCCATGTCATTGTCCATCTTACAAACAAGGTGAGATCTGGGTCTGAGAGGAGACAGACACACACCCAATGACAAGTTTTTTTCTTTGGTTTTTGGCACAGCTTGCACCCACACGAGTAGTTGCACAGCGGTCTAGGACAATTTGGGCAAGAGAGAAGCAGCAATTCTCGAGCGGGAGTGCATTTGGAAGTGCTTTTCAGTCTGTGGTGATGCAGCAGCTTTTGCAGTTTCAGCTTTGCTTTTACATTCCGGGAACATCAAGAGACATGGAAGACCTTGCACATGAGCAAGAGGTAGGTTGAAACAATATCTCCATCGTGTTCTCAGTTTGTTCTCCAAATCTCTGTTTTGTGAAATTGTGGCAAATGCTCAGAGGGCAGCAGAGAGGCTGACCAATGGGATAGACTTCTCAACCCACCTTAAGAAACTAATTGGATTGTAGGTGTGTGAGATGACCCTGTTCTGCTAGTATATCTGCAGACATTTGCACGTGATCTGTATGTAAGTCTAGTTGGAATGTGGGCGGTTGCTTGGGAAGGCAGAAATCATGGCGAAGATTGAAGGTCTAGATGGGGATGCACTTGAGAATTTAGCACGAGCAGTCTGCACCTATGCTCTTACATATAGGAAGGAGAATGAGCAGCAGCAGCAGGAGGTGCTTGAAGGAAGCATTTGGTCCAGACTCACCACACAATTGTATAAGCAAAATCATCCTGTATCAGCCATCCACATCTGTCCTCTTTCAACTGCTGAAATGTTGGGCTACAAGGAGAGATTCTCAAAGGAGACCAGTAGCTTAGGGGATAGACATAGAGATGGTGTTCACCTGGACCAACCCAGTCGTACATGGTGGCCCAAAGCTGCTCCTGCAGGATTTGTTCTTCAGAAGGGGTGGGAGGCGCAAGTGAATGAGTATCTGCCTGTTCACAAACTCGAGGTTGATGTAGACAAACTCCATGTCCAGGTTTTTGGTGGACAGAAGACAAATGCTCAGAACATCTGGGAAATTCATCTCTCCCATGCACAAATGGTGGGTATGCTAAACCTGACATGTAGGACCTCTTTGGCAGTTGTCCGTGGTCAAAATGTAACTGCAGCACTTATCCTGTATTTTGTTTTGCTGCCTCTGTGACAGATTCTCTTCTGCTAAAAGATGCATCTGCTTGACATATTGCTGTCTTGTAGGCTTAAGCTTGGAGATGGTTATGTTGGTATGAGTTTCAACTGCCTTATAGTTCACATGAAATGCTTGTGCTGGTTGTCAGACTCTGTTGGGTTGGATTTGCTGGTTCAGGTAGATTTGGCAGATGTATTGGACATGTACTATGAAGACGATGTCAGTTGCCCTGGAAAGATGCTGCTTACACATGTGGACTTGAAAGTTCCTCACCATTCGTGGAGTAAGGTATTTTGTAATAGCCTCATCTGTAGATCAAACTTTGGAAAGTCCAACACATTGAAGGCATGAAAGCAAGTCACAGGCTTGCTAAAGATCTCAGCTTGTTTTTGTTCCAGATTGGTATCCACTAGATAGGGCTTTTTCTCTTGTCTGATTTACTCACTGGGGTACCACTTCTGTCACCTGTATCCTTCTCTTCTCCAGGTCACACAAGCTATTTGGGTAGCAGGACTCTCTGGTGTTGTTGGAGGGGTTCTGCTGATATGCCTGCTAGTAGCTGCAAGGCTGAGGGGTATATCTATTACACATGCACGAGACCTGCAGAGTTCACCTGTCTCCCTCACAGCTCTTACACACTCGTCATTTCTTCACAAATGGAAAGGAAACCACTCCAAACAGGAGGTATGCTGTCAACCATCTTTCCTATGTTGTGAAGTTTCTGGGAGAGATGGCATCAAAGCTGGACATGTTTGTGATGTCCTGCTCTTTCTGAGAAAGAGACATTGTGTTTCTTTTGCATTCATCCCTCTCTCTTATGTTGGGACATTTGCATGGATGGCAGCCACTTATGCCAAAGAACAAGGATGTATCAGACAAAGAGCTGGAGATCTTGTGTGGACTTGTGGTTGGTATATTGAAGGATTCCTTCAAGTGGCCATATGATATTGAGAGCCGACCTGGGCAGGGTGCGTGGATTGGGACTGACTTGACACAGTGGGGTAGAGCATTCTCACAAGGACAGGTAGCTGATAAGCAGGAGGTTGATTCCCTTGTGAGAGACACTGAAGCTGGCACTGACAGGAATCAACCTGATGATGAAATTCAACTTGTCTCCAAGGATGATGCCAGTGCTGATTCTGTGACATCTGAGAGTTTTGAAGCTAGCAGTTCAGCCTCACCACAAATTCAACCTTCTCCATCTGATCAAAATGTCTTTATCTTTCAGGTAACCAATATATCTCCTCAAGTGACTGTAGAGAGCACAGGATTTTCTTGACAAAGGGTAGGGTGATGGATCAACTGATCTTCACCCTGACTAGTTTTCTCAAATGGGTTCTGAAGTTGATGCATTTTGCCACTAGAAAATATTTTCTGGCACAGACATTTTTTGTTGGCATTATGAAGTATTTTTGTGACTACTTTCCTGTGTCAGGTTGTGGTGTCAAGGAAAGGCAAGGTACTTGGATTCCAACCAGGAAACAAAGCTGCCATTCCAAAGTGGGCAAGTTATCCATTTGCTAAGATGCTACATGGGGGCCGAAATTTGCGAGCAGGTACTTCTTTGTCTTGATCTATCTCTATCTATTTTTTCCTCTTGAAAGTGACTTCTCAGATCATAGTTGGCATGCATGTATCAACAAAGTGATTCAAGCAGGGGCATCCAAGGTGTTGGATCCAATATAGTCCTTCCACATGGAGAGATATCAATCTACATGAAATCAAAATGATAATGAGGGTCTGACATGATGAGACCTTTTGCATCAAAAACTGATTGAAGTCAATGGGTAGGAAACCCTCAGCAGTTGCTTCATTACTCTGCTGATTTTGTTCTGAAATAGGTCAATGCAAATCTGTGGTGAGTATGGTATGCCTGCTTTTAACATTCAGGATCCTACCTTTGTATCTACAATTGCAGGTCTACTTGAGCCAGGGGTGAAATATACAAGACCTCCAGATGATTGCATTGTGCTAGAACTGTTGGTTCAAGACAACCATGACACTCCATGTGTTACTGTAAGGCCTCTCCAATTGTAACAGCAGTACGCTTGATTTTTGCATGAACTCTCTATTTTTTCTCTTCCAACAGGCTTGCTATGCTCACCATGTGCAGTGTCTATGACCACAAGGCTCAGGAAGCAGAGTTTTATTGTGTCAGATTCTTCTTACCTTAGACTCTAGATGAGGGTGGAAACTCTTTACAATCCCCAGTCTGGCAGAAATCACCTATCTAGCCAACACATCACAGAGAGAGAGGCTCAACTGCCATGGATGGGTTCACCAACCATTCAAAGCCTGTCACTGTAAGAAGTGCACAGTATCCAATGCGGTGTCAGGCTAGGTACCTGTATGCTCGGTCCTTCAAATAGAGTGACCCATCAGTTAGGCACCAGCTACAAGCAGCAGCTGTCCTGGGCAATTGCCTCAATTCACATACATGTGAAATCCTAACTTTTCATAACATCTTCATTTGTTGCCAAGCTACGAGTGTTCATACTTATGTAAATGCAGCCTTGAAGTTGCATTGACCAGTCTTTGGTTGTCAAGTACATAATGTAATACACACAGGTCTTTGGGTTTTTAGGTTTTGGGTCATCACAGCATACACCGACTCCGAATTACCAATGGACCCAACAACAAAATCACAAGCATTATGATGAGCAGATGAAACTTTTTTTTCTGATCAATAAGAATCAAATACTATATCTCATGAATTGAATATTCATCTTGCACTTCTGTTTTGCACAATTGTTGCAGAACAAAATCTCACAAAATGAATTATTTCTAATGTTAACAATAACTATTATGTTGAACCATTACAATTTTTTGTTGTGGAATGAAACATCTCATTCATGTGAATAATTCTACTATCATTCAGTGTATCATTTGGTGTGTGCACCCAAGTGTGTTGATTTGTGACAATGCTTGAAAAAAATATCAATTGCTCGGGTTGTTGAAGTTGATAGAGTTCATACAACACTTGAATGCACATCTGCTTGTTATTAACTTACGTAAAATTAATTAAGCTTTAATCAAGATAAAGTGTACAATTTATAATTTTTCAAAAGAAAAAAAAGAACCCTAAAATGCATACCTAAATGAAAATTAAATTTTAAAAAATATCTTTAAGAAAAGGAAGCCCCCCCCCAAAAAAAAAAAAAAAGTAAAATGAAGACTTTCTAGCCAATAAAACCATAGCCATTGAACCTGTGCAATATTGATTCATCCAAAGTATCATGTATTCATCCATGTATTCATTCATCCATGCATTCATCTATGTATTCGTTCGTTCGTTCGTTCGTTCGTTCGTGCAAAGGCAAAAGGGCCGGGTCCCCACTGAAACGTAGCCAGCGGAGAACGACCCTCCACACAAGCTCCGCATGAGCGACAGACAACGCGATTCCTGATTCCAAGGGCGCAACCAGAGATCTCAATGTGTGTGTGTGTTTGTTTGCATCTAGTTCAAAAAGCTTGGGGAGTGTTTCAGATACCATTTTCATGAATGGGTGGTTGCAGAATGGATCTCAAAACACTCTCAAAAATACACAACTTTCTGTTGTTTTGAGCTCTTCTTCTTCTTCTTCTAGTAGTAATAGCAGCAGCAGCAGCAGCAGCAGTTCTTGTTTGTTTGTTGTTGTTGTTGTTGATTTTTTGTTGTTCATCTAATTGAGGAATCACAACAATTCAAGGGTCTGTTTCCACAAATTTTGTTTTGGTACAGAAAGTCCGTAAATTTTTTAGAGAGTTGTGGGTACTTGGGGTTTAGCTGCAACACCATCTCTTTTTCTTTCTTGCTACTTTTTGGCCACAATTACGTTACTGTTTTGGTTTTTTTCCAAGACAGTAATCTACTCACTCCAGGTGCGTGAATTTTTCTGTGCACCCATTTTTATTTGCTCTTGTTGTTGTTGGTTTTTGTGAGGATTTGTAACACCCAATCTTTTGTTTGCACCAATCAAGCACGAAAAGATAAGCACAGTGAGAGCCAGACAGACACACAGAGAGAGTGTGTGTGGTGAATGATGACGATGATGATTGATGCTTCTGTCAGATGTATCGGTTTTGGTTTAGGGTTTGAATTAGCTATGGTCTCATTGTTAGATTGTGGGAGTTGGTTTTTTTTGTCTTTTTTTTGTGGATGCTTGAATCTCTTGCAACATCTATTGTTTTTGTGATGCTTGAATCTCTTACAACAGGTGGAGAAGAAAACCCAGAAAAGAAAGAAAAAAAAAGGAAAACAGCCATCAGAAAGTTTTTTTGTGAGTTCAAAGGAACCCTAATTAGGGTTTTTCTGTCAGTGCTGTGGGTAGGAAGATTGGTAACTGTATGAGGAGGGTTTGCAGTGGAGTGCAAGCATGCTGTGTTGCTCTGTCTGGTGGGCAGAGACAACAGCATGGTGTGAGAGTTATGACACAGTGCAGACTTGTGCCATCGTCCTCCTCTATCTGCAAGTGTTGTGTGCATTAATTGGATCACTTGGAGCTGTATATACGGGCATTGTGTTGGCGAACTTGGTGCTGGCTTTGTTTGCATTGATTGCAATTGAGAGTGGTAGCCAAACCCTAGGTCGTGCTTATGCTGGGCTTCTGGCTTTTGCCCTTCTCCTTGACATCATTTGGTTCATCTTGTTTACTTCAGAAATCTGGTGGGTACTCTGGTGATCCTCTTAAGCCGTAAAACACATACACTCTTGGAATGTTTTTCAAAGGGGAGCTTCTTTTGGTTGCTGTGCTATTTGTTGTGGCATGATGAAGTAGCTGAGCCCTAGGTCATTTAAGTGGCAGTTAGCTAAGCGAGTATGTCCAACAATTCCTTGCAGAGGAGAGTATTTGGTAGCTGCCAATTTCTTTTTGTACAAACAGTGGATCAGTTTTGGAACTGTTTGTTCACAGTTGTGATGATCATGCTTCAGGATATCATTTCAGAATGATGGTTAGTATTCTCTGTGGAGTATACAAAATGGTATTATAAATTTTTTTGAGGTGTTCTAGCAGTTTGATGGAGGATTTTGATCAAAGTTCATGAGTTTTATCTCTTTACAGAAAAATGGTTTTTTTCTGGGTTGTGATGAAACTGCAGGCATTTTGGGAACAACTCAGAAGTTGGAAAGATTGGGGCCTTTTATTTGGAGATTACATTTTGGATGCAAGCAACAGGAAGTGGTTTACGGTTTTTGTCTTCCTTCTTGTGGATTCAGATGTACAGACTGGGTGTGGCAAGTGACACAGTGGCAGCTTACCAGCCAATTGATTTTGATGGCAGAATTGGAGGCTTTAGTTTGTTCCATTCAAACAGTCCAACACCAGTTGCTAATGCACGACAAACATCAATGAGTGATGAAGTGCTTGGGGGTTCAATCTACAATCCAGCTGCTTATGCATCCCTTTTCGAGAGACTTGACAATGATACCTACTTGGACATCGAGGTAAGAAATTTTTTTATGTTGCCTTTCTCTGACTTGGGTACCACAGTGAGCTGCTGATGATGTAAGTTCTTTTCACATATTCTTTCACAGAGGTCTGAGCTTTACTCCTGACATAAGTTGTTCATTTCTTGTGATCGACAGTCTGCTTCATCAGGTGGGGTCAGTAAGGATATTCTTTACACTCCTCCAAGGAGTTCTTCTCTGGTATGACCTCTCTTGTAACCAAGGTTATAACATCATACAAGCTCAAAACAGTTCTCTTCTGTTAATCAATTACTGTTATGCACCATGTTATCTTCCACAGGAGACAAGTTAATACTACATTGTAAAAACGTGATAGGTGGGAATTAAGAGTTGTTTTAGTGGCCATAGTTTCCTCATTGCTATCCAAAGCAGTTGCACATCAGAAGTTTTGTTACACTCAAGTCTTTTGATAGTGGTTGATGTCTACATGTGTGCATCCCCTGTCAGTTTCTGGTTATTGCTAATGGAAAAATTTTGCTGTTGGGGCTAACTCTCTGTGACAGAACAATGAGCATAAGGATGTAACTGGATGGAAGCCAGCTTCGGATTCTGCTCTTGGATTGCCTAGATCCTCATAACCAAAAACAACTGTACCATTATTGTTCCAGGTTGCTGTAGATTAAATCACGTTTGTAAAATGTAAGCTACATTTGAGCTAATGTTTGTGATGGAGATATACAGAAGGGGGTTTATTCTTCTTCTTCTTCTTCTTCTTCTAGTCTATTATCTTTAGCCTTATCTAAACCCTAAACCCTAAACCCTGAGTTTCATCCTTCTTTGTAGGTCCTTTCCATTTTCCCCCTTTCATGTTTCAGGTCTATAGTTGCATTGTTCCACAAATTGTACTGCTGGTTTTTCACTAGCTTATGTGTGTCTCAGGCCAGTGGAATAATTCTTATTGTCACACATTCTTGAGAGTGATGAAAGCATACGCAGGGAGATCTGTCTGGGTCCTTTCAGGAGTGGTGTCTTTCAGGCCCGGGAATTCTGCTGCCCCTTGTGAACAACTAGGTGGGCACTCACCCTCATAGCATCAAAAGTTCAAATATCTTTTCAGATATATTGCATTAGTCTAGCTGTTTGTGTACTCAAGAATGCGCCCTGCTAGGGCATGTTTCCTGGCATAAAGCTCTGTAGGTAGGTTGGAAATTAGACCAGGCAGAAGTAGGAAATGATCAAGTGGACAACCTTAAAACATATAAGCAGGCTCACAAATGTACAATCAAGAGTGTCAAAACACACACCCAAATGTTGAAACAAACAAACAAATAGAACTGCCAAAAGTCCTTTTCTGGTCTGTAACTATTCATCTCTTACTACACTAAATTACTTCATAAATAATGTGTCCTTCATGAAAAATGTCAATACAAGGTACTGAATTCAGTACCTTCCTTAAGACAAAGATATTTAAACAGATCATGTACTTGTCCATTTTTTGGCATATATGTGATGCTTGTATTGAATTGCAAGTGTAAAGTTGGAAGTAATAAGTTCGTATATGTGATGCTTGCATTGAATTGCAAGTGTAAAGTTGGAAGTAAGAAGTTGCAAGCAAAAATTGGATGTAATACCACAAGATATGCAAAGTACACCTTTTATTGTATATTTGTTATAGTAACCCAATGGAGTTGGATTTTTCAACAATTTATCAATTTTGACAAATATCAATATTTTTTTTTTTCCTTTTTTTTTTCCGGCTAAACCTTTTGGAAATTGTCTTGTGCCAAACATCAGTTGGAGGTATACAAATACGATACGTAGTAAGTACCCGTGTTTTTTTAGCAATTTTTGTTTTCAGCCCAAAATGATGATCATCCATGGGAAGATGTAAAAACAAAACTAATGGCAATCATCCTTAAATCTTGCAATAAAACCAACAAAACTTTAAATCATTGTTCCATAATTTTGGCTACACATTGAGAACCAAATATAGAAATCTGGCAAATTTTTACTATTTTTTTTTTCCCCTCACTTCCGGTGGTTACGTTTTTGAATTTTGAATTTCAGTTTTTTACCGAAATTTCCCCCAAAAAAAAACCGTACTAATAAGTACCCTAAGGATTAGGGAGAATCACATACAATTAGAGCATTCCTTATGTTGTCATGTGCCTACTAGAATGGCACCAAATATTATTATGGAACTAACAAAGTCACACAAATTTTTTTTGAAAAATATGAATAGAAAATACATGCAATTTGATAGTTATATAAGAATTTACAACGTTACAACAATAAATTGCTGATTTAGTAAGTCGATTGAAATTCTAGTTCCAACTTCTATTGAGAATGAGCGATAAATGTAAATCCATATATTTGGATCCATAAACCTAAACCCAGGTAAATCCACAACCCTAAACCCTAAACCTAAACCCGGGTAAATCCATAACCCTAAACCCTAAACCTTAAACCCTAAACCTGGGTAAATCCATAACCCTAAACCCTATATATGTGTGTGTTCAAATAACACACCTTAATTGGAGATTCTTCAAGGTGTGGGTTTAAGCCCAAGTTCTTCTTCGCATTTTAAAACCCTGTAATTCCTGTTTTGACAACATGTTTTTCTCAAGTTCATAAAACCTCTGGGGCCCAATTCAAAGGGTTTTAGGATTGATTGTTTGCACATGCACAAAGAAGCTTCAAATGCTTGTTGTAATTATTTTTCCCTTTTTTTTTCCCCTTTTTCCCTTGATGCATCATCATCATCATCATCACTCAAAGTGGTCATTGAATTGAATTGAATTGAATTGAATTGAAGTGAAGTGGGTTCCATTCTTTTGTACCTGCATTTATACTTCTTCTTCTTCTTCTTCTTCCAACAACAACACATTGTAGAATTGACAAAGCTTTTTACATCATCATCACAATCGACAATTTGTGAATTTAATGTGGGGAATTCAAAAAGCTCCTGAAATGTCGTTGAAGTTATTGACTTATGGGGGAGGTTTAATGCTTTTCAAGTGTTTTTCAAGTGTTTTTTTTTGCAGCTGGTTTTGTTTTTTGGCTTTCATCTGGGTTGTGTAATTGCAATTCTGTTGGGTGATGATGATCAATCGATCATACACAAAGCACACCATTCCCATTCCCCCCAACTCTCTCTCTCTCTCTCTCTCTCTTCAACACACTCCTTTGTACCAAATTGTAATTGTTGTACAACTCTTGCAAGCAATGTAAGTTCCTCTCCACACATAGTTGTGCATTTTGGTACTTTTTTTTGTCAAGTTTTCATTGAAGAAAGAAGCCTTTTTAAAACTATTATTATCATCACATAGGCAAGTAATAAGTTGTCAGTAATACCACCCTAGTACCTCGGCCATTTTCAACACATGTCCATCAAATAATTTTTTTTTTTATTATTATTATTTTATTTTATTTAAAAATCATTTCAACAAATGGAATATTCTTAACTATTCACAAAAAAAAAAATTGATTTGGAAGAAATAATTTTTGAAAATCTCAACAATTCTGAAAATAATATAATAATTAGTGTTTGAATTATTGGCCTGGCCAAGAAGGTACTAGGGTATTTTGTCTTTTCACAAATTTGTCACGGGGCGAGGTGGGGGTGTGTGCTTCAGACCCGATTCTTTGTAGCTCGGGGAGGTGTCTTAGTGTAAGGTAATGCGCAAGGAGCGCGGAGTTTTGGAAATATCGGAATCTAGGTTATAACCTTATATAACCTTATATAACCTTTTTTCAAAAATGGTTTCAACCTTAGTAAAAAACATCAATGAAACAAATAACCTATTGGCACCATTACATGAAATAGATACCCGTGTTCACACGATCATTACTTTTGTAAAGAAGCACTTGTAGAACTTTACACCACTTACTTAACCCTAATTCTCCTCAAGTAGAACTTTACGCCATGTAATTAACTTAATCCTAATTCTCCTCCGAGTAGAACTTTACACCACGTACTTAACTTAACCCTAATTCTCCTCCCAGTAGAACTTTACACCACGTACTTAACTTAACCCTAATTCTCCTCCCAGTAGAACTTTACACCACGTACTTAACTTAACCCCAATTCTCCTCCGAGTAGAACTTTACACCACGTACTTAACTTAACCCCAATTCTCCTCCGAGTAGAACTTTACACCTCGTACTTAACCCTAATTCTCCTCCGAGTGGAACTCCACACCACATACTTAACCCTAAACCTTAAACCCTTCTTCCACAATCCCAACTCTCTCCATTCATTCTCTCTCTTGCTCTCTACTCATGAAACATAAGTGTGTTTGGGAAGACCATTTGTGTGGCCTTTTTCGAAAGATCGTCATAGTAGTCTGCTCCCATCGGGCCTGAGAGATTGGAACAGAAGTTTTGGTGGTCAGAGGAATCAACAACAACAGCCACCAACACACACACACACACACACACTCACACACCATCAATCAATTTGGAAGCCTGTCATGACTCAGTTTTGGATGAACCCGAATGGATTTACTATAAGGCGTCACCTGGGTTAACCTATGGTTAATGTAAAGTTTCACCTTGGTAACATACGGGTGTCTCAAAAATGAGTGTGGATACTACATAAGTAGTAACCTATGGTTAATGTAAAGTTTGACCTTGGTAACATGCGGGTGTGTCAAAAATGAGTGTGGATACTACATAAGTAGTTGATGCATGTAGATGAGGACATAGTGTGTAGATAAAGGCTAGTGGGTTGTTAGAAGGTAGATTGTAAGAAAAGCAACCGAACTAACCACCGTGGTTAGATTGGGAATCAAAAACCCAATGAAAAAGTGTTCCATAAACCCACCATTCATCCCTCCCTCCCTCACTCCCGGTGTGTTGGTTTACTCTCGGGAAGTTTTCCTTTCATCCATCCGCTTGTGTGCTCAATACAATACTCACATGAGACATTCTAAAAGCAAACATTCTTCTACTCAAGCATCCATCTCGTGTCGATTGGATACTTAGATTATAGAAATTCTTTTATAACTAATTCTAAAGATGCCCAAAAAATATGATTTCACTTGGATTGAGTTCCGAAACTTCTTACCTTTCAAAGGAAAAATAAGTGCATGAATTTTTTATTTTTTATTTTTAAAAGGCCTTTTTTTTTAATCCAAATTTTCTTATTTATTCGACATTATTGGGGGTGGCAATGTACCTTAGCCCTGCCATATTGCATCATCCATACAAAAGGCACCAGAATTTTTTAATATTAATTTTGTTGTACACTAGGAAATGGGCAAACCCTAATTTGTTTATTAATTGTTTTATGTACAACACAAGTTACAACAGGTCAAGAATCAAAGCCCAACAACAACAAGAAGGCAAACAAACCTCTCTCTCTCTAGCCATAAGGTTTTTTTGGTTGTACATGATGGGGGAGGTGTGCTTGTACTTATACACATAAAATTTATAAGGCCATGAGTGTCTTCTAGCTTGGATGGAGTAACAACCCCCTCCAAAAAAATTGCATTTAAAGCCCTTGTTGAGAGCTAGCTCAAACAATGCATTTTGCCTACATACATAGGTGGGTAACCCCACTTACATTCCCTTCCTACTTAAAAACCTTTGATACTTATTAACATACTTATGGTGCATTCACAGTTGATGTTAAATCAATGTTCAATGAAAATCTAGGTGGCATCCTAGGTGGCACCCAATGTTAAATGAAAAGCTAGGTGGCATCCTAGGTGGCACCCAATGTTAAATGGGTAATAGCTTAATGTTATGTGAATGTTAGTTTAACATAAAATCTTCATGATAAGTAAGTTTTTAAGTCGTAAATGACTAGTATGGTGGTGTTAAGGGACTTGACACTAGAGTCCCTAACACCGAGTGTGAATGCACCGTTACATAGGTAGTTTAGTTACCTACTTAGGTAGGTTTGGAGGGGGAGGTGGGGAACTAAGTAATTCATATTCCCTTGCTTTAACTCAAGCTTTCCTTAAGGTAGAGAATTTTTTATTTTTTTAAAAATCTTTTCCTACTTGATTCCACCACAAGATGTGCAAATCATTGTGAATTACCTTAATGATCATTTTATTGTTGAAGGAAAAAAAAAACATGAACATGATGACTTCTATCTAGTATGTGGAAGGAAAGATGATCCAAAATGGAGTTCTAAGTTTGGAAAGGAGTTAGTTATAAAGGGGATTTGAAAGTTTTTGTTCCACTCTACCCAACAAGGGTGTTGAATTGGATATAAGGCAATGATGGTGGGTGTTTGAGCTTCAAGTGGATGCCAAAACCTCACACCACCTTGGTAATAGCTAGGTGAGTAGGTAGGTGTTCTAGGTAGGTAGGTAGGTAGGTAGGTAGTTACAAAATGTAAATGTGGGGGTAATGCCCTCATACCGGGCCGTTCTCGAAGTAAGCAAGTGCATATGCCCAAGGTGGAGGGGTGCTTGGACATTTGAAGCTCAAGACTAGGGTCCTCTAGTGATTCTCCATTAAAACCAAAAAAAAAAAATTGTATTGGATGTGACATGGGCTATGTGATGGATGAAATTTTGGATAAAAATGGGGTGTATCCATCCATCCATCCATCCATTCAAATCATTGTAAATGCATAAATCATCTACACAAAAAAAAATTGTATTGGATGTGACATGGGCAATGTGATGGATGAAATTTTGGATAAAAATGGGGTGCATCCATCCATCCATCCATTCATCCATCCATTCAAATCATTGTAAATGCATAAATCATCTATAGATACACATCAAGGCTGAGTCTATGTTTATTTCACTCAATATTATTCCCATCACCACAACTGCAAAAGAAGAAAATTCAATGTTTTAAATATGCCATCATCAATGCAAAATTTATTGGGGCAGGATTCTTTTTGTGTGTATTTTTTTTTAATTTTATTTATTTATTTATTTATTTATTTATCTTCTTTTTTTTCATTTTTTCATTTTTTTCACTCTGGCAGTAATAATAAGAATTTCCTAAAATTTCAGCACTTTCAAAGACCTGACCATTTACACACTTGTAATAAATGAAATAACCATGCACAATAAACAACAACAATTGAATTTCTAGAAATTTCTGGCACTGTGGACAGCTCATATTGAAAAAAAATATCAGCATTTACTGAAAATAATTTAATTATTGCTGAAATGATAAAGGTACTATGATTATTATTTATTTATTTATTTATTATTTATTATTATTTTTAATAGTTTTAAAAGAAGGGTTGGAACAGCCTCAATTTTGAATTTTTCCAGAATTTTGAAAGTAATTAATAAGTACATTATTAAGTCTTCTTCTTTTTAGTGATGTTATTGAGATAACTCAATGGTTTTGAACTATCTCCTCTTGCAAAAATCTCCTCGTAAATTCCCCATTTGCAATCGAATTTCCTTAATTTTTGTAACATTTGAATTTTTTTTTCCAAAGATGTTTGAAACAAGATTAAATGTTGAACCCTCATATATATATTAGTTGTTTGAAAAGAGATTAAATGTTGAACACTAAATATATTATTTTTAGAAATAAATAAATCTTCAATTTAAAAAAATTCAAAGAAAAAAAATTTTGTGAAAAGATATTTAAAACATTTTGAAATATTCATGGGTTTTTTTTTTTTCGAAATGAAAATTTCAAAATTATTTCATTATTTCACAAACATGTGTTGTAGTAGCTACCTATGAATTATTAGGCTATTACACTAAAAAAAAGCAAAAATCCATATAAGTTCGAATTCGTAGAACCATTATGACAAGATACACATAAGACATAACCAACTTGTGAAACCGAAAAAAAACATGATCAACCATGATCTCAAAGGCCCGAAGAGCTAGAGAGTTTACAAAGGTTTACAAGAACTTCCTAAGCTTTCCAATTTATCACTCCAAATAACAAAGTCAAGGTGCAACTACATTACAAGTGGTAGTAGGTATGTGATTCTCAAGAGTGGGGATGGGTTTGGGGGGGAGTTACTAGTTACTATGTCCATTTGCAAATTAGGGTTTTGTGTTAAAGTATGTGATTTTCAAAATGAGGTTGTGTAACTAATGCAATTCCAAACTTATATGACTTTCAAATGAGGTTTGCATGTGTGTGTGTGTGTGTGAGTTTTTCAATTCCAAAGTATGTGATTTTTCAAAAATGAGGTTTGTGTGTGACTAATTCAATTCCAAACTATGCCATTTTCAAATTGGGTTTGTGTGACTAAATTCAATTTTCAAGCATGTGAAAACTTCAAATTGAGGATTATGTGACTAAAATAGCTCTACTTCATCAACAAGTATGTATGTGATTGTTAAGAAAGAAAGATAGAAAGAAAGATTGTTTGAAGAAAGATAGAAGAGAGATAGGTAGGTAGGTAGGTAAGTACTTAGTAGTAGGTACTTACACAAGTAAAATAAGTAGGTACCTATAAAATTAAGTGGAAAAAAAGGATTTTTGATTTTAGTGCCAACAAAACAAATAAAAGCCACCAAACTTCAAAAGGTACTCAAATTGAAAATCCATCCTACCCCTCATTTCAACAGCCCAATGGCCTGGCCCAACCCATTCCACCCCTCATTTCAACAGCCCAATTCCCCCCTCCCTCCCCTTCCACACCTCATTTCAACAGCCCAACGCCCCCCTCCCTCCCCTTCCACCCCTCATTTCAACAGTCCAATGCCCCCCTCCCTCCCCTTCCACCCCTCATTTCAACAGTCCACCCGCCGTCCCCTCTCCTCCGCCCCTGGGAGAAAGAGTCCGTCCGTGGAAGTCTTCCCTTGCGCGCAACGACGTTCGCGTTTATAGGGGACGACGACGACGATCTGCGCGACAGCGCGAGAGATAGAAGAGAGTTCTAGAGAGAGAGAGAGAGAGAGAGAGCCTCGACTCTTCTGAGGAGACTCACTCTTTTGTGTGTGTGTGTGTGTGTGTGTGTTTTTTCCTTCCTTGTTTCTCATGGGACCACAAGGGATGCAGCTCGCGGGTCTGTGTGATTAGGGTTAGAACACAGAAGAAGAAGAAGAAGAAGAAGATGCGGTAATACGTAGTTGTGTCTTCTTTATCTGTTTCCTTATGTTTTTGGGTTCGCTGCTTCCGTGTCTGTTGGTTTGTCCTGAGCCCTGTGCCTGTGTTATTCCCGTCTTTTTTTCCTCTTTCTTTCTTTCTTTCTTTTTTGGGTTGGTCTTTTTGTTCTCTGACTGATGACTGCTCTGTTGTTATTTGGTGGATCATTTCATGGGTGTTGATGGTTGTGCGGTGTGTGGGTGTGGTGAACTGATGTATGATGCAGTAGCAGAAGCAGAAGGAGCAGCAGCAGCAGCAGCAGTAACAACAACCTTAACATCGGCAGTAGCAGCACTAGTTTAGAAAAGCAGCAGCCATGAGCACTTCTCGTTTCATCAAGTGCGTAACAGTGGGTGACGGAGCTGTAGGGAAGACTTGCATGCTCATCTCCTACACTAGTAACACATTCCCCACTGTAAAAAAGCACTTCCCCTCCTTCCTTCTCTCTGTTTTCTACTCTCTGTATGGATCCCAATGTTTGCATCTCCGGACGTTTCTTTTGTTTTGCTTTGTTTGTTTTCACTTCTTGCTTGTGTCTTTTTTTTCTCTTTTGTGGGAGGAGTGGGTGGAGCTTTCTGGGTTTTGCCCATTTTCAATGATGGGTTTTGGAATCGGCTATATGGTGTTTGGGTGACCATGGCATTTTGTTTTTGAAAGGTTTTCTCTCTTTTTCTGTCACGGGGAGAGACTAATGATCGTGTCCTGCGGTTTTTTGTTTCTGAGGAGGAATTTTACTTGATGGGTTTTTCTTCTGGATCTAGGACTATGTGCCCACGGTTTTCGACAACTTCAGTGCAAATGTGGTGGTAGATGGCAATACAGTCAACCTTGGGCTCTGGGACACGGCAGGTAACAACTAAGAACCAGAACCACCACTACCCTCCATGATCAAAACCCCATCTTTTAACTACAATGGGTATGTATGTCTGCTTGAATCTGCATAGATAGATAGATAGCCTAGAGGAGCAGAGGGGGCACTTTTGTTTGTTTCTCTACTCTATATTCAGTGTTCTGAGTGCATGCATGCATGATTGATTGTTGTTCCAGGTCAGGAGGACTACAACAGACTGCGACCCTTGAGCTACAGGGGAGCTGATGTTTTCCTCCTGGCATTCTCGCTCATCAGTAAGGCAAGTTACGAAAACATCTCCAAGAAGGTATGCAGCAGGGCGCCTCTGCCACCATCATCCTTCTCTCATGCTCTTATTGCAACAATGCTGTATTGCAAGATACAAATGCTCAGCTGGTGCAATGCATGCATGCCCATATGAAGCTTATGAATTTACACTCACTGCATACAGGTGGACTTCACTGGAAATGAGCTTTCTAACTCGTGTTCATTTTTCATTGGTGCAGTGGATTCCAGAGTTAAGACATTATGCACCTTCGGTTCCTATCATCCTTGTTGGAACAAAACTAGGTCTGATTTGTTTTCATTTTTTTTGCTGTGAAACTCCTCCATTACTGTTTTTTGCTTCAACTTTTCACAACTTTGCTTCTCAATTTCCTTTTCCTTTCATTTGCTGTTAAAGAAAGAACATCTCCCCCCCTGTGGTGCCCCCAGTGTCGAATCTCTGCAATGGTGATGAATTCCTGTTTCTTTGTCCCAAGTTTTGATACCCAGGTCTGGATTGTGAACATGTACACCTTTGCAGATCTGCGAGATGACAAACAATTCTTTGCTGACCATCCAGGCACTTCTCCCATTAGCACTCTGCAAGTAAGAGAACGTTGCGTAGATTTCTAAAGCCAGCTAGTCCTGGTGTTTGCACTTCATCAGCATTTCTGTTATGAGATTGCAGTGATTTTCCCTGCTGTTCTGGACAGTTTTTTGTGTCTTAACAGCAGATAGACAGGCAATTTTTCTTTCTACCAGGCAGCAGAGCTTGGAGATTTGTGTGCTTCAAACTCTTACCATGTTTGGAGCATAGCCACTCTCATGAGAGTATGCTGTGTCCTGCCCTTCCAGCATTATAGTGGCAGATTGTGCTAGTGCAGGGTGAGGAGCTCAGGAAGACAATTGGGGCAGCCTCATACATTGAATGCAGCTCAAAGACACAACAGGTGACACTGCTTTCACATAGTTCACCATGTGCCATTGTGTAACAAAATGTGTTTTTATGAATTGTGACTGTGGAAGAGAATGTGGTTGGTCGTTGGCTATTTCTTGGAGAGAACTGGTGGTGTCCATCCTTGTATGTTATCACAGTGCTCAAACAAATGAAGTGTACATTCATACTCTGCCATGAAAGTTCAAGCCACAAGAGTGTTGCAGCAGTGAATTGGGAATCAGCTAGATTCATGTCTTAATTCTGATCCCTTTTGGGGTTTTATGTGATCTCTCCATGAACTGGAAGAGTTTGGTGTTCATGCTTCCTGAATGAATGTTTTCAGCTCCAAGACTTACCCTGAGTTGTTTTGCAAAACTTGATTTGCAGAATGTGAAAGCTGTTTTTGATGCTGCTATAAAGGTGGTTCTGCAGCCCCCCAAGCAGCTGAAGAAGAAGAAGAAGAAGCAAAAGAACTGCTCCATCTTATGAATAGTGGTCTTTGCTTTAGAACTTTGATTTGTTTGGAAGTCACCTTCAACACTGTCTGTGGGGCTTAGTCAATTCAGTATATGCTCCTGCCCTGTCATCGATGCAAGGATCATTCACTGGTGTTCCAATTTCAATGCCCTTCTGTTTCCACTCCATTTGTGGGATTTGGCTTTTATTATTTCAACAGAATATTCATATGGCCCTTTCTGTCAACCAGCAGAGATTTGGAGTGATTTTGTGGACTGGCATTTGTAACATTGATTCCAAAAGGGGGCTAGTGCTGCTATTCATGAATTTTCATCAGCAGGCTTGGATGCCCTCAGAATATGCATTGGAGCCACCAATTTGTGTTATTTGTGTTGCAGACAGCCTATATGCAATGAGGCATTTATATTTCCAATTCAGTTGATTTGATTTAACTCTGTTGTGTAAAAGGGTGCATCTCTATTTTTTTTGACTTCATCATGGCTGCAGTTGATGGAATGATGCGGAATCCAGACAAAAGTGCATCATATTACAGTCTTTACAGGTATATTGATCTTTGCTTTTGAGATCATCACTGGTTGTCACTGCTAATCCATGATGAGAGACAATGGGTCTGATATGTTGGGAGCAGTGACTACTCTGCTGACTTCATAGCTTGAGATCATCGTGTTGTGTCATGGCATGGTGAAGGTTACAGACAGTCTGACACTTTTGTGAGCAACTCTCATAAAGGTTACAATTTTATTCATTGTCATGTTTTGCTCTCATGAACATTCATAGCCATCACTCATTTTTTGTGTTGATTTCAAAGTTGTGTTGAGATTTGTCTGCAGTCTTGTTCTATGTGAGGGCTTTTGCATTGCAGCCTTGTGGAGATTTCTCTGCAATCTTGTATATGTCAGGGCGTTTGCACTGCAAGCTTGGCAATGTATGAACTGATAATCAAATGTGTAGGGGAAAAGGATCCTGTCTGTCTGTTTTCAGCAATTTTTGGAAATGTCTTAGGATGGGAGGACATCTTTTCTTCTGTCCCCTTGACAAAGTAAAAAAAAAATCTTGCTAGCTCATTTGATTCTTCCTGTATTCCTGTGGGATTGATCTGAACTTTGCTCTGCTGGATGATGCTTTACAACATATGATGCAGCCAGAAACTCGGGGCCAGATCTGATTCCTGGAATAAGAAGGGAGGGAAGGGAGAGGGGAATGGATACAAAAATACCCATTCTGCCTGTTGTGTACCCCTTGCCACAAATAAGTCTTTGAAATTGTCTCCATTTTTAGTGCTCAAACAGCTTTCCATACTTAGCATTCAAATGGGTATTGCACAGAATTTGGGGGGGATCCTGAAAATATGGTTGGTTTTTAAGGTACTCTTATGACAAGGGCCAGATAAGCAAAGTGGGCCAGGCTGGGCCAACCAGTAACCACCTACTCTGATACTCTCACCTTCTTCAATGAGGGGCCTTTTATTAGTGTAGATTTAGCCTGGGAACCAGCACCACCCACAACTGTACCTTCACTTCAGATGCAACTGCTAACCTCTTTTTTTTTGTACCCACAAAATGCTTTACTCTTTGTACTTCATCTAACTTGACAAATTTGGAATCTCTACAACAGTCTAAGAGACTTTCTATATTGATCAAAAAAATTGAAAGACCCACAAGCAAGAAGCACAAAAATTCAAAATTTATTTATAGATGTACTCACAATTACATCCAAATGATTGTGCCTATTACATGTATGGATGCATCACAAGTCAAGGACCAAAAATCGGCAATCCAAAAAATTGAAACATCAGTGTAGCTTGCAAAACCAGATACAGTAATCATAGAATATGTGCCTTTTCATATCCATGTTACCATGGTACTTGGGCTAGTTTGACCCTACTCATACTATTTTCAGAATTGTTGAAATTTACATCAAAACACCTGGTGAACAGTGCCCAAAATGTAGGACCAAATGGAAACTACATCATTCTGTAGTCTCTCCTTCACAGGCAGAGGCAATAAATTGTATCCCATTTTGAACCCATTAAAAAAGGATCACTCTTAGCGTCAACTCTTTCTTCTCCAAAAAGCTTGATTGGAAGGCACAAAGATCTGCCAAACAGCTTCCTTGGCACTTAAGCTCCAGCTTTCTACATGCTTTACAATCTGTCACAACAGATAACAAAACCCAACCCTCCTTTTTTTCTTAGCAAGCAGTTGGATGAAGTTGCTTTTCGTTCAGTGTTGAGTGCAATCCCTCCATCATATGAAATGCCCTTCTCAGAACCATCAACATGTCCCACCACACATTTCATTTCCTTACAAAAATGGATCCTTGTGTCCTATGAACCATTGTGTTTCTGTAGATGCAGCAGATGGTAGGAACAACATTTAAAGTTTTAAGTGTAAATGCAAGTTTTTCAACTGGAAATGATCAACAGAGAAAGACAAGAGACGTTTGTGGCCTTACTTTGGAGTTAGCATTGATGTTGTACAATGTGGAACCCTCTACCTCAATCAGAGGCTTCCATGGCAATTGTAAGTAGGTCCTGTGACATGAAGATTTTCTCATTTTCTCAGAGTTTTTGTCACAATGTCTATTATCACAGTCTAATGCATGACAAAGAATTTCAAGAATGATTCTAATCCTGCTTATGACAATCTACTCCTTCAATTTACTCTGTGTTTGTTTACCTGGGGTGCTACAGAGGAGAGAGATTGGCATGAATGACCGTGTCATAAAGAATGGCAATTTGGAATTACACAGCTAAAGATTACAGTCTTCACCTTTTAAAATGTCTGGAAATGGGGATCAGAATGGCTATGATGAATTGTTTCCCTAAAGCAGTTGCAGGGATGGTATGACAGTACCTCAATTTCCAGAATGCTTTTATGAGCTGTGTGTCATCCTCAAATTCCTGCACATTCCTCTGGGTGAATTTGTGTGTAATAATTCTGGGTGAATTGCCAATTGGGTGAAACTGAACAATGGCAACAAATGTATTTCCAAGAGAGAGAGAAAATCACCTCTTCAATGCTGAAAAGAGTGAGTGAAGGCTCCTCAAAGAAGGGCACCAACAGTTTTAGGTTACGTTGGTACTTATCCCTCCCTGCCCCACCCCCACTCTGAAAATACATCAACCACACAGTACAAACTACATGATAAAAATTCCATGATTACATACTTGAATTCTCTGTTGGAAAGATAACAAACTGGAAAATCTTCTCAAGGATATTGTTCTTACTCAGGCACACATAGGTACTTTTGCAAAACAACAATTCACAGCTAGAGAAAAATCTTCAGCTCTTGCAATCTCTATGCAGGTTCGGATACTAACAAGTGTGGGATCCTTTGAGTAAGAATATACATCTTCTGAGTTGCAGGAAACACAAAGGCAAAAAAAAAAGATGATGAATTCTGCAACATGTCTAGCAGTGTGGGTTGCATGGGTTTAGGGTTTTGGGTTTAGAGAGATTGATTGATAACTGCAACATTTCTGGCAATGTGGCTGCAAGAACCCACAAGGCAAAGGAGATGATTTGATTCTGCAACGTGTCTAGCCATGTGGCTGCACCCTACATGCATACCTGTGAATTGAATAGTTGGGTCTGCAAAGATGCAATCGTCTGCATAAAGAGCTGTTGTGAAGTCCCCTGCATATGCGTAGTTGAAAGGAAAAGACGATTACTAAGAAACTCTTCTTTCCAAAAAGTAGCTGTGAAAAACAGATTAACTTCCTTCCTAAGAACTTCCTAAGAAGATGTCGTTGATGCCAAAAGTGTGTACTAGTGTCACAAATCTTGTTTGCAAAGAAGCCAAAATTGATTTGTGAGGTTTTTGACAATGTTTCTGTGCATATATTGTTATTATATAGCCAGAATTGTATTGCTGCTGCACCTGTGAGAAAGTATGCCTTTTTGTAATCCTCCAGCAGAGCTTCTAACACATTAACATTTTCTATTGCAGGTTCTTCAAGTTTCAGGGGAGGAAGCTCCTCCTCCTTCACGCTTGAACTACAAAAAGAAAGAAAAACCCCACTTCCAGATTTCACTCAGATTCCACTTCCACATCTCCCGGTCCCCCAAAAAAAATTAGACACCCACAAAAAAAGATTCCAGTCTTCAGCATCTCGAGAATTCCACAATTGTTGGCAAAACCCTAAACCCTTGAACTCACAAAAACAAAACAAACAGGAGTCTTGGGAAATCCCAAGTTGTCGGTGGGTTGCAAACTTTACCTGGCAAAGCTGAGTACACGAAGAAGCTGAGTGGAGATGGACACAGCAAAACGCACCAGAACAGACTCCTCCTCCGCCTCCTGCTGGCTCTGCACTACCGCTGAAACTGCACCAACCCATCCTTGCCTAAGGTTAGAAAATCTAGCTCTCTTCATCGCCCATTGCTTGGTGCCTTTGAAAAATGCATTTTGTCCAAAAGTTTGTGCATTTTGGTCGAAGTTTTGATGAATTTGGGTACTAGTGGTTCGAATGGAATTTGCAATAGGAAATGAAACAGAAGGATTCAAAGAATTCAAGCTGGTGATGACAGACATGGCCATCTCTCTGCACTACAAAAATATCCAATTCACGGGATTGGCATCACAGAACTGCAGCATCAAGCAAGAAACTGTCCAGGAAGAATGTGTCCAGGATGATTTGGGATTCATTCATCATGCATGATTGAAGGAAGGAAGGATGGAAGGAAGACATGTGCAACCCTAAACCCTAAATGTCATGCAACAATTCACATTGCTTTTGTGTTGAATAAAATTATTCTTAAAATATTCAGTCCATTTTTCATCAACTCTTTTTCAACCCTAAATGCTGTTTATTCCCGAAGTGAGCAAATTTCCTTGAAACTTGGTTTGTCAAGTGAGTTTAATGCATGAATTTGAGTATTTTTCCCACATAATTTGAAATAATTGTTGAATAGTTCTCACAATAGTCGAGCAAATTTAAAACTCAAGCTGAAACTCACTTCATCATCAACTTTGGGAAAAAGGAATTTCAATCCCCCATTTAATGCTGGTATATTTTTTTAACAAAAAAAGTTTGATCTCACCTTGAACTTGCACCCCCATTCTAAGTTTTCTATAAAAACTCAGCCTTTTCTTTTGTGCATAATCTTAATGTGCAAAATGCTTTTAAATGGGTACTAAATTTGACCCTTCAATTTCGAAAAGCTCATCTATGAATGGGAAATCAATGTATGACAAGTTGTTCATCATCATGATCATGTTGCACTTCTCCCTCTCATGATTGGCAATTGTTTACTTTATGAAACATTTCCATGAAGTTCCAAAAAAATGAACTCACAATAACACATGCTAAACATTTCTCAAGAGGCCAAACGGATAGCAAGCTGCTCATCACTGAGTAACAGCTCTCCCTCTTTCTTAGGGTAAGTTCGAAGTTCAAACCAGTGACAGTCCAAATTACAAAATGTTTCCACCAAATTCTGAAAAAAATGACCTCACAATTCATAGTAACACATTGAAACCTCACATTTCAAAACGTGAGACAAATTGGAAAACCGCATCACAGAGCCAACAAAATTCTAAGTCACATACCAATTCTGTGGGAAGAATTACAATTTCATGCTCTCCAGGTTTAAACTTTAATGCATCTGAGTTTTGTCTTTGGAAGGTTTTTCTGATTTGTTATCATCACCCACAAATACCAATTCAATTTGATTTTTTTGGGGGTAACATGGTGGGATTGAAATTAGTTTGAATTGTTTGATTCATTTCCTGGGTTATTTATTTATGAAGTGTCTTTTTTCATAAAAAAATTGCTAAGGGAGATGATGGAGCAAAGAATGCAATGAGATCACCTCATATACCACAAGAGATGCTTTCAGAGGAGAGTGTTGTGTTTAATAAGCTTTTTTCCTCTTCCTTCAGAACACAGTTCATCTCTTTTAACAAAACTCCTGTTTGGGCATTTCTCAAAGAACGGTTGTTAGTCAACACATATGAAGATCTCCAAGTGATACATCTATTCAGACAACCCAACTTCAGGATCAGATGCTAGATCAATATGAATTATAGATCGATGAAGTTGCAGAGAAATCTCCACAACAACAATTGAAGGTAACACAACAATGAGTGCAGTCATAACCTCATGAGAATCGCTCACAAAGTGACAGACCATCACCTTCATCACGAATGGCAGTGACGAGCTGCCATGACTACCCACTGAGTTCATCAGCTCCCAACAGTGGGTGTAGATAAGCATATAATAATCTTCCCAA
>Ga0116227_10005136_pt1 | contig 27915 bp, 19 predicted proteins | sample S1TSphgellanicum_FD_89693 | JGI IMG/M metagenome (GOLD analysis project Ga0116227, IMG submission 89693) | Host-associated microbial communities from peat moss isolated from Minnesota, USA - S1T2_Fb - Sphagnum magellanicum MG | ecosystem: Host-associated > Plants > Peat moss > Unclassified...
ATTTATATTAATTTGGTTATTTGTGGTTTGGTTTTTTAGTTAAATACCTTAGTGTTGATGGTTTGGTTCTCTTTTCTTCATTGCACAAGTTTGTGTATTTCATGTGACAAGAACCTTGGAGAGTTCTTGATGTTATGTTTCGTGTTGTGAACATCATGTTCTAGTTTCCTTTCAATAAAATTTATGTTTACACTTGAGTAGATCTCCTATTTGTTAACAGGAACTATGTGCAAGATTGTCGTCACTACAGATAACAACATCAAATGACAAAAATATTCCTTATGATTTTGTGGATGGTATCATTGACAAAGAATAAGTTGAACTTTTAGAGGTAGAATCAAATTTGTTCACTATTCACAGAATTACCCCATTGAAATCAAAAACTTTAGTTGTGATTGTTTCAATTGTCTAGTCTAACTTTTGATAATGAGGATTTCATTTTTCATTTTCTTCATGTTCCCCAAGTGACATGCTGGTGGATATTGTTAAAGGTTTTATCTATTTTTCTTGAATTTAAGATTTCTTGTCTTTAAGCTTTCTAATTCTGGTTTAGATTTTATCAACAAGTTACTTTAGATCAAGAATTCAAATATACTTATTTTTTCCCAAATGAAAAAGTAAAAATAAATTTTATCTTACATAACAAATTGAAAGAAATAAAAATATCCAAGTTCTAAATGAACATGTTCAAAGACCAAAAATACAAGCAAAAAAGGATTTTACAAATAAAAAAAAGAAAGAAGTTCCAATAAGTTCAAAAGTTTTCCAAGAAGTTCCAATCTTTATGTCAATTCTCACATCCTTCTATTTATACCAAATGTAGCAATGTTTCAAATTTAACATTCACTAATCAATAAAATTTAAATTTAAACTACAACAACTATTGGTCACAGGTTTAAAATAATTTGTTATTATCAACAATCGGTTATTGTATAGGTTGATTATTAGTTACCCTAACACATGTTATTTGTTAATGGTTATTTCAACAAATTAGTTCATCTATAGTCTTGTTACTAAGTAATAATTGTACTAAGTCTCAACATTATATTGCTTCACCAATTACTAATATGGTTAGTATATACACATTTGAAAAATTGGGTTAACATTAACCCCCCTTGAAAACCATATTTTGTCCTCGAAATTAGTCACCTACAACTACTTGTTTAACTCTTGTAGTCAAATCATCAACATGTTGTCCACTTGTGGTATTAACAGGTTCAACTAAAGTGATCGGTTGAGATCCTAGTCTCTTAGCAACAGGTGTGTCCTTCAATTACTATATTTGGAGTTTTGAAAACTTCAAAGGCATGTGTAATAATGTCAATCAAAGTAACCTCTACACGTACCTTAATCTCTAGTATAATTAATGGTATGGGTTTTAGAGTAACAAGTTTTTCCAATCTTTCTACCTAAATACTAACAACTACACCAAGTATTTCCATAGGTTGTGGGTAAAGACAAAGTGCAAAAAACAATGGCCAGTTTTGCTCCTCCTCGAATTGGTTCCAATTCTTTAATGGTAGTGACAACAAATTCATTTTGAGAACTTGTAGCTATAGTCATTCCCTACATAAATGAGAACTTCTATAAAGTAATTACAAGTACTTCAACCAATTAACTAGTAAGCTAGTCATATGTATATCCTTCAAATTGTAGATGGTATGCAACTAATTCATTTAAGTAAGCTTCTTCATTTGCATGAGCTATATCCAAACTGTCTTGGATCTATTCTTCTATAATATCTTATATAGTTTGCCACCATTCCTTCCATTTTGGGTTTTTATCAACTAATGTTTGATTATGTACTTTAAATAAGGCATTGTCCAAAAGTAATTCTTAGAACTCCTTCAACCAATTATCCATGTATGTGGTTTGAAAAACTTTACCAAGTGCTTAACAAAGTGTCTCCAACTTGCCTTTCAATTTTTGGATTTGTACCCAAAGTTCATGGGTATGATTTTCCATGTCAATGTTGATTTCCATCAAATGTTCCCTCTGCTACAAACATGTATTCTCCAACTCCAACAAATTCTTCTCCCATTGTACACCAATGGCCTCCATCTTGTCATAGTCCCTTGTTAACTTGTCAAAATCAATCTGTAGGGCCTTCAAGTCATTATGGGTTTTGAAATGAGCTTGGTTTAGTTCAATATACTCATGTTGTAGAATTTCAGCCTTCTTGATTACCTTTTTAACTTCAACAATTTTAGTAACCAAATGTTTGTTCTCTGTCTATAATTTAAAGAGTTGGGTTTTCACAGTAGCTAGGTCCTTATTTCTATTGTATAGGGCTTGCTTATGGCTAACTAGTTCTAGGCAATGGGCATGTAGCTGGTTGTTAGTGTCCTCTAACAAGTTCTTAACAATATTGTATTTGGTTCTCAAATCATTTAGGCTGTTTATTGTTTGAAACCAAGTTTGGGCAACCAAGATTGCTTGTTCAAAGAAAAATGTAACCTATTTTAGGCTTTTGTTTGAACATAAGCTGCTAACAGTTCAGGAAAAATATAAACGGGGCTAGGCTAAATTGGTTTAACAAGTTTAGGTTGAACTGGTTGAACTGATTGAACTAGTTTTGTACCTATTGATAATGGGTTATTAGCTTGTTTTGTAGGAACTAAAGTTTCTTGAACATGTAAAGGCTATTGATTTGGTACATGTTCAAAGTTAGGTTCACTTCGATCTTCCATGAACTGGTCACTTTCCATCCTTATTGATTCATCGTCTTATTGCATAATAACATCAACTTCCATGTCCTCAACACCTCCCTCCATAATCATGATTCGTTGATGGGTGTAAGGTTTATTCTTTGATGGTGAACTGGTTGGTTTTGGACTCAACCAGTCCTTGGGTGTTGATGGCTTAGTTCATATCTTCACTTGTGATTATTGAATTGGTTGTGGCAATATGTTAATTGAGCGCATTGATTGATGCTCACTAATGAATTACTCCTTGGTCACAACCTTAAGAGAGGGTTATTTAAATTGCTTTGCAACAACCTTCTTTTTCTCTTTCTCTTGAACCGATTGTGGTTTTGAAGAGTCAACAAGCGTATTTTCCTTTGACAAGGGAAACTAGTGTCATAAACGTATTTTTATGATTGGTCCAAAGTAATAGGTTGCTACCTTCCTAATATGTGCTATGAACGTTGTTGTAATCTATTTATGGTGTTCAGTCCATTGGGTTAGTTATATTAACATTTGTGACAACATAATGGAACATCAATTGATCTTCTTCCCCTTGTTTGCCAAATTCAAAATAATGGCAATTTGTGGTTATTGAAACAAACTAATCTTTCCCATTGGTAAAGGATTTATAAAATTGTTGCAAACTTGGCATGGTACTCTTCCTTCATTCAAATGACGTTCCACTATTCTTTATTAACAAATGCATTTGGTCCAACTATATTCTTGAAAACAACTTGGGCTTCCTTGACCAATGTGTTTGTTGCATTAACCACTCATTCATCACTCATGCCAAATTGATCAATGGTGATCTTCTCACCATAAACAACTGCCTTAATGCATCCATCGTCTATAGACTCCCATGTGTGCAAGAACTCTTCCAACATGTCTAATTATGGAATTGTCTAGTGAATAACATACAAGCCACCCAAATCGACTCATTCTACCCATTGTTGTTATTTCGATCCCATTCGGATCCATTGTAACATTTTTTGAATTTCCTTTGTTTCAACAGGTGTTCACTTCCGGGTCACTTTGGCATGTGAATTGCCTTCTTCCACATGTTCCTTTCCTTTGCGCCTCATCATGTATTTGGACTAGGCCTTGGTCGGTACAACAACATGTATGTTAGGAAAATCGGCTTTTATGTCAAAGAATCCTCCTTCAATCGATACTGATGAAACATTTGCTAATTGTTCAACTTCAACAAGTTGTTCCACTTCTTTTTCTACCTTTGTAGTCTCTTTTTGACCTTTTCTTCTTCCTGAAAATCACTAATTATGAAAAATTATAGCTGCAGAAGGTGAAAATTGTCTTTGAAGGCCTTACTATGTTTTTTCAAGTACTTTTCCCACAATAGCCGCACATTTTAATGCTTCAAAATTTTATTGTTCTATGTTTTTTTCTTCCCCATAATTTTCACTACTTTCTTGAAATACAAGAGGTGGTCTTGATGTAAGTAGTTCAATGTAAATTGCACAAGTTGTTGTAAAAACTTCCTTTCTAATTCTTTGTAGTTCTCTTTCCTCTCCCTCTTTTTATTCTCTTTATCTTTTCAACTTTGCCTCCTTGCTTGCTCTTTCTCTCAACTGATCCAAGGCACTTAGTGCTTCATTTTGGTACAACAAAAGATATAATGGAATCCATAATGAAAAAATGAAAAGCCATTATAAAGGACACGTCAATTCTTTGTATTACTATCATGGAACAAAAATGGCAGCGCTTGGAAAAGGACATAATTTTTAGGGCATACTTTCCTTAAGAAGCTTACATTTATAATTAGGTTTATTGATACATCGTTATTTTGTGTAAAATTAGGGCTAATTGGTAGGTTTCTAACCAATTGCCTTTTTAATAGGTCATAGATACTTGTTTCAACTAGTTTTGGTTCAAACAAATCATTGTTCATTCTTCTTTTAGTCAAGTTTTCTATCGTCAAACCTTTAATGTTAAGCTAAATTGGTTATTCGACAAACATGTTATTATAATGGTTTCTTTCAATTGGTTCCTCATTCAATAGGTTATTATGATGGGTTACCTCAATTGGTTGTTTGATGAACAACTTATTAAAATGGGTTGCTTCCATTGGTTCCTTTGATAAAAAATCATTAAGCTTAGCTAAAACAAGTTGAAATGTGTGATCCGTCACAAACATATAAGGTTTCAACTTGTTAATGTTAACCAATACTAGATTACGATCAAATTTGTCAATAGTCATTAGTAATATTGTATTGTTTGGTAAATATTATTGGCTTCTATATGGTCCAAACCATCATCTCTAAAACTTAGGGTTATGTGCTTTGATAACCCTTGGAAACCATAAAACAAAATCTCCAAACTAGTATTTTGGCTCAATGTACTGATTTTGAAACCATAATGATTAGTTCCACTAGTTAAAAGTTATCAAGTCTTGTGTTACAAACTAGTTGTCTTGGAGTTTCTCTAGTTTTGACAATCGATTCATTAGAACTCTAATAGGTGTTGGATCATGATTATGTCCTAGTTTGGATGGTAACAAGTATTCCGTAGGTGTAATCCATAAACAAATTGGAATGGAGTATGACTAGTTCCAACATTAAAAGTAGTTCTATAAGAAAATAAAACATTGGACATGTGCTCATCCTAGTCATTCCAATTCTCATTCACTAGTTTTGTAAGCAATGTACTGAAAACTTTATTAGTAGACTCAACTTGTTCGTTCCCTTGTGGACAATAGACAATAAAGTTGGTATGTCTTAAAATGAAATGATTAGTTAAATAACAAATAACATTGTCAATGAAATGTGTACCTTGATTGGTAACAATAGTTAATGGACAACCAAACTAGGTGAGAATGTAGTCATGCAAGATGTTTGTAATAATCACACCAACATGTTAGTGCACAAAACTCTCACCTTTACCCAATTGGCAACATAATCAATGGCAACTAGAATGTACTAGTTGCCAAAGTAACAACTCACTGATTTAATAGGTTTGATAAAATCTAATCCCCATTTCTAAAAAGGTTCTTTAGGCAGAATAGTGATTAGTTTCACCATGTTTTGTCTTAATAGGTTACTTGTTCATTGGCATAAGTCACAAGTTTGACAAAATCATGAACATCTTTGCTCATGGTTGGCCACCAATAACCAACATCCAGAACCTTCCTCACAATAATGTTTGAAGAAAAATGTCTTCTTCCAACTCCACTGTGCAACTCCTGTAATATGATTAGTACATGTTTTGGTCGCAAGACACGATGAAACTTGTTGTTTTGTCCAAATCTATAAAATATTCCATCTTGTAATAGAAATGGTTGAACTAAATATTATTTTTGTGAAGTGGTAAATCTCTCTGGCACTATCCATTCTAACAAGTAATCATACACACTTTGTAACCACTTTGGTTATAAAATGAACATGTGAGCATCATTGGTCTGATCAAGTAAACCAATTAGTTTTGCTTGGTTGGGCAACCTACTTAATGCATCTACCATTAAATGGGATCTACTAGGTTTATAAACAATTTTGAAGTCATATTCCATAAATAACAACAACCACCTAACTATTTTGCCAGAAATTTGAGGCTTGTTAACTAATTACACAAGAGCCATATGGTCAACATAAAATACAAATTGGTTAGTTAGAAAATAATGTTTGAATTTGTGTAAGGCATAAACCATAACTAAGGTTTCCCTCTCAATAGTAGTATAATTTATCTTAGCTAAGTTCAGTAATTTGGAAGCATACATAACCAGTTGATCAAACTTACCTTTTGGATTCTAAGCAAGTATAGCTCCTAGTGCTAACTAAGATGCATATGTGTGAACATGAAACTCAAGCTTCTAATTTGGATTGATCAAAATAGGGGCTTGTATATATTGGTTTTTAATCTCCTCCTAAGCAATATGACATTTTGTGATCCATTCAAAAACTTTAGACTTCTTGAGTAGTTTAGTGATTGGTGACATAATATAAGCAATTTTTTTGATAAAACACTTATACAATTGTGCCATTCCATTAAAAACTTGGATTTGTTAGGGGATAGTAGGTATTGGCACTAAGGCGTCAACCTTCTTGGGATCCATAACTTTCCCCTCTTTGGATAGTATGAAACCTAACATAATTCTTGAAAATACCATGAATGCACATTTATCTAAGATAAAGTTAATACCAAACTTTCTACACTTGAGAAATCATTTCTTGAGCTTCTCAAGGTGAGTTGATAGGTCATTGAAAATTGTAAAATCATCACGAAATATTTTCATGAACACATCAATGTACTCACAAAATGCTTTAGTTACTACCCTTAGATAGGTAGGCGGTCCATTTTTGACATCAAATGGCATCACAACCCACACAAAAGCCCCCCAATCAGTAACAAAAATAGTTTTGTGTTAGTCTTCTAGTGCAATTGAAATACGATGACATCCTAAAAATTTGTCTAAAAAAGTATAAATTTCATGTATAGCAATTGTATTAATCACCTCTTCAATAAAAGGCAATGAACAAGGATTTTATTTTTTTGTTGTGTTAAACTTCTTGAAATCCACATAGATTTTCAACTTTCCATTCTTTTTGGGAATAACCACTATTTGGAGATAGCCAAGTTGCCTCCTCAATCGGTTTGATAAAACCAATAGCTATTAACTTGTCTATGTTTTACATAACAATGGCAACATAGTTAGGATTCAATCGGTACCTTGTTTGATGAGCAAGTGATACTGTGATTTCCAATTCAATTATATGTTGAGCAATCTCTGGTGGAATACTTTTTAGGTCTTTGTATGTCCAGTTAAATACATCTTTGAAGTCCTTTAGAAGCTCAATCAGCTGATCTATGATAAATGATTCAAGTCTAGAATTCACTTTCACATGTTGCACGTTATCCTTTATGCCCAAATTAATTTTGGTTAATTGTTCCTCTTTAGTAACTATCCAACTTGCTATGGTTAGATCTTGTATTCTCTCTTGAGTAGGTGTTTTATCAATGATCATCTCTCCAACCTCTAGATGGAATAGAGTTTCTAGTAAGTGTTGTTTGATAATATCAGGGGGTATATTTAAGTTAACAGCTAAAATACATATTAGTTCAGCAGGTTATTTTGGAATCAATTTTGTTATATTAAGATCTATTATATGGACTAGTTTAAAAACTAGTTCAGTATGAATGGGTACTTTTATGGTTCCTATTGAAAACATGTCCAATTTTATAGCAAACATTACATCCTCTTCTTCATTTAATATACTATAATGGAAATCATAACATATTAAGACTTATGGTCTTTTGGTTTGAACACCAAGTTTCTTGGTAACATGTATGGTTTTTAATATACTTGTTCCTTGTATAGTAACAATATTGGTTCCCTAATCATGGGACACTTTTGCATCTTTCAACCATGGACGTCCTAACACATTGAGTAACTATAATCTAGAACACTACTATTGATAACAATGAATGTAATGGTATAAGGAATGCCCTGAACAAATATTTTCAGATCCCTAATAAAACTAAGGGTTTTGGTTATAGTTTGATCTACTATACGCAGGTTGTATGGTGTTGGATTAAACTTTGGTAAACCTAATTGTACTCTCAAGTTTTTAGTAATGATATTGACTCTAGAACCTCCATCAATTAACACATCATCAATAAAGTTTTTACCAACTTGAATTTGAATTACTACCATTTGGTGGTCAATGGCCATTGTTGCATAAGCAAATTCAAGTTGAACAAGTTTAGGTCATACTGATTAAACAAGCTTAATCGGTTTTGAAATGTATCTTTTGATGTTTAGCACAATCCTCAATAGTGGTCCCAAATTGATTACATATTTGGTTTCCAAAACTTGAGTATTAATGTCTTTTAGAATCTCTTCCAAAATCTTTTTTGGTAATGTAGTTTGTGTAGTCAATTGAATAGGTTGCTTGCTAATAATCGATTGATTTATTGGGTCTGGCAAACCCACCCAATCTGAATGAAGTGGTCCATTAACTTCAACATGTGTTTGTGGTATTGAATCACCTCCCTACAACCCATTGATAATGTGAACAAAAGAATCACATCCGTTCTTCAATTTGCCAATCAATTGTTGCTTTTGTTTTCACTGGTTCACATTTTATAAACACTTGTTATTTTGGTACTTGACTACGAGTTGTGATGGTAGCGATTACATTAACTGGTACATTATTAAGTTAAAAAAATTTCATCATTATAGTAGTAGTGGTGGTTGGTTTAGTTTGAAACATGTTTTGAATTCTTTTTTTTATAGGACAGTGTGGTGCACGATGCTCAGAGCTAGAACAAATAATATAAGGATATATTAATGGTACTATAGCTAGTTTAATAAGTTGTGCAATAACTCCAACTACTAGTTCAGCAACTTTAGTGGAAATAATAGGTATTGTAGGTTCTTTTTTTTCCTTGTAACATGTTTTTTTTTAAATGACCAGTTTTACCACAATTTGAACAAGTAAGTGCTTGTTTAACAATAGTATAGACAATGATAGGTTGTGCAACCAATTTGGATTATGGGTGGGATATCAAGACATTGTAATTTACTATGATCAGTCTATTTTTTTCATAAATAACTATAGCTTCCTTATTTTTGATGAGGGTATTTCTTGCCATACATGTTGTTGTTAATATAAGGTATGGTTACAAACCTGCTCTAAAGATAGTAATTAAGAACACATTACTAGCCTTTACTTGCAAATAGTTAGAAAGTTTTAGTAAACGTTCAAAATAAACCTCTACCCATTCACCAACTTGTTGTTGGAGGGTCCTCAGCTACATGTAGACTTTTTCATCATTTTTCATAGTTCAAAAATGTTTACAAAATGTTTGTTCTAACTCCTCAAAAGTGCAATTGGGATGATGTTGTATAAAGTTTTTGCCCCACTCCGAAATATTGTCTCATAAAGTGAAACCAAACAAGTTGATGATATCAACCTCCATAATCTCCCCATTAACTTTTATGTGAGCATCAGGATCAGTTTCCTTCACATAGGTTAAATATTGAAGTTTTTAGTATGGTAGTTTACTTTTTGGTTCAGATTGAATTGCAACTAGTCACTAGTGGGTACCATGGTGCCATAAACATCCTTGAATCTGGTGTTAGTCATCCATAAAATCCAACATGTGGATCATGTGGCAATCCTTTAGGTGGATTTTGGTCAAGTAGTCCTCCTCTTGGTTATCCTCCATTAGGCAAACCTCCAGGTGGTTCTCCACTTGGCTGCGGATGTAAATTAGCCTTTCTTGGCTGCTAGAATGAAACATTATTACCATGGACAAGTAGTCCATTGGCAATAGGTATATTAGCAAATAGAATTGTAGCCATTGCTTGTCAAACAAGTACACCCATGGAAATTAAAATTGGTTGGTCTAATCTAGAAGTTGACATTTTAACAGGATATTGAGTCTACTTTAGTTGCTCAATAGGTGGCACTAGTTTTGCTTTGGTAATGCCAACTGCATATATTTCCTTTCTTTTAAAAATCAATGGATCAAGTCCTTTGATTTTAGAATAATACATAGAGTACATGTTAGGATCCATGGGTATAAAAGGTGGAACTATATTATACCACATTGGATATGGTACAATTTTACGTTGTCCTGCTATCAAATGGTGTAACAAGTTTCTACCAACCTAAATGTTGATTAACTGCTATTGGGTGAATAACCAAACCCGGTTGTGATTAGATTTGTGGCACAGGTACACCAACATGTATTGTTGGTGTGCTCATCATGATAGGTGGTAAAGAAGTTTTAAGTTATTCTCTCATTAATTGGTTCAGTTTATCATCCACAAAAGGAAAATTCTTGAATTCATGTCCAACATGTTGACAATATGCACATGTTAATGCAATTTCAATAGTGGGTTGTGGGGTTGTAATTGGTATACTTTGCTAAGCAAATGGTCATTCAATGATTCCCATAACAAATATATTCAGCTAAACACTTTGAATGACAGTTGTGTTTGTTAGACAACAAGTATTGCAATTGCATCCACCAAGTTTTGCATGCTATTGAAAACTAGGTTGATGTGAAGGTTTTCGTTCCAAGTTGTGTAATTGTTCCAACCAGTTTAAAAGTTGATTGCATTCCAATTTTGAATATGTTGCGGTTGGATTCAAAATAAGAATTGGTTCAAATGTACAGTATTCGATAATTGGTGTTGATCAAGATGGTACAATAGCTTTGGGAATATAATAATCGGGTGTTGTAGACTACCACCTTTGTGTTGTAGAAGTCACTTCATCAACATGTTGAACAAGGGTCACATTTTGTCCGCCCAATTGCGTGTTCAACCTCTATTGTTGGGATGACTATTGGGGTGTCAAAATTTGATTAGTAGAAGGTACTTGTGATTCCTTTCTTTCCTCTTGATCTGCTGGTATCTGATGAAAAGGTAAACCTACCATAACCAATTGTTGAGGCTCATTGCTAGGAGCATCAATTGGTTGATTTCCTTTGGCTTGAGAACATGTTGGTTCTTGTGATTGAACCACCTCATAATCAAGTTCTTGTGGTACTTCTAATTGTAATTACTTCCTAAGGCCTTTTGTGACTACTCTTGACATCTTTTATATTGATTTGAAACAATTGTTAACTCAGGTTCTATTGATCAACAAGTTGCTATAAAAATTAGAAATCATCAATACACAAAACTCTTTAAAAACTATTAAAACTACTTACAAATCCAAACTTAAAATTTCAAAACAAAACCATTGCTAAAACTAGAAAGCATAAACATTTTTGCTTACAATTTTGTTCCACTTCATGGTCGCCAAAATGTTAACAATTTTTTTTTATTCTTATTAAATTTAGGATTTCTTGTCTTTAAACTTTCTAATTATGGTTTAGATTTTATCAACATGTTACTTCATATCAATAATTCAAATATACTTATTTTCTCCCATATGTAAAAGCAAAACAAAATTTTGTTTTAAATATCAAATTGAAAGAAAGAAATATATCCAAGTTCTAAATGAACCTATTCATAGACCAAAAATATAAGCAATAAGTGATTTTAAAAATTAAAAAGAGAAAGAAATTCCAATAAGTTTAAAAGTTTTCCAAGAAGTTCCAATCTCTGTGTCAATTCTCACATCCTTCTATTTATACAAATGTAGTGTTATTTCAAATTTAACATTCACTAATCAATAAATTTTAAATTTAAACTACAACAACTACTGGTCATAGGATTAAACTAATTTGTTACTATCAACAATTGGTTACTATATAGGCTGATTATTAGTTAACTTGACCCATTGGTTACCTTAACACATGTTATTTGCTACTGGTTAATTTGTGACTAATTCATCTATAGTCTTGTTACTAAGTAATAACTGTATTAAATCTCAACATTATATTGCCTCACTAGTTACTTGTATGGTAACAACTAGTTAGTATATACACACTTGAAAAATTGGGTTAACATATATAATTTTTGTTAAGATCAAAATACATGATTTGAAAATTGTTAAGTGGACCATACCAAAAAAGGTGCATGCCAAAAACTAATTAGAAACACAACTTTGGGTATTGTAGAAAAACCACAAATGATCAAGAACAATGTAGATTTATGTCGCAACCCTACTTTGAAGGAAGTGTGAAGATGAAACTCACACTCCCAAAATTAGGACTTGGGAGTCCTCAGTGACTCCTGAAACTTCAGAGTTCGATTGCAAGGGTCAAAACACCTTGCATTGAGACGTTTTTTATATCATTGAAAAGCTAGCAAAGTGTAGATGTCGAAAATGGCCTTGCATGGGCCATTTGGACATCTACAACACAAGTTATGGCAAAAAGAAGGGCCGGGAGTCAAATTGGCAATTTGACTCCCGACCACTAAAAGTCGGGAATCAACCCGACCCCGGTGCATGCAGGTAGAGTGCGACACACCATTGGAAAGCTCTCAAGGAGGGCTACAAGTTTTCTTTAGACCTTATCTCAATCAAAGGTCTGAGCAAAAATTATGACCTCACAAAGTCCTCAGAGTCCAAACCGAGATAGTTTTGAGACTCCTCCTTGGGAGTCACGAGACAAAAAATCATTTGGATGGGGTGCCGCGGAGAGGCACAAAATATACTATATGGAGGAAGGTGGTGGCTTCCCCTGAGTTTGGGTCGTGGTGAATCAAGTGAATCTAGAGTTGCTTGTGGCTTGTCCTAGCACCAAAGGTGCTTTAGAAAGTGAACTACTAACTTGTTGGTTGGTTTGATGCAGGTTCGAGTAAGAGAATAGCTTGTCACTCTTCCTAGTCCCATCCCGAAGCTTCAGCACGCCCCTCTACCTCTTTTAGTGCTAAGAGCTGGGAGCGTGCCTCAAGTTCTTCACAATTTCGTTGTGTGAGTAACTTAGACCCAAGTTGGGTCTAACTAGGAACTTGGGAGCACGTCAATTTAGATCTTTAGATAGCTAAACATTGGAAAACTTTACTCATGGAATATATGGATAGCTTTACATGGAGCTATAAGGATTTGAAGGGGATACCTCCCCACATAGCTCAACACAAGATTGAGTTATATATAACCATTCCATTCCACTAGGCCAACATGCTAGGTACCAGATGAACTCAAATTATGCAACAATGGTGAAACAAGATGGGGATAAGTTATTGGTTGGAAGATTCATAGCCATAAAAGGGGAAACCACTTAGCTTTCCCCCATAGTGGTTGTATTGAAAAAATTGGAAAGTTAAAGATCTATGTGGAATTTCAAAATTTCAATGTAGATAGGGGGAAAAAAAACATGTATCCTTTGCCTTGTATTGAATAGGTATGGGACATGGTCACGTGCCATAAGGTGTATTTTGTTCTAGATGGTTTTATTGGTTACCACTAATCATGATTGCCTTGGATGTTAGATACAAAATTGCCTTTATCATGGATTGGGAGTTTTTGTGTGGTTGGTTATGCCTTTTGGATTGAAACATGTTCCATCGATATACCAATGGGTAGTGAGCCTAGCTTTTTGAGATTACCTTGGTGTGTTCATGAAATTTTTTGGACAATTTCAACATGTTCAATGATTAGAAAACAAGGTGCACTTATGTTTTGACAAATGTTGAAAGTTCAGTAGTAGCCTCAACCATGAAAAATGCATGTTTTTATTAAATTCAAGATTTATCCTCAAATACTTAGTATCCAAAGAAGGCAAGTTACTAGATCCCAAATTTTTTTTCATAAATATCAAAATGTTGCCATCAAAAACTTCTAAAGACTTTCAAGTTTTCAATGGCCACAATTCTAACGATGTTTCATATGGGATTTTGCCTTCATAATGGCCACAATTACCAAGTTGTTGAAGAAGGTTAATTCCTTTGATTAGACCCCAAAATGCTAAACAACTTAAGAGACTATTAAAAATGAATACATGAGTGCTCCCATTTTGATTGCTCCTAGGTGGGAGATGGAGTTCCACATACACATTAATGCATCCAATTTTGTAGTAGGAGCAATGCATTAATTCTAAACTTTATAGGAAAATGTGATTTCATTTTTTGAATATTACAAAAAAAACCACACCACTACCAAAAGGGAGGTAATGGCAATTTGGTGTACTCTTTGCACAAATTTTGGCATTATATACCCGACAACAAATTAATTTCCTATGTGGATCAAATGGCCCTTATGTACCTCATGTAAAAGAACTCCAAGTTTATAAAAGAATTGCCATATGGCTATTGCTCTTTTTGGAATACAATTTGTCAATAGTCTATAAACCAATATATTCTCATTTATTTGTAGAATTGCAATTAAGACTACTAGACATTACTAAAAAGTCTAAAGTTTTGGAACAAATAAGATATGTAACCTTGTTTTTAATGCAACCTATCTAATTATAAAAAATTCAAGATTGCCTAACTATAAAAAAATTCCAATCCAATACTTGTAGGACCAAAAATGGAAACTATCCCTAAAAGCCTTACCTTTCACCTTGATAGTAGGACAATGGTATAAATAAGGACACAATAAGGTATTGAGGAGATGCTTGACCTTAGATCAAATCCCAATTGTGTTACAAGAAATGCACCAAAGGGTGTGAGGAGGACATTTTTCTGCAAACATTACAAGCATAATTTTTTGGATGTTAACATTGTTGGTCCTTTTTCTATAAGGATGTTTTACAACATTGCTAGTCCCATGATGACTATCAAAGAATAAAAAATTTGGTGCCTATTAGTATAACAAGACTCATGACTAACTTAAATTAGCTAAACCTTCAAGGTTTAGATTTCATTAGTCCCATTAAGCCCACACGATTGTATATTGGAAACATGTACATTATGGTAGCTACTAATTATAGTACCAAATGGGTGGAAACTATAGCTTTCAAGACAAACACAACAATGGTCACTTCCAAATTCATTTATGAATTAATTTTTAACAAGTTTGGATGCCCATTTACCTTGGTTAGTGATCAAGGTGTGCATTTCATTAATGTGGCCATTGAGATTTAGACAACCCACTTATTGATGAAGCATACCAATTCCACCACTTGTTACCCACAAGGCAATGGGCACATAAAATCTACCAATATGGTAATTGGAGTTTTATTGATTTAATTGGTCAATGAAAATAAAAAAGATTGGGATGAACATGCATCTATATTATTCTTTATGCCTGCATGATAGCTTTTAGGGTCATAACATGCCATAATCCCTTTGAGTTGGTCTATGGTCTTCATCCCATGATGACTACTAAATATGTGTTGCCCACCATCAACTCCTAAGGTTTTAAAGACTTTGATACAGTCATAGTTTTAACCAACAAATTGGTAGACTTATAGAAATTGGAGGAGAAACTACCAAAAAATATTAATGGACCCATGTGATTTGGGTCCAATGACATTCCAAAGATAAATCTTTTCTTATGGGGGATTATGTCTTATGGTTCCTTAAGGCCATAAAAACACACATTGACAAATTGAAAAAGAATTGGTTTGGCACATACAATATTTGGTATTATTTCCCCAACAACATTATGTTACTAGTCATAATGGATCAATTTGATCCCAAACCTATCTTGGTTAACATCAACTAACTCCAACCCTACATGTTTAGAGGATTGGAAATTCAAATACAAGGGGGGAGAATGGCACACTTAAGGAAAAATGTCCATTTTGACATTATTAGCACCAACATCAAGAGAATTTGAACTAGAAATGTTAGCACTAAAATTGCCTATTATCAATTTTGTGGCACCAAAAATATAAAGTATTAAAAATTCTAAGGACACGAGAAGTCACTATTCAGATTTTACACTAGAATTGGAAGAGGCAGATTTTTAACCATATTTGAATGATGTAAATTTAAAACCAAAATAGTCAACTACAAAATTTCAACTATAATTGTCAATTGCATATTATAAATTAGAATTAATAGGTGCAAATTGAGTTGGAAAATTCAAGCAAATGATCATGTAAATTTGGAATATATTGTGTAAATTAATGACATCATCCATTGAATTTGTGGAATCTAATGAAATCTCATTCATGATTGGACTCTTGTGAAAAAATTTAAACATATAATGATTTTAAACTTCAAATTGAAGAATCCAATGGGATTTCAATTCAATGCTTTCCAGATCAAGATTTAATGAATAAAATCAAAGGTTTATGTATTTTCATTCAAGTGATGCCCATTCAATGAATATTAGAATTCAAAGTTGATATAGACCATTTTAGTATGACGTCATTCCACCAACGAATTTATGACCATTCCCAACTAACTTCATCACCCATCCCATCTAGCATAAAAAGGAAATAATTTATTTTCGTTTTCCTATTGAAGATTTTCATTTACATTTTGTTCTTTTTTTTATTTTAGCATTTGTGATGACAAGATGAAGGGGAGTGCTAGCAAACAATGGGTAGAAAAAATAACAAGAGAACAAATAGAAAAGCTAGCAATATAATAAGCAACACATTTGAAAGGAATGGCATAAGAGAAATTGGAATTGGAATGGGGAAAAAAACATCAAAATTGGAATTTAAAGGCAAAAATGGGAGAAAATGATTATCACTATGTATGGTACAAAGAAGTTTATGTTTGTTTAAATGGACAAATTATAGAGATGGATAGTTAACAAAGATGTCAAATGGGCCAAGTAGATACATATTTTTGGTTTCATTAATGTGCAATTAGAATCTATACATTCTTTGGTCAAAGAATTTTTGTAATCCGTCGTTTGGTTCAACAATATAGTTATAGAATTGGTAATTCAAGGGTTCTTAGTTTTTATTGTTGAAAATGTGATCAATCATATGTTGTGCTTGCCAAGGACAACCAAACCCCCATTGATCAAGTAAGTGGATGCAACAACAATGTGCATAAAAATGGAGCCTATGGATGTGGTGGTGTACAAGTAAGGTTTGAAAGTTTCTCAACTAAAGGATAAATACACAATATGCATGCTTGCATTCTTTTAAGTGATTTGGCTCAAAAGGAGTTGTGACATGTACGTCAACATGAAGTTGATGGTTTTTTGTGTCCATGGAAAAACAAGGTAAATCAATCAATTCATTTATTGTGGCTTTCAATAATATGTATACCAAATTGTGATATATTTCTACATCATCGAAATTTAATAGTAAAGAAATTGAATTTTGACTAACCCAAGCCATCAACATTATGTTACAAAATTGGTGTTCAATAGACCATAACCTCCAAATATTAGAATCAAATGATGATGAGGAATTTGAAAAGGAAACTCTAAGGGAACCAAAGAGCGAGGTGCAAACTATTTGCATAGAGACGTTTTTGGAAGGTGATCCCATTGATGTGGACAACTTCAAAATAATCCTTTTAAGATTGGTGAACCCAATGAACCACTAGAAACTAATTGAGTATTGAAGTCAAGGCATTTACCTTTTCCCAACCTACTTCCAACATTTATAGATTGGAGCTCATGGTGTTTTTAGTCACACAATTCAATAAAATAGTCCCAATCACTTGAAAATTACTTCAAGTTAAAAAAAGAAAACCTAGACCTATGATCTAAGCATGAAGTGACCGATTTTTGGTATTCCCCTTATATGTGCAACTTTTTTAACATAAGGTCAAAATGAATTTATCTTTTTTCTACTTTCATAGATTTTACATGATAGGTTATAATGATTGATTGTACCTTTGCATAAATATGGAGACAACATTAGATGTGGAATTTTTTGATGCAACCAATCCCAAAACCTATACAATTGTAGTTGGGTTAGAAACTCATACCTCTTTTGGATGAAAGCATGGTAAAGTAAACCAAATATTACTTTGCAACATAAATGGAAAATGGCCATCAAGTAGGCCTTGGTATATTGAATTAAAAAAATTATTTGCTTCAATGTTTAATTATATGAATTTTTTTACTTTGCTACAACTATATTTTAAAACTACATGTTTAAATTAGGTTTGTATACATTCATCAAAATTCAAGCAAATGTCACACAACCTACAATGAACATTGCAAGTATATTAAATATTGGATTTATTATATATTTAAATTCCTAGTTTCATTCCTACTTGTTACTTATTTTTATTGTACTAAAGGTTTCCAATTTTGTATCCAATTCATAAAAAATTCAATGAAAGAGTGAAGGCATCCATAATGAGACTTTGAAAAAGTTTTGAATCTATTTTCTTATGTTTATGTTGAAAATTGCAATATTTGAAATTAGAAATTAGAGTGGACGTATTTTTTGGTCCACTTCACCATGCTTAGACCCTTATAGGTTGTTACATGTTTCATTTTCGGTTAGACTTCAACTTTTTGGTTCCACCCCAAGGTCTACAAAAGGTAGGCATTTGTTGAATATTAATCTTATAACTCATGCAACATCCTTTAAATAGTTAAAAGACCATCTCCAACTTTTGATTACATATGCTCAAGCTTTGGGAAGATTAGGAAAGGCCTTCTAGACCATTAATACCCAAAAAATGTTGTAAAAAAAGGAAAATGAACAAACCCATCCTTAAGGGGTACCATTAAGAACCATATAAAGAATGGTTAAGGAATGAAAAGTGGCCACATTATTTTTTTAGTCCCTTTATTTTAAATGTTTTCACAACTATATATATATATTTTCATATTTATCCATTACCTACCTTTATATATGGCTTGAAGTTTATTTTGGAGTAAAAACAATGGAAATTGTTAAAAAATTGTATTCCTAATAACGATGGCCCTTTCCGGAATCACATTTCCTTAACTTTGGAAATTCATAATTAAATTGTAGTTATTCAATATCAAAATCCACAATATTCTTGATATTATTGAAATTTTGAAATTTATGGAATGTAATAAATGTACTCATTAAATTCTTTTTATGAAAATATTTATTTATGTTTTTCCTATGATTTTTAAAAGTTTGATGGGTCCTATAAAATTAAGGTGTGATGTTCCTAGTGGTAGCACCCAAGGATGGGTTTACTTAAACAAAAAGGTTAAGGAAGAGGTATTTGTTTTGATAAATTAGTTGAACACACAACAAATTAGTGATGTTGTAATTGGGTCAAATCACGATTGGCGTACCCCTTCAAGAACATTAAGGACTCACTCTTAAAGGTTTAAATTCACCTTTTTTTTTCATTTTTTCTATGACTTGTTTTAGATTTCCTCTTTTTTTCTCATGTCAAATGAAATAATTTTGTTTCAAATTTTATATAGGAATTTAGAATATCTTTTTTTTTTGCTTGGGAAAGTAATAATAATAAAATTTATCCACTGTGGGCCATGTTCTATCAATAGTTCAATTTTTTTAAAAATTTCACTTTTTGAATTTTTTTACGTTGCAACAAGGCACTTGGTTTTTTTATCACACTCATACATTTTATGCACATTAATACCTAAGGTGTTTGTGGTAAGAATCTTGGACCAAAAATTGTTTAGACATTCCTTATGAGTCCTTGAACATTTTTTTTTCTCTAGAAACAAAGTTCTAGGACTTGGTAGGAATCCCAAAACTTGTTCAAATTTGACATGCTATGCATAGAATAATATTTTAGTAATGTGTCTATCCATGAAGAAAATTAAACTTTCAATATGAATGTGCCATTAAATTACAACATTAATGAGGGGGTCCATTGGATACAAAAGGAGACAATCCTTTTTGGTACCCCAATCATGCTTTGACCCAATTGTCAAAAGCTTGTAGATTGATTCACAAGATTTTCAATTGGTAAAAGCTTGGTTGAGAGAAGTGAAGGCCCATAATGTTGAATACTAAAAATAGTTATAAGATCTTGAGCACTAGATTTCTACAATGAAGTTGGTTTTAGACACCTTGTAGGATCAAAGGGGGAAATTAGAAGCCAAGTGGAAGAAAAAGGAGGAGACTTGGAAAGCCATGGAGTAGTTTGTGAACATGATTGAAAAAAAACTCAGACTAACAAAAGATAAGAGAACAAAATAATAAATTCCTCTTTCATTGAAATGTTATAGAATGAGGAGGAGTTTACAAAGGCTATTGAAAAAGTTGAACATTTGAAAAAAAAAATCTAGGAAATAAAAGTAGACTTGCTCATGAATTTGGAGGAGGTTGATCTCATGCATTAAAAATTTACATCCTTCAAAAGAAAGACAAAGCTTGTTGATGGATACCATCACCAAATGGGAAAGTTTGAGATTCTAAAGATGGGGCATGCTTTCTTAAAGGCAAAATTGATGATCTATCATCAATATACCTAGAAGGGAGATTAGAATAATGGGATCAATTGAAGGATAAAATTACTGAAATGATTGGAAAGGCATTTGCTAGTTATTGACAAGAAAAACATTAATATTAGGCAAGCATTAGTGCTTTTCAAGAAACATTTCCTTATTTTGTGTTACCAAAAGTTCATTTTGGTGTTTTTCCAAGTAGCATAAAAACTCTTGAACCATGATTGCTTTTGATAGTTATCAGAGTGAGGAATAGAAATCCATTTCCAACATGGAAGTAGATTCAATCCCCAAGGAATATGTAAAACCTTTTACCATGGTAAAATAGTTTTTTTTGGTAGGATCAATTATTATTTTTTCTTTGGATAATTTTTACTAAACTTTCTTTAGGCTAGTGATCACAAAGACATAATCATAACAAGGGAAGATGATGTTAAAAAGCTAGAATAGACTTTAGAACTTTAGGATCATGAAGCTTGGTTAGATATTTTATAACATACGTCCAACAAGAAATTTCTTCAAACCTTCAAAAAAGTTGAAATTTCATAAACTTCCCCACTATTTGGTCCTTCTTGAAAGGCTGAACCTTCATAACTTGTACACCTATTTGGTCGCTCTTGAAAATAGTGGTTGTTTGGTGTAATTGGGTCAATAGGAACAAAAGTATTTTTTAATGAGATATTCTATTTGGGCCACAAACTAAGCTAGATGGTTAAAGATGGTCTTATAGCATACAACAGACTTGAATGGGAAAGGACACTTAGACAAGGGCACTTAAACAAGTTGTTGTTGTTCCTTTTGTTGATAAAGAACTCATGGGAAGCTTCGATAGGTTGTGATGTTCTCACTTTACCATATGTGCTAGAGACCATAGATGTGTCATGTGGAATTATCAATTACCTAGTTTGATTAGTTTGACAAATCAACATTGTTGGCCCTTCTAGTGTGCCAAGGGATGTTTTCTCTTTGCAATGGATTTTGTCCATTTCTTTCAAAAGAAAAGAGTCTTGGCTCACATGATTTTTATGTAAGGCATGTCTTTTGTGAGTTGGAAGGAATGAGCTATAGACGATGTATGCATAAGTGCTTGAATATGGTGGCTGAAAGAACTTGCAGCTTGATCGGATTGATATTGGAAGATATCTGTAAAGAAGTGAATTGTGAAACAAATAGTTATGACCATAAGTAGTATGTTTTGACCTTAGGTTTAATATTCATCCTATGTATGATGCATGAGTTAAAAGATTTTATTGGAAGTCAAATAACCCTAAATTTTAATGTAATCTTACAATAATAGTCAATACTTGATTCATCATATTCACAAGTGCACACAATTTGCAAGAAGCCACTTGTTTAGAATGAACACATATGTTAACATGTACTTGGAGTGTATGCAAAATTTGGAAACAAGATGGAGTAAGGTTGCCTAGACAATAAGGGCACAGTTGGTTAGTTGGTGGGGATTGGTTTAAGACCTAAGACCATTTTTGGTGGATCATTTTGTTGGACCCAAAACACTCTTGCATGGTCCTTGAGTGGGGCACATATGAAGTGATGACTAGCTGTTTGGGGCATTGGCAAAAGAAACAAGAAACCCCACTTGAAACCCTTTGTGAGCTGTTTGTTATGGCTATGACCAATGGAAGGTATTTAGAAACATTCAAGCTGTTTGGGGGCATTAGCAGAAACCTCATCTGGGAAGCTTTGGCAAGTATTATGGCTACAAATCCCTGGCAGTACACTAGACTGAAACTGGTTGACGTCCCTTACTCTTTACATGATTGGTTCCATTTGCTCACACATTCTTACATTCTCTCCCCTAAATTCTTATTGCACCCGACAGACTCATTAACATGGCAGAGTTCATAACAGGGAAGCAGCTGCTTGAAGAGGAAGATCCAGCTGAATAAAAGCTATGGGTTACAGATCCAGAAGCCTCCTCTACTTACATGCTTGCCAAATCAGTGTAATGATAAATTGCAGGTTGTGTGCTCACAGACATAGGCAGATGGCCCAGAGTATGATGAATAATTTGTCATGGGGAGTTGGGATGTTGTTCTTCTGCCTCTGCCTACTCTTCATGCAAACTGAGACTTTTCACAGACCCATATTTAAACCATGTGTCTTCCTCACCCTTCCCTTTGTGGGAGCAGAGAGTTTACACTTTACAGTTTACACTTCTTGAATCTTATCATCCTTTGAACACCCAGAAGCTTGATGCTGCCAGAGTGGTGGTGGTTGTGGCCTCTTTGCCCTTAGCTGGCCACGAGTTGTTTCGGTGTCTACAAGGGGACAATCCCCTTTGTCCTGTTTGATGCTTGATTCCTATAATTCATGGATCCCTTTAGTTTTTGTCATTGTCCGTTTTGATGCTCTCTTTGATGTGGGTGTTGTTCCCTTTTGATGATATCCTTGATGTGGGTTTTGAAGGAAGTGTTTTTGGACCTCCTGAGTGTTGGGTTTGTTAAGTTGCTTTATATTTGGGGATCACATATGGATGAGGTCATTTGGCCGTCTTAAGTCTTAACCCCAGCAAGTTACGCATAGAGTAATACCCTTGGAGCCAGGCGATTGGGCTGCCTGAGGTGGAGCTGAGGGGCACTTATTCAGGAACACCTCTTGGAGCTTTGAGGCCATTACTTGACGTAAATCACCAGCAGAAAATTATATTTTAGTTCTCTTTCTTGTGATATACCCAAAGCATATCTGTTGGGTAAACTGGAAAAAATATAGAAACCGAAATGCCTGCCATGCTTGCACACTAAAAAAAGCCCCTCCACTTGGTGAGGAGAAATTCTCTTGGATAATAGAGATATCTGTAAAGTCAGGAAAAGACAGCACCTCTACCCTGAGTTTGGTCATACACAGGGTGAGATTTTTAAAAAACCTGCAAAAATGTAGATTAGTATTCAACAGAGGGTGAAACTCAGGAAATCAATTTTGATGGTTTCCTGAGTTTCACCCTGTCTTTCTTTTTTCCTGAGCGCCTCCACTGCTGCTACATTGCTCCTACCTGTACAGCTACTATAATTCCTCTGGAACTTTGTGCATTAAATGCTGAGATTCAGCATTTCGTACTGAGATTTACTAAAATTTCCTTACTTTGTGGATGCCACTAAAAAGAGGGGTTAGGGGGTGAAAGGAGGCCCAAAGACAGGGTGACTTTACGGATAACTCTAATATGCCCTCCAAAACACTAGAAATTTTCTGCCTGCACTTTACATTTGAATGGACTTCCCTGCTCTCAATAGAGGAGGGATAAGACTTTCAATCACATCAGCTTCAGCTACACAAACTATGAACAAACCATGAACTATTAACTTTGAAATGGGCTTTAGTGACAATACTTTTAATCCTTGTATAGAAGAGCAATAACATGCAGAACATCAGGATTTGGATATGGATAATGTCTTGATTCCCTTCCAAAATGATGTAATTTAGCCTTTGGCTATTGAGAAAAATTTCAAAACATTAGAATACGACACGAAAAGTAAGGATGAAAAAAATACACAAAGAATAAAAAACACGGGATCACACTAATTTTCTCACCTAAATTGGTCCTCACAGAACTTTCACCTGCCAGTTTTGAAGTTGCCTTACCAGTATGCCTTCACAGCTGGTTCATATTTTTCATTTAAAGCAAGCCTTATGAGAATCCTTGCAAATCTTCTGAACTGGTACACTCAGTTTCATGGAATGGTATCCAATTTCGTTTAGCCTAGTTTCCAGCTTCATGCATATGTGGGATACAACAAGGATCAGAGGGTGCAAAAATTAAATTAAAACTCAAAGAAGAAAACCTGCCAATCATCAATAAAACAAAGCACTCAACAAAAGGAGGGTGCAAAACATTAAATTAGAACTCAAAGAAGAAAACATGCCAACCATCAATAAAACAAAGCACCCAACAAAAAGGAGGGTGCAAGACATTAAATTAGAACTCAAAGAAGAAAACCTGCCAACCATCAATAAAACAAAGCACCCAACAAAAAGGAGGGTGCAAGACATTAAATTAGAACTCAAAGAAGAAAACCTGCCAACCATCAATAAAACAAAGCACCCAACAAAAGGGGAAAAAAGAATACAAGACAACCGGACCAGTGTTGGGCAGTTCTCACTGGGTGACCCAGTTCTCAGCCCAGTTCTCACATTCAGAACCAACTGTTTTCATTCAGGGTTTTCATAAACCCTGAAAACCAGTTTTAAGGTTCTCACCCATGTGAGAACTGACTAGGAGAATTGGAATCAGAATTTAAAAAAAGAAGACAGAAGAACAATATGAGTTTTCACATGAAAACCCAAATCCGGTTCTCTGGGGTCGAAGAGGGAAAATGCGTAGGTTGGAATTAGGTTTAGGGTTTAAAATTCTAAGGTTTAAGGTGGCACCTCCACCCGGGGAGACCACAAAAAGGAATACAAAACCTAGGAGGCTTTTTTTTCTTGTTAATGTGTGATTTTTTGTGTTTTTTTGCATACTGTTTTGTTTCTTGTTGTTTTTTTGTTTTGCATTTGTTCCTTGCTCCTTTGATGTTTCGTGCTTTTCACCTTGCATCACCCCTCACCTTGTGTTGTTGTTACTTACGATGGTGTGTTATCTCTCGCCTTGCATTGTTGTTGTTTGTTTTGGTTCATCGCCTTCACCTTGCATTATTATTACTTGTGTGGTCCTTTGCTTTGTGTTCTCATTATTTGTTGTGGTCCTTCATGTTGTGTTGTGTCACTACTTGTTGGGGTCCCTCGCCTTGCATTGTCATTGCTTGTTGTGGTTTTTCACCTTGCATTGTTGTTGCTTGTTGTGGTACCTCACCTTGCATTGGGGGTGCTTGTTGTGGTCCTTAACCTTGCACTATTGCTGTTTGTTATATCCTTTGCCTTGCATTATTATTACTTGTTGTGGTTCACCTCCTTCACTTTGTTTTGTCGCTCCACACCTTTTTCAAATACTGACCTCATCTTCCTTTGTGTTGTTACTACTTGCTATGGTTTGTCATTCCTCACCTTGCGTTATTGCTACTTGTTTGTTGAAGTGATGTACTTCCCCCCCTCTTGCCATGTGTAGGTTTTGGAGCTTGCAGTTGGAAGTGTTGTCTTAAAAAAATAGGGTAAACTATTTTTTAAAAAATTTCATTCAAATTTCATTTTTTTTTGCATTTTTTTATATTGTTGATGTTTCTGGCTTTATTTTAGATTATTATTTTTTTGTTTCAACTTTTGATTTTATTTTTTTCATTTTTGGTTTATTCTTTTTTTGAATTCAACTTTGACATTATAATTTTACATTGCACTTCATTTTTGTAAATGCACTTTGTAAATGTTCTTGTAAATTATAAATGCCTTTGTAAATTTGTTTATTGGTAGCCTAAAGGTTTGCATATTACTATTTGGTTTTTCATGCCACTCATCTAGCAAAATTTCATCTTGTGATTAATATTGGAAAAGTCATCCCAAAATGAAAATAAAATGAATAATAATGATAAAGTATATTTAAATGATGTTGTAATGGAAGAGGAAAGAATGGAAGAAGAGTTTGAAATTTAGCCAAGTCTGCAAATAGAAGAAAATATTAATGCAGATGAAGGCAAAGAAAAAATTAAGGAAGTAAAAAGAAAATTGTATCTTTGAAAAAGAAAGTGGGAACATGATAGTAGAATGCAATATGTTGGTCATTTTATTGTGTAAATGATAATAAACTATTGGATGTTAAATGTTCCCAATTGATGAGATGTATTATTTGTTATGCCAATTTAGTTTTAATAACAAATGCCAAAATACAAGCAAGGAAAGGTGGATAGATGCAAGCTACAATGACTCACTTTTAAAATCCTTATGGACTTTATGTATAATGTATTTTATTCAAATGCCACAAATGCATTGTAAAATCACCAATTTGAAAAAAATATTTTTAGATTAAGGTTGCTAAACTTTAATAAGAATATTTATTGTAAGGTGAAATTCAAGAAACATACACCAATCATATAGTAATGGACTTTTAAAATGGACATGTGGACTATAATTTGAATTATGCAATAACATTCAATTGCATTTTTTGCTATGATTTCATTTCAATATTTTTTACAAGGACTCAATATGTGATACATGATGAAAAAAAAAATGGAATGAAAAAATTACAACAAAAATTTTAACCGACAAATAATTATGAACTTTTGAATGACCAGATTTGGACCTTATTTTCAAAGGTCCTAATCTTGGTTTTTTTTACTAGATTGATTTTTTCCCCCCCTTAACATGTACATTAAAAAGTTTTCTAGATGGGCAACCTTTCATATATACTTTATTAATTGATTAATCATCACACAGGGCCCGTTCAACATTGGTTCTTGATATTTTTTTCCATTTTAGTGTTAAAATATGGACTTTATATGTACTTTTGGGACTTAGAGTCTTGTTTTGTTTTAGCCACCCTAATTTGCATCTACCTAGGTTTGATATTGTATAATATTGCAAATGGAATTACATTTTTTAATTATATAAACCATTGTATGATTGCAAAAATATTTGAAGAAGAAATAAACAATTTGTTAAAAAAATTTATGAGAAACAACTTGCAAAGAAAATACCTCATGTAAACGAAACCACTATCTTAAACTTTTTTTATGCTAAAGATTCTTATAAAAAAGATGATGTGCAGAAAAAATAAATTTTGGAAGATTTAGTCTTTCTAATTGTTAAAAACCATTTACTCATGCATCTTGTTGAAAGTCAATGGTTAAAAAAATTTAATTTGCATTTGTGTTCAAGGGTTGTCTTGCATTTTAGAAAATAATTTTCAAAATAATTTTTGTTAGAATAGGTGCAAAAAACTAAACAAGTGTATGTCCTACTTGTTTTGGCATATTATTATTTTATAATAGCAAGTTTTGATCTATGGATGTCAAAAGGGGATTATGACATTTTTGCCTTTTGTTATTAATTTTTTCGAGTTTAATTAGTAGCCAAAAGATATTGCAATTGGGATTTTTGATGCATTTGATACCTCTAAGCATGCATTAACCAATGATTTAATTAAGTTATTAAGTAAATATGACTTGAGAAAAAAAGTCATTGCTTATGTTAAAGATGAAGGATTTAATTTAAATATTATGATTGCATTTTGAAAATCTATTATAAGTTGTGATATTTTAAGTTTGGCAAAAAAATTCTAGGTTACTTATTTTGGCCATGCATTATTTAAGGCCTGTAAGTATGTTTTAGCTAATGAAAATGTGTAGGGTTTTGAAATATATGTTTGTCAAAACTACCCGATCTAACTTACAAAAATGCATAATTTGGCCAAAAAATTCAAGGAGGAGAAGACAAGAATGGAACAAAGCTTCTGTAGATTTGAATCTTCCTCAAAGAAAATTGAACACTTTAGTTAAAATAAGGTTATCATCAAAATTTTAATATTTCCTTGTTTATTATTACATTTGTGAAAACTTGCTACAATGTAGATATAATCATTTGTTGTTTTTTTTTTGTAGGTTTGCTAGCAATTTTTTTTTTTTTTTTTATTGGTTTTTTTGTTTAAAAAATTTTTAATTTTTTTTTTTAGCAAATAAAAGTTAATGAGGGTAAAAAATTATAAAATTCCACAC
>Ga0116227_10005137_pt1 | contig 27900 bp, 25 predicted proteins | sample S1TSphgellanicum_FD_89693 | JGI IMG/M metagenome (GOLD analysis project Ga0116227, IMG submission 89693) | Host-associated microbial communities from peat moss isolated from Minnesota, USA - S1T2_Fb - Sphagnum magellanicum MG | ecosystem: Host-associated > Plants > Peat moss > Unclassified...
CGTGGGGGGTGGGGGGGGGGGGGGTGGGGGGGGCGGGGGGGGGGAAGGGGGGGGGGGGGCGGGGGGGGGGGGGGGGGGGGGGGGGTATTTAGGGTCTCGTCACTCATTCTTCTTCTTGAGTTGCATTCCATCAAGTGAACTTGCTTTGTTTTATTTGTTCCGACAAGCCTATCTTTGAGCATAATGTTCATGGCACTAGTTTCCAATTATTGGTTTGCATTTTGCATCAGTTGCATGGACTCACTTTGCTTTGTTTTGTTTCATTGAACAGGCCTTCTTGTCGATGAACTACCAGAGAAACAAACCGATGGACTCACATTCTGATGGTTTTAAAATTATTGTCACCGTCCTATGCCCTGCGATCTGCCTACGCTAAGTTCATGATGACCTTTGTGGTGGGTCAGATTCACCAAATGAGAGTCCGAGGGTCCTTATTTTTGGAATCTCCACCCCCCCACCCCCCCTCCTCCCCAACCCTGGGGCTTCTCAAAATTACCAGCCCTTCCAAGTTTTGTCCTATTCTCTTTTGCATTTTGCACCCATCATGTGAATGAAATAATTTTGCATCATGTTTGGAATAATGAGTTGCATGCAAATCCCATCTAAAACTACCCCCAACATATTATATGATTGTGTTGATGAGAAATGGAAAATTTGAAACTAAGAGTGAAACTAAGAGAGGACAAGAATGCAAGAATGAAAAAGAATATATGGAACAAAAAGAGGAAACAACCTCAAAAGATAAAGAACAAAAATGGGGATTGAAAGCCAAACATGTGAAAATGCCATTGAGTTAAATCATTTTATTTATTTGTGAGATTTTTCCAATTTTTAATAACACCTTCTTTATAGTGATTTTAATTTTTAATTTTTCAATTTTCTGATGTTGTATCATTGTCTAGCATCTCATGAGGGATTTAGCATTAAATGATGACAGATTTCTCGAACATGTCTACATAGTATAAATTCTTTTGTTAAAATAATGTTGCCAAACCAAAATCAGAGTTGAAATGTGGCAAAAGAAATTTCAATTATTTTTCTTGAGAATTTGGCAATTTTTTTCAGAAAAATGGGGAATATTGTAATAGAACATTCCCTTTTTATTTTTTATTTTCACATTTTGGCGAAATGTGGCACCCAAAAAAAAACCAAAAAAACCATTGCTTTGTCATAGGACCATGAACTCTATGAAATAAGGGACTTGGATCCCTATGGAAATTATACACAAAGCTCCGTTTTTCGACAAAACATTTGTCTTACCCCAAGGGTGATGGCTCAATGGGATAGCCCCTATCTGGGACCCTGGTACCTCAAAAAAAAGGTTCCCGTTTCAAACCCACTAGTATGCAGGTGAAAAAAATTGGAATATATACATTTTGAGTGTAAAATTCCACAAAATAAATTGAAACAATTGCCTAACTTTGGAAACCACTAAATTTTAATTAATTTTTTAATTTTTTAATAAAAAAAAACTAAAACTGCTGTCATCCATTAACATACTAGAATCTAGACCTAATCATCAAGAAAAGGATCCACTATATAATATGAAGCTCTATTTTGCATTATTGAGATGTAACTCACATTGATGGGAGACCCTCTTCTCATTAGAAGGGAACTTGTCTAAAGTTATCAAGAGGATATATTCAGACCATTTTTACCCACCCAATTTGCAATTGTGTGTCATCTTCAAAATTTAATATGAATATTTAATTTTTATTTAAAAAAAAGTTGCATGTGGATTGCTTAATAGAAATTGCCTAAATGATCATAAACTCCATTAAATTAGTGCACAATCCAAGTTGATTGCATTATGGGATTAACTAATGGGATATGTTTAAATTTACTAAACACTATGTTGTTGAGCTACAATCAACACAACTACAAAATGACATCTTAATGCTACAACATGGGTTTGCTTGTTTCCCATGTCACGAGCTTTTGATGAAATGGCAAAAGCATAAATCAAACAACTACATTGGTAAATAGGCACATGAATTTGAAGGAAGATCACATATTGTTCTCACCTGGGTTTTAATTTCAGAGTACTTATAGATCAACATTACTTACATTTTCCCTCTTGATAAATATACACATATACATCAACGAGCTGACCAATATAGTATTGTTGCTTTCAAAATATTGAAGTGTTGTTATATCTTGCTCTGACAGTTTAAAACTGCATCTTCACTTCCCATAATTAGATTACATTTTCTCAGTTTTTCCTTTTTAACGATCCTGGGTGTTGTTTTGTCTATATATAACATATAATATGTTGTGAACAGCTTGTTCAGATTATGTCATTTGTTTTTTGTTTAACATGCATTATATGTGGAACTTTGGTTTTACTCATCATATTGACATGTTGCACCTAAGTCTTGTGATCACCATGCAGATTGTTTTGTACTTGGGCTTTAATTTTAAGGCATGGGTTGTGCATTGATTTGCAAATTTAGCAATGATTTAAGCTGCAGGCTTTCTTCATATGCTTATCAAATCATCATCTTGTATGCATGTAGGCAAAAGTATGGTTGCACATAAAACATATTTATACACTCCCTACTACGCTGGCAGCTTTGACAGTAATTACATTATTTTCAGAAGTGTTGAAATTTTCAAAATTGAAAATAATTAATTATTTGACAGACATGTGTTGAATCTGTTGCAGTACTACAAGATATATATATATATATACATATATCATCTTATGCTGAATAATGTATGATTTCTATGTGATTTGTGATGCACAAGAGAGCGGACATCAGATGATGAATCACAGGTAGAGCTCCACCTCTCAGTTCTATATGGAGAGTAAAGTTGTTTCTTTCATGCCAAATTCCTTCTTGCATTGTACTTGAGGCGGAAATTATACACACCCTTCTCTAGACTGGAAAATGATATACTAGTACAAACTTTTATAACAACCAAAGCAAACAATTAATGATCTACCTGCCCAAATCATCAATCATGTATCATGATGGACACATCAATGTTGCTCTGGATTGCTCAAGTTAGAATTTTAAGGATTGGTGATTAGAGGTCCTTTTGCAAGTGCAATATGGAACTACATATATAACTCATGTTTTTTTGACCCAAACAAATCTGATTATATGTACCTGAAGCCCTCACATCTATGCTTCTAAATGCATGCTTTGCAGACATCTAATCCATGGTCAGTAGTATCACTTTGGCAGATGGGTTTGGAAAGCATGATCCAGCCTTCAAAAGAAATGACAAAATTTGTGAGTACTTGACAGGAATAGAAAAGAGTCAAAAAAGCATTTGGCTCTGGATTTTCTGATGACTCTATATCTGGACCTTATAAAATCAGCTACAACTTAAACCTACCAAATTTCTTGATGGCATGAAACAGATGCTAAGATTTTGAGCAAATCACCATCTGGAAACTTTTTTTTCAGAACCATTCCAATACAAGAAATTAGTACCTCCTTGTTGCTAAAGGTAGGTCCTCCTACAATCCAGCTGAAGAAAGTGGCAATGTGGCAGCTGCTGGAACTTGAAAAGTTCTAAGCAACAATACCCACAATTTTTCTAAGCCTGTACAGGGTCTTTGCATAATGATCTTGATTTGTCCATTAAACTGAATGAGAGCAAGACTTGCTGCTCTGGTTGACAGAATGTGAAGAGAAACTAAACACTGCACCTCCTTTGAAAAGCCAAGTCTAAGTGTGCAAGCCACTTGAAACATTCCTTTCACCTGCTCATTCAAGACTGCATTTTGATCAACAGTATACTTTCTCAGCACATCTCAGCATGATGGGGACTAGAAACTTGTCCAAGAAATTGGCAGAAGCCATGATGTCAAGAAACTGAGAATGTCAACCTTTTCACAATTCTTATTTGCTCTGAAAAAAATCCTAATGGAAGCTGCTATGAATGCTGCATGCCACCTAAGCCAAAAAATGTCAAGCTTGTGAGCTCTTTGGGTGCTATACTTACCTTGTTTGCAGGAACCTGCAATAATGCTGTGGTGACCAAGTGAATCTCAAAAGAGTCTGTTTTCTCACCTTCCCTTGGTTACCAACCTCAGCACGTGGATCATTGACTGACCTAATTACCTCCCTCCATAAATTGTGTTTCCATCTTGTCTCCAGCTCGCCCATCAAATCCAATATTTTCTGATTGCCTCAGATTCATCAAAATCATCATCTCACTCCAACCAAACTTCTTGAGCTCCCTGTGAATTGCAGGATATAAATTGCTCATATGGATGCCAGGCATACCAGCACCCAATGAAGACATCAATATACTGCCCAGAAACTACCACCCATGCTCCTCATGGAATACAACTACCATGCACAGACACAATCTTTACCAGCCTTAGTCTATGTCCAATGGCAATTGTCTCCCTCGTGTATCATTGAAATCTGAGCTTGTTGTAGCTCCTGAATCCAATGGTACATGAATAGAGCCTTTAGATCCAAATTACTCCCAAACCCCTTGAAGTATTCACATCACTGCAGCACCTAGAACCCTAAACTCTAAAAACCTGCACAGTTGAGCGATGGGTTATTGGAGATTGTGTTCTTCTTGCCAATATTGGATCATGTCTCTAACAGGGATGTGTCTCTAGGTTCCTCACAGCCCGCTTGAGATCCAAACTCACAAAACAGTTTGTGCATTCCAGCTGCCCACAGTGGCACTAACAGTGAATTCAAGCCTTGCATCAAATCATTTCATAATTCTGGATTGACCCAATAATATGTCTGATTCCTGATATATACCTATTTGGAGAAATGCTGCCCCAACTTTTAGTAGAAGGAAATGCCAAACCCTCCATCCAACAAGCTCAGTAAAAACATCTGCGGTGATCCCACTCTTTCAACACTTCCTGTCAGGCACAGTAAAACAACCACCCATGACCATCAACCCTTCTTACTAATTCTCCTTGAAGGTGCTAAATCCTTGAAGCATTCCTTCAGTTTTAGTTTTGTGCAAAATCCATCTCTCACCCATCAAGAGATCTTCAAATGTACTATTGCCAGAACCATCAGAAGACAAAATCAAGAATCACCATATAGTGTCACCACGAAAGATTCAATGCATTTTTCATACTACTTGATATAATTTGAGGTCACCATTTTCCAATTACCTCATGATTGCACAATTCAATGCACAGAAAAGAAGAACCACATTACCACATTCCATTATGCATACCAAGACCACACCATTGCACACCTTATAATACTCAAGATTACTATTCCATTTTAAAGAAGAACCCAACTTGGGGTATTGTGCAAGGATAGGAAACACATATTCAGGACAATAGGGTTTTTTGTGTGCATGGATGGGGGGAACAACAGTCTGTGGCAGTAGGGGAATTTGATTGTGACAATAGGGGAGTTGCCATGACAAGTCCCTTTTCCAAAAACACGCTTCATTTTTTTTCACAAATTTTTTTTGGGGAGAAATTTCTATAATTAAGACTTGAACACTACTAAAACAATATAATTTCAACCCAACTTAATATACAAGTATACTAAAGGTGCATTCATACTTGGTGTTAAGGACTTAGGTGTTATTTCCCCTAACATCAAGCTAGTTATTTAGGACCTAAACCCTATTTACCACAAAGATTTTATCTTAAGGTAACATTCACTTAATATTAAACAATCACCCATTTAACATTGGGTGCCACCTAAGATGCCACCTAGATTTTCACTTAACACTGACTTAGCATTAGGTGTGAATGCACCTTGATACAAATAACAAATATTCACTCTTTGCCCTTCTTACGTTTACCCTTGCCAAGATTTACCAACTTGTAAAGTCTTCATATTGTTACCTGTATTGGGAGGTTTTCAAAGCCTCTCTCTACCTTTCTTTGGCAGATAGGTTATGTATTTTGAAATTATTTATTTATCCTTAGCCAGCTGATGTAGCAAAATAAATATATACCCATGCAACACCCATCTAAACCAATAATGCTTCTGTGAATGACAATCACACATGACATATATTGAATTCTAACTTAGAATGGCCTCCATATATGATGATTCTTTTGGAATCTGGAACCCTAGTTCCTGGCATTGGAAGAAAATGTCAATAGAGGTTTTATTCCTAGATCTCTCTATAAACAAGTATACCTAGCAACTTGAGTTGACAAATGCAAGTGCTAAAGATCTTGTAGTCTCCACTTACTGGCGACCAGCTCTTCCCTGGGGCGGCTAGCCTGGGCTGTTTCTCCTCTCTTTCTGCAATGACTTCTCTTCCCAGTTATTTTGTTTGGTGAAATTTCATTCCCAGTTACACATTTGATGCCCCATTATGCTGAAACTGGCTGTTCTCGCCCCCTTGTCGCCCGACTTTACGGACGACTTTATTGTTACTAACAAAATTTTAAAATGAAGGGCCTTGCAGAAAACAGAAGATCCTCCAATATTAAAAAGAAAACATAATGAGGACTTGTAGAAAAAAGCCAAAAGAAAATGTTTTAAAAGCAAAACCTGAAGTGCTGGAATGAAACATGGCACAACTAGTTGCAAACAAATTGCATGTGAGAAACAAGTAGATGCCCCAACAAACATTATAATAGAATATGGTTATTTCTTATTGAAGTAGCAGACAACCATGTAAGGTGAACTTTGTGGTTTCATCCACTACAATGTGAAATATGTGATGTTCATTTGTGGCACATATTATATTAATATTACATTTTGACATTAGTTTCAAACGCACATCGTGTCAAATTAATGCCAAATTCTAATATTAATGGAACATGTGCCATGATAAACATCACATATTTTACAATGTAATGAATGAAACCACAAAGTTTACCTCACATGTGTCTCATGAACCAAGCCCTACAATTGTAAAAAAACCATATTTTGATCTAGTGAAACAAAAAAATTCTCAGCTTAAAACACATGTCAAGTATTGCTTATAAGATGCCCCACTAGGCTCTATAGGACCTCACATATTTTGTAAGGACTGAGCCATGGCATCATCAAAAACTGACAGGGCTTGAAGTGGAGGAAGTTGCCCAAACATGAGCAAACTCTTGAAAGGCAAATTAAGAAGAACAATAGCTTAGTACCTTGGTGAATTTGGCACATGAATGCCAAATAATTTATTTACTTTTGGATACATGGTTTAATGGTTTAATTTTTAATTTTGAAAATTTTGACAATAAAGAATGAATTTATTGTAAAGTACCTTTGTGTCTAGCAATTTGGAAATGTGATCAGGTGTACCTCTATTTAGTATTCTCCTTTCAAGACAACCAAAAAAAACCAAACTTTACATCTTAAAAAAATTTCTCAAAATTTTGACAAATTAAAAAATAATAAAAAGAAATTGGCAGATTAAAAAATAATTTAATTTATGCTGAAGCTGCCAAGGTACTACACAATATATGTCTCATAAGAAATACATCTCTTGAGAAATCTGGATTCTCATGATTAAGGTTTAAACTTTCTCTTTTAAGTGAAAGAAACACTTAAAGAAAAACTTGCAGAAAAGGACTTACAAAAAACCGTGAACAAAAAAGGACAATTCAACAAAGACCAAACAAGAAGGAGAAAACCAAAAAAAATACTCACTGGCAATATGAACGACAGCAACAGACTTTCAATTGTTCAGAGAAAATTCGACAAAAAAGTTGCAATTTTTTTTTGGAAAAAGCTAAATCCATGCAATCCATGCAACAAATGTGACACAAATCCACAAAAACTACATGACAACTGCAAATTGCACTCACTAATCAGGATTATTATAACCTAATCTGAACCAGAACTCTCTAATTATCAGAATTTGCACCAGTACTGAAATTAATGCCTACAGGCTTGTAGATATGTACAAATACTAATGTTGCAATTTTTAGTAGAAAAAGTAGCTTCCTATGTGTGGCGCAGGGCTCGCAAATTTTCAGTTCAGCAGCGAATGGCATGCGTTTCTTCAGACACCTGTTGGGGGAGGGAGGCGACAACAAAAAAATTTTTAAAAAAAAAAATGCTTCTTTTTTCAGCATGGAGCTAAAAGGTAGATGCTCCAATAGACTCCGTTTTCATTACAAAAATTTGTAAAAAATAAATCTATGTGTAAAATATATGGGATGACTATTCACATACTGGGGGCTGCCCCAAAAAAAAAAATCACATGAAGAGAATGGTCCGAGGGAGTAGGAAGTGGGTGGTATTCTTCAGTTCAAAAGGTCCAGACAAGAGGTCGGACAAGAGGGTGAGATGTGTGCTCCTCATGCATGGCCCACGAATTTCAATGTGTTGTTTTGGCGTGAGATCAATGCAGCAGCAGAGGAGGGCATTGCACCTCAGTTTGCATTACACCTGCAATGCAATGCAAACCAACATTCTGCGGGTGTAATGCCCTGCTGCCAGGCATTATGGAGTGTAAAAACCACAAGGCAGCTCCCCTCTCCCACCAGCCATCCGTGGCCGTGTAGAACATGTGATTTGTTTTGCAAAATGGAATGCCCACCACCACCCAGTGTTTTACAATGGGAATTAAGAGGCCTAATCGCCATGGGTCTTTCGCCCACCCTTCCCTAAGATGGAGAACCTTATAGGCGGGTATTGGATTTTGTCCATAACTATTGATTCCAGTTTTCCAAAATGCTTAGCTTATTGGAGGAACTGCGCTGCTGGTTCCCATGCTTTTTTTGGGGGGAACCAATAGGAACCAAAGAAACTCAAAGAACCTAAGATATTCATGAAAGAACTGGTTTAAAAATCTGATTTTTTTAACATTTCGGGAACCATGGTTACTATATGCTGGAAACTGGTTCATTGGAATTGTTTTTTTTTTGGGAGAACCATGGTGCTGAACCCTGATAACCGCCCGGGTCTATTCCTGTCTCTAATAACCATGTAACATTCTTACCAGTGTTGGCCAGTTCTTCCATCTTAAGAGACCCCCCTCTGGTCTCGGTTTTCACATTTCAAATTTTGTTCCGAGGTTTTCCGTGTGTGTGTGTGTGTGTGTGGGTTTGAGCCCAGTTCTTCAAATTTCCAAATTAAAAATTCAATATTTGTTTCACTTTGAGCGGAATTTTTTGAAGTGAAACACACCGCCCCCCCCACCCCCACGACCTTCCGCCCCCCTTTTTGAGTGGAGAACTTTGCCAAGAGTTGCCATGAAAAGACATGAAGTAGCCCATTTTCAAACAAATTAGAGAATTTTGTTGAGAGTTGCCAGGAAAAAACATGAAGGAGGCCATTTTCAACGAATTAGAACATGGGTGGACCCGACTTTCATGCCATGTCTGTTTGTCACAAACGGCTGATCAATTGTCAAGTGTACCCACCTTCCCCATGTACAATACAAAAGAGGGTTTTGGTGTGGGAGTGGGGGAGGCTTTTGCTTCCGGTGTCATCATGAAAAATTGAAAAATACCATGAAGTTCTAGGGTGGGACACACCAGCTTGCAATGGTCTTTGGCTTTGCTAATGAGTTCGAACTTCGGTACACCCACATATACTCAACAGCCAGAAAGGAAGTTTGCTTGCTTATTGTTCACCTCTCATCTCTCTAGAAAACCCCCAACCCACTCATCCATCTCACCCTCAATTATCCATATTGTCTTCTACAAATAATGGAGCAAAAAAAACCTAACAAAAATACCCAAGAAAAAGAATGGATTAAAAAAAAACCCTAACAAAAACCCTCACATACATACTTGTAATTTGGGTTTAGGCAAGGAAACAAACAAAGTCCCTTTTTGGTACCTATCCGTGCACTTGATCCATCGACCTAGTTTGTTGCCCTTATCCACTAACATATTATTATTCCCAACTTTCCAAATAGGTGAGTTCTAGGAATATATTATATAGTCAACTAGCATGACAATGTGGTTGGTTCTTGGGTTCTAAAACTTACACATGGACCTTGCTTTCTTTCTTATTAGATTCCCAAACTTGAAACCTAGATGTTACTAGGTTTTGTTTGGTTTAGGTACTATTAATTGTTTGTCTGAGTTAGGCATAATGATAGTAATGCATTATTAGCACCAAATCCTTCTTTCTTTTTTTAAATTTGTGAAGTTTCTCATCATCCATCAACAGGACTTACCTAAATTTGGACTTACAAATTTAGGGTTCCTACTATAATTTGGTGACTTTGTTGGAACCTAATTCTTCAAATATGGCAAGTTTAGATATTTCTTTCCTCATAATGTGACAACTTTACCCCCCCCCCCCCCCTCAAAAGTGCCTTTTGCATGTTTCCTTATTTCTTTGGCTAGGTTGTGAAAAATTCAACCCAAAAACAAAACAACCTGATTAGCAATCCTAATTTCTAATAAGTGCCTTTTTGGAAAAATAATCATTTTTTGCACACAAAAGTGGGGAAATTCAAAATTTTAAGTGTTAATTTCACAAAATTAGCCAATTTTTTTTCGAAAAAATCATAAAATTTTCAATAATTATTTTTGAAAAAAGAAACTCTAGTGTCTTTTTTTTCAAATTTGTGATAGGAGTGGCAATCATCCATAAGATGAATAAGCTAGATTTGGCAATGAGAAAATATGAAATTAGGAAATATCTCGCATCCTTCTATATTTTTGCCTACCCATTGTTATAATTTAGGAAAAAATCCAGCAATTTTTATTAAAAATTTAATTTTCTTTCGAGATTTGGCTTAAAAAAAAAACTCAAAATTCACTAAACTTTCACCAATTTGAAAATAATAAAGTGGCATTTGACAAAATTGTGCCCTAAAAAAAACCCCCAAGGACTAGTCCTAGTGGGCCATTATCTAATTAATACATTTAGAAAGGACATGAGAAGAGCTAGAAATAAAATGTAGATGAGAAACATCCATACCCCAACCAAAAAAGGTTGATTTAAAAAACAATAATAATAATATTATTATTATTATTATCCATGAAGCAAACGCGTGTCCCCACGTTCCCGATTTGCCACTACGTAAAAGAAATAACCTGAAGTAAAAGAAATCTCCTCGTCTCTCTCTCTCCTGCGACTGCGTCTCTCTCTCTCTTCTCTCTCTCTCTCTCTCTCTCGTCTCTCTGTCGCATCTCTCTCTCTCTCGTACGCGGTTTTGATTGTGTGCGTTTGATGCTATTCAGTGAACATTTGGATTTGCCATTCGGGTGCCATTCATATCATCAATTCGTTGATGTTGTTGTTGTTGTTGCAATGTTGTTGTGGCATGTACTAGTCTTGGAGGATTTACCTGCTTCTTCTTCATTGCCCCCTTGTTGGGAACTCTTAGATCCCTGAGGTGATACAGATCTCTTTGTTGTTGTTTTTGTTGCTGTTGCTTGTTTGTTTTTTTTTTTTCGTTTGCTTGATTTTTGATTTTGGGTTTTGTTTGTTCTTTGCTGATTTGAGCACCTGGGTGGTGTTAGATCATCAGATTCAGCTTTGGATCACCACCAAAGGCAAGAAGGGTGAAGTGAGGAGGCACACGATGAGCTTGGTGCTTGCATCCTCCTCAGTTATGGATTTGAGGAAGTGGTGGAGATTGCCGTGATCTGGTTTGGATTTTATGAATTGAAAAAGGCGAGTCCACCGAGACTTTTGTGTGTGTGGGACGTGGGGAGTTTGGACTTTGGGGGGTTTCGGGTCGTATTTTGTGGCGAAAGAGGGATGGGAGAGGGGCAAGCAAGGTGGAAAAGAAGAGGAAGAACTTAGGGTTTGGGGGTGAGGGGAAGAAGGAAGGGTGGGGGGAAAACTGGGCCTGACAAGAGGGGGAGCACACGCATCTATGTCAACCGACAACCAGAAGGGCTTGGCCCTGGCTGTCAGCTCCAGTCTCTTCATTGGTGCCAGCTTCATCATCAAGAAGAAAGGTCTCAAGCGTGCGGGTGCCACAGGGATTAGAGCAGGTAGGTGAGGAATGGTGTTTGTGGGCATGATGCCAGATTTTAGGGTTTCTGTCTCTAGGGGAAATCATGGAATGGGTAACAAGAGCTTCGAGGATGAGAGAGAGATTGATGATTTGCAGGGGTGACTGTGGGCACTGGCAGGAGTGGGAGGGTATTCGTACCTTTATGAGCCACTATGGTGGGCAGGCATGATCACCAGTAAGCTTCTTCTTCTTCTTCTACCAGGATGTGAAGAATTGGTTTCAGTACAGCTTTGCTGTGAGGTGATTTTGGTTTTCTGCTCTGTCAACTGCTGATGGGTGGGAGAGTGAAACTGGATGATGGCAGTGCTTGTCGGGGAGGTGGCCAACTTCACAGCATATGCATTTGCTCCAGCTGTTCTCGTTACGCCTCTTGGTGCACTGAGCATCATTGTGAGGTATGGTATAATGGATGTGGTTTTGGGGGATGGGGCAGTGCTACAAACTCAATTTGTGAAGCTTTACTTGACTTCATGAAGAGGGAATTTTTGCTAAGCATTTATATATCATGTATATATGGGGGGGGATCGTAACTGCAGTGCAGTCTTGGCACACATTGTGCTCAAAGAGCGATTGCATACATTGGGTATTGTCGGCTGTGTGCTCTGCATTGTTGGCTCGACCACCATTGTGCTCCATGCACCGAAAGAGCAAACCATTGACTCTGTAGAAAAAGTTTGGGGTCTTGCAACTGAACCTGGTATGTCTTTCCATCCATTTTTCTTAACTAGGAGTTTTTCCATACACAGTAGTAAGATGCAGGCTATGTACAGTTAGCATGTAGGATGTGCAGTTATGAGATTCAAGAGGGTGTAAGAGATGTCAGATGTGTGTGCAAACCAAGATGTTGGCACAAAGTTTTTTTTGATGGAAAAGGCTGCATGTTGTTTGGTGGATTTTGGAACAGCATTCTTATTGTACACAATGGCAGTCATTGCGTTGGTGTTGCTTCTCATTTTCCATTATGTGCCACAATGTGGCCATACACATGTTCTGGTCTACATTGCAATCTGTTCTCTTATGGGCTCCCTATCGGTACCTATTCTGTGTCCTTTTTTGCTTCTCTCAATGATCAAGCTTTAGATTGTCAAGACACAGTATTTAGTTCTCTGTTTTGTCAATTTTTAGTTATTTGTGTGTAATCATCCTGCTTCTTCTTTCCTTCCTTCTCACAGTTGAGATATACCCTCCATCTACTCTTTCTGGTTTGTTGATTTGTTACAGCACGCACTGATTTGGATTGTTGTGTGGTGGCATGCACCCAAGGTGATGAGCGTCAAAGCACTGGGAATTGCACTGAAGCTCACTTTCCAGGGACAGAATCAGCTGATTTACCCACAGACGTCTGTGTTTGCGATGGTTGTTGTCACCTGTGTTTTGACACAGATGAATTATTTAAATAAGGTATACTTCTCTCCTTGAGGGACATTGCAATCTTGAGGCATTGCTGACAACTGTTGTATACTCTCCCTCTCTCCCTCTTGTTCTTTGTCTTTTTGCATTGGACTTTTTTTGAGGCAAATGTTCTGCAATGAACAGTGTACAGTTGCAAAATGGTGGGCACCTGTTGTTTTGATGTAGGCTCTGGACACGTTCAATACAGCTGTGGTTTCACCCATATACTATGTGATGTTTACATCACTTACAATTCTTGCCAGTGCCATTATGTTCAAGGTTTGGGACCTGTGCAACCACAAGAATTTTTAAGTCTTTCTATCATATCATTTCGGGTTCCAGGCATTTTTGAAGTTTCTGTCATGTGGTTGAGTAAAAGAGGAAACCTGGATAAGAAACGAAGGCCCTTGATCACTAAGGAGAGAACAATTTTGTCTGATATGATGCAGGACTGGGACCAGCAGAGTGCATCACAAATAATAACAGAGCTCTGTGGGTTCGTTACCATTTTGTCGGGCACATTTTTGCTTCATGCAACAAAGGACATTGGTGATTCCTCGTCAACCATGGGTTCGCTCTATTTTACCTTTCGCACCCCAACTTTCCTGCTGTCATTGTCCATAGGTTTGTATCCAATGGGCAGTAATCTAGCCATCACAGGCCCAGGAATGTGTTTGTCATATCTTAAACCCTTGCATTCCTGCATTTGGCTATTTCCGATAGTTTGATACACATGTTGGGGGTTTAACAAATGAATCACTCGCATCAAGGGAAAAAAAATGTACATGCAGTAATGGGGGCTGTTTAAACTGTAATTTACAGCTCCCGAACTGGACTCTACAGTAGTTGGTTGCGACTGGTTTGAAGCATTACGTTCCAAAGCATTCCATTTGAAAGCGTTGACATTGGATGCACTCTCATGGGCAACGCCCATTTTTCGTTATCTTTCTGCGGGGAGGAGATCTGGTGATTTTTAGTGGCCCTTCTTTCCAATCTGTACAACGCACACAGCCAATCTGAGTGCCCTCCCTGTCGGGATGTGCTGAAAGAAAGGCTTTAGCTTGTTACAAAATGTAGAGGATTAGTATCAGAAAAATACATGCCAATAGTTGGAATTGAAATGTGGCCCTTGTTGTATCTTCATTTGGAAAAATAGTTCATATGAACTCTGCTAGATCTCATTGTTGGGTGATCCTGATTGAGTGAGCATGTTGAATTTGTGTAGGTGGCTTATATGGTGGGCTACCAATTACAAGCATGCCCAATCGTTTATCAATGTCAGCACATGTGAAGCGACCAGAGGACACAATGGAGAATGAAGAAATCCCTCTTCGGCGAACAGACTCACTCCGGACACCTTGACAACTTTTCAGTTTTCAATTATTGCATTTGGGAAATCAATAGTAGAGGAGAGACTGCCAAGTCTTCCAAGTTGGCCAAGTTGAGCAAGTTGAGCAGTGCAGGGGGAGGGAGGGAGGGAGGAGGACAAAGATGGCACATCCAAAAGTGCATTGAGAGTAATGTATCGATTCTCTACTGAGCTTCTCATCAGGCAACAACAGAAAGAAGACAAAAGTGTAGAGTCAATTCTTTCGGAGGCGCTCGCGCTGTTCTGATTACTTGTAATTACATGGATCCTATCAAATACCAGGTCTGAAACCGTTATGGTGGTGGTGCCAATATGAGAACTTCCAAATTGTCTCACTCCCGCTGTCCCCATCCCTTTTTCTTCCTCCTATTGTTATTCTCCATTGTTGTTAGGCAGTAATGCTATTTTGAATCACAATTTCTGTAGACAATATTAGTTTATTTGCATTTCATTCACTTCTTTCTCTCGACCAATTGGTGATTGTTTAAAGAGCCATGTATCTAAAACTCTCAAGTGAAGCACCACCCATGGGGCCTTGGACAAGTCTGACCCTGCATTTTGGGAATTTTCCCCACCTGGGGGCTTTTACCCATTGTGATATACGACAAGTTGGTCCTGTGTTTTAGGAATGTTACATTCTTGGGCGATTCTTTTGAATTTTTAAAGAAATGTCAGTTTTGGTTCATTAAATATTTCAGAATCAAAGAATTGCCAGTTCTGAAGAAAATTCAGAATGAAACAGTTCAGATCACCATGTGCCCCTGCCCTAGGGTGCTGACACGATCCTTGATCCAGGAGGGAGCACGAAATTGTACCATGTTACTTGCCCTCAATTCCCACAATGAAACCTCTCCAAGGTTGTTATGATTAGGTTTTAGCCTTTAGGCCTGTGCATGTCAAGTTGTTCATCAAACATCAAGCTTGCCTTGTACATGACAAATGGAAGATGGTTTCAATGGCCTTTTCAAACCCTTGAATGAATGTATGCCCATTACAGGTGTGTGTTAGAAAATGAATTCATTTGTTGTCAGTTAGAAAGAAATGAAATTTTAAACGATGTTGAATTGAACTAATTAAAAATCTATTAATCAATGTAGAGGAAAGCCTTTAACTAATCTTATTTAGCTTTAAATTGAAAAGGAGAAGAAAACAGCAAAGAAAATGAACATGATCATATTATCAAACAACATACAAGTCCAAGAAAATGAATCAAACTAGTTTTCTTGGTTAAGAAATTTAGATTTTATTTGTTTATCAAAGCACAAAAGGATATAAATAAATAAATAAATAAAACTCAAGTACTTGCACTAATCCCAACCACAAATCCCAAAATTGAATTGCAAAAAAATTGAATTTCTAGATATTGGCTATCCCTAGAAATCCTAGAAATAAGAAAATTTTAGAAAAATAGTGGAGAAGCATATAAATAAATAAATAAAAATCAGGTATTTGTATGCTAAATGTTCTATCAATTCATCCCAACCATACACCCAAAATTGAATTAACAAAAAGTGGATATCTCTAGATCCTGGCTTTCACTAGATAACATTGGGAATTAATTTTTTTCAAAAAAATTTAATCCAAGAAAATGGGAACCTAGTTGGATAAGAACACACTAGATTTATATTTACTTATTTAAGCACAAACTATAAACTAAGTAAAGAGTATAAATAAAATTCAGATATTTGCATGCTAAATGCTCTACCATCTCATCCCAATTACCCATCCAAAATTGGATTGCAAAAACAGTGGATTTCTAGATATTGGTTAATATCTAGAACTGGGCAAAGAAGTGGTGAACTCTTATTAGTGTGATTTTAAATTCCTAATTCAATTCAGGAAGTATTTGTTCTGGCCAAAAGGAGGGAATGTAATCACTGTCTATTTCAATGACCAACATGGCACATGAGAGATGGCCATCCACCAAAGCACACTACACTAGTGCTAAGAATGAATGGGTTTGTTTTTACAGCGTTTCTAGTGCTGGCAGCAGCAAATGCTTGATTGCATCCATCTGGATGTTCAACAACAACGTCTCCACCTCTGGCAACTCTAATTGACAAGATAAGTTTTGGGTACCAAAGTGCGATTTATCATCATGCACCTTCTTCCTTTGGAATTAAGACATTATTCACAAGATGGTGAAGCTTGGGTTGAGGGAAAACCTCTTTTATGTACTACTTATGCCTAGGTTTCTTGTTGTTTTGCCAGAACCTCATAGACCCAAAACACCATGATGGATGGAAGAGGGAGGAGGTAAGGAGGAAAATAAGACAAAAAGGAAGCGCAATTATATATCCCCAAAATATATTTCACAACTGTTTGCTGATCTTTCATGTTTTGCATTGGAAACCTCTTAAACAAAAATGGGTGAATTTATCAGTTTGTACATAATTGCAGTTTTGCTAATAGTGATATCCGTAAAGTCAGGAAAAGACAGAGTGAGTATCCCGAGTTTGGTCATACACAGGGTGAGATTCAAAAAAAATCTGCAAAAAAGTACATTAGCATTCAAGGGGGGGTGAAACTCAGAAAACCATCAATTTTGATGGTTTTCTTAGTTTCACGCTGTCTTTCTTTTTTCCTGAGCCCCTCCTCGGCTGCTACATAGATTTTCACTGCTCCTACCTGTACAGCTACTGTAATTCCTCTCGAACCTTCATTAAATGCTGAGATTCAGCATTTCGCACTGAGTTTCAGCATTTCATACTGAGATTTCCTTACTTTATGGATACCACTAAAAGAGGGGTTAGGGGGTGAAAGACAGGGTGAAGACAAGGTGAAGACAGGGTGACTTTACGGATTGCTTTAATGTGCAACTTTAGTTTGAACATAACCTCCATTTGGATCTCTCAAACCCAACCATCACGGGTGATTTTTCCAAGCACAAATTGCAGTTTTCCACTTGAATCTCTCAAACCCAAACGAGTGGATTCTAGTGAGTTTGAACAGAATTGCAGTTTTCCATTTGAATCTCTCAAAAACCTAAATGCTCTCAGTGATTTCTTAGTTTGAACACAAATTGGAGTTTTGCATTTGGGATCTCTCAATCCCAAGTCGGGGATTTCTTTGTTTGAAAGAAAATGGCAGTAAATTGCACTGGAAATTATATCCCAAACCCCAAATCAATGAAATGTTTAGTTTGAACAGAAATAATTGCAGTAAATTGCATTTGGAATCATCTCTCTAATCTCGAATCAATGAGTTTTTAGATTGAACAGAAATAATTGCAGTAAATTGCATTTAGAATCATCTCTCTAATCCCGAATCAATGAATTTTTAGATTGAACAGAAATAATTGCAGTAAATTGCACTTAGAATCATCTCTCTAGTCTCGAATCAATGAATTTTTAGATTGAACAGAAATAATTGCAGTAAATTGCACTTAGAATCATCTCCCTAACCCCGAATCGATGAATTTTTAGATTGAACAGAAATAATTGCAGTAAATTGCGTTTGCAATCATCTCTCTAATCCCGTATCAATGAATTTTTAGATTGAACAGAAATAATTCTTGCAGTAAATAATAATACATACATGTCTTAAAACTACAAGAGCTCTGGAGAAGAATTATGTGCAAGAAATCCATAATTTCTTCATGCAACCCAAGAGATGGGAAAAATCACATCTAAGGAAGAAGTTCTAAGAAGAAGACTGTTTTGCGAAGAAATCAGCCAGGACCCAAGCAAGAGCGATCATATCTACTTGCCAACGACGAGGGTCCATTGCTGGGTGTTGGTTTGCGCACCATTTGTGCCAAATAGTTTTTGTGCCACGGTATGAACAATGGCGTACCCTGTCTGGCCCTCGAAGAATCCCGTGCCTGCAACCACGGCCAGTGCCCTGTCGTTTGTAGAATTGAATGATGTTCGTTGACCCAAAACCTCGTATGTGGTTTCCACCAAATCTCCAGGAAAGTCAATGATGATGGTCGCCTCAATGCGATACTTGATGCCTCCATCCAGGATGTACTGGCCCTCGAACTTACCCAACGGAGCCGAGTTGGGGTCAGCAGTTTTGGTGATGACGGTGTCTGTCACGAGGATCGCACCCTTCTGTAGCTTCGTGAGATCACCTCCGGGTCCTGCTACAATCGTGGCTGTGGCATTGGGCACCAGAATGGAGTCATGGACAAAGAACGTCACGTTGTGAGTTTTGAATGCACTTGCTCCACCGATGTTGCAGCAGATCAGCAAAACACCTACAGCCATCAACAACATCGCTGTCTTCGCCATGCCTACTGTCAAATTCCAAAACTCGCAAAATCACTACAAAAGAATTTTAGAAACGCCAAATTTCCTTGTATAGAATAATAATATGGGTTACAGCTCTGACAATACGGGATTCTGTAGTAGGAGCAACAGCTGTAAGTTTTGGAAGTTTTAGAGATTGAATCATGCAAAGGTGACGGGTACAATTGAGGAGGAATATTTAAGTTGCCAAAGACGATGAAGTTGAGAGCAAGATGTGAAGCTGAAAATAAGAGGAAACTGTCTCTGGAGACAGTGCAGTTGTGGCAGAGCGCGAGAGAGGAGCGTGGAACGAGAGAGAGAGAGAGAGAGAGGAGTGCAGGGCTTGCTTGAGAGTGCAGTGCTTGAGAGTCGAAAGTGACAAACAAAGGGGTTTTACAGCAAACGTGAACGAGGATTTTCTAAAACAAGCATCTGTGTTTTTAATTTTATTTTATTTCTCATACAGTAAACTCTCTCTAAACTAATACTGTGTAAACTAATATTCTCTCTAAACTAATATGCGGGCACAGGCCCGTGGTGGGCCTCATATTTAATCTAATAATTCTCCATAAACTGCTATTCAATATTTTTTTCCAGTCCCATAGCATTTTATAAACTAATACATCATACATATGACATCAAAAAAGCGAAGGAGAGTATTCTCAGAGTACACAGAGTGCAGCTTTCCACAACCTCACTTTTTGTCAAGATTTTTATCACTCGTGTCATATGATTTTCTACGTGCTTCTTTGATCCTCCACCAAGCTCCACAAGGTTCCATTACTTTCCCCAATGATCCATGACCTTCTACTAACCTCCGTGATTTTCCATGCTGCTCTGACAGGTTCCGGAATGATTTTTGTTACCCCAATATAATTTGTGTAAATTAATATCCTCCATAAACTAATATCTTTCGACCGGTCACAAGGATATTAGTTTAGAGAGAGTTTACTGTAGCGGCTTTTCTTATGACTGCATTTACATTCAAAGCTGCATTTTATATTATATAAGGGAAGTTTTGACTTTGATATTCGAGCTTCACACAGTTTGAGAAAAGAGAAGTCACAACAACACACCTGAAAGAAATTTCATGGGAAATTTAAAGGTTTCAACCAGCGCTGGTCTGGGCCTAACTTTCCTTCTAAGAACATAGTGAGCCTTGTCCTTGGATTTGAATTATCCTGCCAGGCTACACCCCGCTGTCGGTAGTGGGTCCTTTTTGAAATTTTCACACCACTCTTGTCAGGGTACGCTGTATTGGATCCAAAAACTGTCTTTTTGGCTTGCATGAGATATGTGTAACAATACCTAATATTAAAAGTGGCATAAAATGGGTACAACCCGCAAGGCTGCTGTTACCTCAGGTGCTAGAAAAAGGCTTATATTGTCCAACCTAGTAGGGTCCTTAATATTGGGAAATTAATATGAGTGTTGATGTTGGGTGCAAGCCTTTCTATTCCAGACCAACACTCATTTGAGCTAGCAAGAACAACATGGAAGAACATGTATTTTTAGTTTAATATGTGTAATTTTCCAGGAAAAGTTCACCACTTTTGCCAAATTATCAGAAAATTGAGGGAAAAAACTATTTGTTTGAACCTGCATAGCAGAGGGGTTTGAACCTCCTGTTATGTAAAGATATTACATTTATTTTATTGATTTATTTGGTTCAAAAATTAAAAGTCTAGGATGTAAAAATTTCTTAAGAAGAAAAAGGTTAAGACCTTTACATGATACATTGTGGGTTCAATACAGCAATGGAGTCCCATGTGAAAACCCATAGAGTCAAGAAATGAGTGAATACTGTAACCTAAGTTTTCTTTCATGCGGAAGGAAAATAACTTTCCTATCACAAAAAAAGTACTTTATCACATGCTTTTCAAATTTGCACTGACCCTTACTTGGCTGATACATTAATTAAAACCAATAAGTTAGATCAAGGATAATACTATAATATCAGATATGGGCAAAGGCAAAACATCTGCCTGTGTGCCATATTAGTCATGATGTGGTTCAACATGGGCGCCTGCCAAAGCCATAGACTCAAGAATGAGTGGGTAACACAGGTTTTCATTCAGGTGGAAGGAAAATCAGAACTTTCCTATCACAAAAACACATTTTGTCACATGCTTCTCAAATTTGTCCTCACCCTTACTTAGCTGATATATTAATTAAAATCCATAAGTCAGGTCAATGATAAGACCATATCAGATATAAGGCAAAGGCCAAATGTCAACATGTGATATAAGCCATGTAAAACTTTCCAATCCACACAAGGGTAAGTTATGATATATAGGCTTCACAAAACTATCCATCCAAGTAATGGTAAATGAAGAGTCAACCTCTTCACATGATAATGTTGGCATAAATAATCGAACATTTAATACATATTTAACCAATAGGTGTAAATGGACAGACAAATATAAGGTAAAGGTAATGGTAAAAGAATGAATCAATTTATCATATATTTATCTTATGTGTATAAATGTGTAAGATAAAACATAAGGCAAATTGAAATATGCATAATATTTGTAAAGTATGGCTATTGGAGAAAGACAATTATTTGTGTTGTCAGCATGGCAACATTAAACACATGAAAAAATCAACTATTTTTTGAAACTTTTTACTGAATATTGAATGAAACCATTTAGCACCTTTAGTATATTACATTCAAGGGATTTATATAATGATCAAATGGTGATACAACTATGAGCTTATGATAAATAGTTTCAAGATATAATGTAAGAGCTCTTAATCACCGTAATTTGAACAAATTCATTGTAATCACATGCATTGAAAAATATGAAAATGTATATTAACTGAAGGATGATTTTGGCATATACCCATTCTTGACTGGCCTCAAGACAATTACCCCACCCACAATAACGTGTGAAAATAAAACCTCAAACAGAAGGTAGTCATAGATGCTTCCTTCGGTACTTCCCTGATTAACAACTTACAGACCTTGGCGTTCACCATTGTGAACAACAGTGTTTCTTTTGGGGGCAATTTTGGCTTACTTCAAGCACAAATCATACAAAGGATTTTTTTTGGGAAAAAGCGGCCCAAAGTCGCCATATTTCAAGCAGAAAATTTTTAACCATCATATTTGGGCAATAAGTTGGAGCCAGCTGCCAAAACATAGTTGGAATGTAGTTTTTTTTAGTGGTGAATTTTCACATTGTGACGAAAAAATAGAAATAAAAGAATACTATAATGTCATAGGTTTCTTAATTTTTTGGAAACAAAATTGTCAATAATTCAGAAAGAGGAAAAAAAGTTAAGAAAATTTGGTCACTTTTTAACACAACTTTTAGTTTTCGATAGTATTTTTTGGCACTGCTGTACAGTTTGGACAATTTTTTAAAGACATGTTACCAATAAACTTGATTAGAATTACAGATTGGTCAATTAAGCAACATTAGAATTATAGATTTGGTTTGCAATCTTTGAGTTATATTATGCTCGGTCTCATGGATGAATATCATCTCATCTTGTTGCCTTCTAATGATGTTCAATTACTCATTATCTTCTTTTTTGCTATTGAATTTTTTTTTAGCAATAACACATGGGCCTATTCCAATATGGGTCTATGTCATTCCAATACCCAGGTACCAGATCTTTGGGTTTACAAGGTATATATCATCCATCAACCTTATCATAAGTCCTAAATCCATTTACAAAAGACATTAAACATTACTTCAAATTTTTAATTACATTAGTGGTATTCCATGTATGAAGTTCATGCAGCAACGTTTATTTCTAATTGGAACAAACAAAGTTCAATCCATTACAGTCTAAATGTTTTCTTCAAGGTTGAACTTACAAAGAAAAATAAATTAAATGGCAAGACATTTTCAAACCATAATTTTTTCTCAAAAAACCTCAACAGAAGAAATCTTTGATGAAAACAAGTCAAAATTGAACATATACACGAAAGAGAATTTGTATCAAATATGGGGTTTGTTTGAACAGAGAAGCTGAGAAATTAGCTCAAGTGCATTTTACAATCAATCAACATTTGTAGTTCTCCAACCTTGGAAAGGGAAAGGACTGAAGAAGTATGTTCTGTGAGCATCAATGAAGAGACTTAGATAAATGTTTTCCCCAAATGCAGAGAGCCCTTATATGACTAATCCAGTGCTGGTTTAAGAATCATGAACCTCCATAGAACCTGTCTATGCATCTGCATAAGTCATGACCACACCCAACTTGAAGGAAAACAAATGGTACTCTAAGATCACAATGGTTGTCAGAAAGAACAAAGAGTTCTATTAGCACAATGGGGCCTTGATAGTTCATGTGAGCTTTCACATCCACCGAAGGTCATTAGAACTGACCTTCAAAACCAATTCTTGTGAACTGCTCTTCCTAACATATAACATATTTAGTTACTTCCTCAGACAAGAAACAAAGAAAGAAACCCTAACACGCTGAAAGGAAAAACCTCAGTGAGAAAAACCCATTTTAACAAGCTTTCTAATCATTCATTGCTTGCTGAAGATTGTTACCTGCGAAGAAAAAGATTCACAATCCACATTAGTATCCTGTCTCTGTTAGTGTGATCCAGTTCTTGCACTTGCAAGCGTTGCTCCTGGTGATCCGACCATGGCAATAAAACAAATCCGCGTTGTTCCTGGTGGTCCCACCACTGTAATGAAACAAATCTGCTGGAAAGTTCGATCATGGGCAGTGGTTCTGATCCCTAAATAAAGAGACTGGAGAAAAAGAAAAGACAAAAATCTGAGTTCAATTTCTTGGAGAAGTGGGGTATCGATCCCCATACCTCTCGCATGCTAAGCGAGCGCTCTACCATCTGAGCTACATCCCCAGTCACTTTGATGTACACAATTTGTTGCACAACCATTTTATAGAGCTTTTCCCACTGCAAATCACTCCCACAACAAAATCCCGCTGCAAACTCATGAAGGAAATTCAAAGCCCTTGGCCTAACACTCTACGGTTCTTCTCCTAGGGGAAATCCCTCAAAGTACACAGAGAAACAAAAAGAAAGTCATTTATGTGTAGGTTAAAGCCCTAGGACAAAGGCCTTATCAGAGTGAAGGGTCTTGCAAAACACACACAAGTGTAGGCCCTGATTCCAATAGGCTAGAGCATTAGGATGAGGGATGAGGGTCTTACTGGAATAAAGGGTCAGTCGACGTGGAGCCAAGCGCTAGGCCTCAATTCCAGTAATGCCAGGGGCCAAGGGCTTCATCCAGCTTAGAGATTGCTGGGTCTTTACACATATGCTAATATCGAGTGTTTATGGATACTGTTTGGTAAGGTGCACCAGGTTGCTTTTTTAATTTTCACACCTACTGTGTGCAAGTTACTTAATGAATTTTGAGTTCTTTCATAAAAATTCAAATCATTTTTTAGGGAAATAGGATTTCACGCATACGTATACACCAGTGTTGGGTGGATATCCTTGAAATCCGGATATCGCTTAGGATATCACTTTTGAATTTTTTTGGATATGAATTTTTTTGATATTTGAGGTGATATTTTTATCTCTGGATCTCAAAATTATAAGATTTGGTCATATAATATTCGGACTGGGTAAAACAAACTTTGAAAATTTGATATCTAAAGTGGATATCAAATCCTTGCTTGGATATGAATATGAGGGGGTTTAGGTTTAGGGTGTAGGCCATTAAACCTAAAAAACACCTAAAATTAGAATAAAATGGGGCTTGAGCTCCAGCTCAGGCCCCACACTCTTTCTCCTCTTCACTCTCTGGTGCTCTCAGCTTCGTGCTAGTGTTCTCCTCTTAATTTGCGCTGCTATTTTTTTCTTTTCTTCACACTACTACTCCTCTCCTATTCGCAATGTTGCTTCTCCTCTTCATGTTGCTTCTCTCTCCTTTTTGGGTTGCTATTCTCATGTTTGTGATGTTGCTTTTCTCTCTTTTTCATGCTATTGCTCTCCTCTCCTCTTTGCATTGTTGTTCTTTTATTTACACTGCTGATCTCCTCTTTGCCACATTATTGTTCTCCTATTCGTGCTCAAGTACAAGTTTTTTCACGGTTGTTTTTCTTCAGCCTTCGGTTGCCCTTGTGTTGCTATTTGTTGAAGGATCTTGTGTTACCCCCTCCATTCCCTCTTATAGGAGTAATTGGGATTTGTCAGGAGTCTAACAACTTGTGTTTTGTTTCCTCCCCCACCCTCGGCCCCTTTTTTCTTTCATGTCTTTTGTTCCTCTATTTTAATTGTTTTTTTAATTTTGGTTTGTTGTGTAGGGCAGGGTAGGGTTTGGTATGAATTGTTTTGGAAACAAACATAAACCTTTTGGAAAATAATGTTTACAATTTTGTATCTTTGTTTATTTGTAAATGTTTTCAATCATTTTTAGTTGTGTATAGGAGTTTTGTAAATGTTTTGCATCATACATAGTTGTGCATAAGAATATTATTATCACATCACATTACAACACTTGTATTTGTTTCTTTATTTTTCTTAACCTTTTGGCTTTATAGAATAGTTGTGCTTATGGAATGGTCAACCGAATATAATAATCAAACAATGAAAAATGAAACAACATATAATATGCATAAATGATGAAATTGAAGTTGATCAAGTAATGGAAAAAAGGGAAAATCAAAGTTTGCAAATTGAAATAAGTAAAATTTCAAGAGGATGTGATAAAACTAATAAAGAGAAGACTAAACACATTTTGCAACAATTGTAAATTCAAATAAAAAAATGGTGTCCTCACTATAAAGATGCATTTTTTTGGTCTTTTTATTGTGTAAATGATAATTCAAAAGTAAACTTAGATGCTCTTCAAATGATGCATTGTTTATTATGTCATTCTCAACATATTGTTTCTATGAATTCAAGAAAATAGAAAACGAAAGATTTGATATCATATTATAAAAAATAAGTGGCATAACATGTTTGCAATTCAAAATCTTGATGCAAAACATTTAGTAATTTCTAAAAAGTTTCAAAAAGAAATTAATAATCAAAGGAAAGAAAATGTTGAGAAACAACCTAAAAAGAAGAGGGCTCATAAGGCTCATATTTCCAATTCTTCCATACTTGAATTTTTTGTTTCAAAGGAGCCCTTCAAAAAGGATGATGTGGAGCAAAAGATGTTTGTGGAGAATTTTACATTTTTAATAGTGAAAAATCACTTGCTTTTGAAATTTGAAAAGAACATGTGATTAAAGCGTTTAGTGTTACAATTATGTCCTTGTGTGCACTTCTCTTCTTGAAAATTGTTTTTACACACTAGTTTGCTTGAATTAGTGGAGAAAACTAAAAAGTATATGTTTTGCCTTTACTAAATGATTGTTGTTGTGCTACTACTAACTTCGATTTATGGATGTCCAAGGGTGCACATGATGTGTTTGCCTTGGGTATAATTTTTTCGAGATCTAATTAAAAACTAAAACAAATTACTTTTGATTTGTTTGAAATTGATAAAACTACAAGACAAATGTTAATTAAAATATTATTGATCTTTTGGATGCATATGGTTTGAAAAATAAGGTAATAACATATCTAAAGGATGAGGGTTCAAATTTAAATGCATTGACCAATTATGCTTTGAAGCCTATTGTTAAATGTGAGACTTTAGGTTTAGAAGAAAGCTCTCAAGGAACCTGTTTTGGTCATGATTTCTACAAAGTGTGCCAATATGCCATAATAGATGACAAAGTTTATAAGAACTTGAAATATGTGTTTATTAAATCTACCCAAGCATATTTGCAAAAATGCATTACTTAGCCAAAGAAATATAATAAAGGTCATAAAAAATGGAACAAAGTTTGCATTGAAGCTAGTTTGAAGCCTAAAAAAGTAAACACTCAAGTGAAAACAAAGTTAGTCTTGTTTTTAGTCATTTAACTTTTTGTTCCATTTTTGCAAGTCTTTTGTTTTTGGTTTTTTTAATTATAAGTTGTTTTGTTGATCCTTTATCTACTCCTATAGGTTTGCAAGTAAAATCATGTTTCAAAAGGCATTACAATTCAAAGTAGTAATTGTTCTTTGTTATAGTCAACAAACTACAATGAGGATTACTAGCTGTGTCCCTCCACTTTTAACTTGGCACATATTTCAAATAATTGTGGATAGAGGCAAGTGGATGAAGCTCCCTACCCCTTTAGAGTAAAGGGGAAAGGTCACCTCCCACTATTTGTTTTTTTGTTACCATTATTGTTGGTTTTAGATCCTTTCTTTATGGAACCTTGTCCTCTTTGTAATTTGGATCCTCTCTTTACGGAACCATGTCCAAAATTATTTTCCCTTCCTTTTAATAGTTGTCCCTCTCAACACCCATGACATTGTGAGTCATTTTTTGATAATGGTGCATTTATATTAAAGTGTATAGGGTTGTTAAATGTTTTAGATTACAATAATAAAGAAGGAGAAATGGTTAGGGTTGAAGGTTTTGTGTTTTAAAGGAGTGGAGCCCTCATTTTAAAGTAAGACATTTGAATTGGAATATTTATCATAACACAAGGAGAAATCCAAACAAATATGTTCATTTTTAGAAGGTGCTTTGCACCAACCTTTCCCCTTGGTTCTTCGATTAAAAAACAATCAAGGGCCCCATTCACAAGTGAAGGTGTTTCACGTTTTTTATTATTAGAAATTAGGGTTTGTGATCCTTTGTGAATAATTGAAATCAAAGAATCATTATCTTTAATGTTCACCTTACCAAAAATGATGTCAACTTTACTATGCAAAATAATGTTTAAACAAAAAAACTTGAGAACTTTTTTACCACTAGTGTGAGATCACTACTAGGAAATGTGTCCTAGTTCACTCTGGGTTTCACTAGATTTTTGAGTGAAATTGGATAGTTTTACCTAGTGAAATTATTTAACCCCCTAGTGAACGAGGATCAGTTGTTACAGATAATGACTTGTTTCACTAGTACTAGTGAAACAAGGTTACTTTCAAGTGAAATATAAATTTACCAAATCATTCACTTGCTAGTTAATTAACTAACCAGTATGGAAATTAATTAAATTTAATTATTTAATATAGAATATTATTGATAATTTCATGATTTTTAAAGCCTATTATTTATTGACACGTGTCACTACCTA
>Ga0116227_10005138_pt1 | contig 27898 bp, 22 predicted proteins | sample S1TSphgellanicum_FD_89693 | JGI IMG/M metagenome (GOLD analysis project Ga0116227, IMG submission 89693) | Host-associated microbial communities from peat moss isolated from Minnesota, USA - S1T2_Fb - Sphagnum magellanicum MG | ecosystem: Host-associated > Plants > Peat moss > Unclassified...
CCCCAGGGAGGCGCTGTTCGCGCTGCACCACACCCTGGGCATAGGGCGCTGCGTGATCGTGCAATCGGCCGTGCACGGCTTCGACAACGGGGTGGTGCAAGACGCCATCGCCGCCGGCACGTCGGGACGGACCAGCGCCACGCCCAGGTAGCGTCCGCGGCCGGCGGCGATGGCGTCTTGCACCACCCCGTTGTCGAAGCCGTGCACGGCCGATTGCACGATCACGCAGCGCCCTATGCCCAGGGTGTGGTGCAGCGCGAACAGCGCCTCCCTGGGGGCGTCCACCGGCGTGAAGCCGCGGCCTTCGGCATAGGGAAAGCGCGCGGCCGGCCCGAAGACATGGACGTGGGCATCGCAGGCGAGCGCCGGCAGGGCCAGCGCGGGCGGCCGCGGCTGGGGGTTGTAGGTCAGTACGGGATCTGGCATGGCTTGGCGTTGGAGTCAGCGGATTCTCCAGCGTGGCACCAGGGCTGTGTTCTGCTTTTGGTGGATAGCAGGTATCTGCAAAAGCTATGGATGGAGTTGCCCTCGCGTTATGCTGCTCGGCATGGACCTGACACGCTTGCGCTATTTCGTCGCCGTCGTCGAGGCTGGCAGCTTCAGCCAGGCGGCGGCCGCACTGCACATGTCGCAGCCGGCGCTCAGCCGCCAGGTGCTGCTGCTGGAAGAGGAGGTGGGCCAGCGGCTGCTGGTGCGCACCGGCCGGGGCGCGGAGGCCAACGAGGCCGGGCTGGCGCTGCTGGCCCATGCGCGCGGCATCTTCGAGCTGGCCGAGCGCGCCGCGCTCGACATGCGCGAACGCCAGGCCAGCCCGCGCGGCCGCGTCACCATCGGCCTGCCGCCGCGCGTGGCGCACGTGGTCACGGCCGATCTGGTGGAGCGCTTCCGTGCGCAGTACCCGGAGGCGGTCGTCACCGTCATCGAGGGCCTGAGCATCCGCCTGCGCGAGTGGCTGATCGCCGGCAAGCTCGACGTGGCCATCCTGTTCGACCCGCCACCGTCGCCGCAGATGCAGGAGGACACGCTGGCGCGCGAGCCGCTGATCGTGATCGGCCCGCAGCCCTTGCCGCGCCGCATGAAGCTGGCCGACGTGGCGGCGCTGCCGCTGGTCATGCCGCGCGAGCCCAATGCGCTGCGCCAGCTGCTGGAGAAGGAAACCCGCCCGCGCGGCCTGCCGCTGCAGATCGTGGCCGAGGTCGATTCGGTGCAGACCGTGCTGTCGCTGGTGGCGCGCGGCGTCTCGCACACCGTGCTGCCGGCCAGCGCGACGCGGCTCTGGAGCTACCCGCTGCCCCTGCACGTGGCCGCGCTCCATGCCCCGGTGATCCGCAACCGCGTGGTGCTGGCCGTACCGCGCGCACGGCCGGCCACGCGGCCGAGCCGGCTGGCGGTGGAGTTGCTGCGGGAACTGGTGCTGGGGCAGTACGGCGGCGGGCAGCCGGCAGACTAGGGCGTGTCATCCTTCATTTCGCGGGGGTGAAATGAAGGATGACACCCCCTATAGTCCCCGCCATGGCATACGAACTACATTACTGGCCCACCATCCAGGGCCGCGGCGAATTCATCCGCCTGGCGCTGGAAGCGGCAGGCGCACCCTATATCGACGTGGCACGCGGCCCCGAGGCCGCCGGGCAAGGGGTGCCGGCAAGCCTGCGCTACCTGGAGGACCGCAAGGTGGTGCACCCGCCCTTCGCGCCGCCCTTCCTCAAGGATGGCGAGGTGCTGGTGGGGCAGACCGCGGCCATACTGCAGTACCTGGCGCCGCAGCTGAAGCTGGTGGCGCGCAACGAGCAGGCACGCATCTGGACGCACCAGATCCAGCTCACGCTGTGCGACCTGGTGGTGGAGGCGCATGACACGCACCACCCGCTCGGTGCCGGTCTCTACTACGAGGACCAGAAGCCCGAGGCGCTGCGCCGCGCCAAGGAGTTCTGCGGCGCGCGCCTGCCCAAGTTCCTGCACTGGCTGGAGAGCATCGTGGTGCGCAACCCGGCCGGGCCGCGGCACCTGGTGGGCGGCAAGCTGAGCTATGCCGACCTGTCGCTGTTCCAGTGCGTGGAAGGCCTTCGCTATGCCTTCCCCAAGGCCACGGCGCGCGTGCTGGCCAGCACGCCCGGCGTGGTCGGCCTGCATGGCCGGGTGGCTGCACTGCCCAAGGTGGCGGCCTACCTGCGCAGCGAGCGGCGCATTGCCTTCAATGAGGAAGGCATCTTCCGCCACTACCCGGAGCTGGACCTGTAGCGCCAGCGGCGAAAATCCCGCCCATGCACACCCCTGTTCCGCCTCCCAGCCAGCCCCACAACCCCCTGCACGGCCTGACGCTGGAGAAGATCGTCACGGCCCTGGCCGAGCACTATGGCTGGGAGGAGCTGGGCCACCTGATCCCGGTGCGCTGCTTCACGCACGACCCGAGCATCAGCTCCAGCCTCAAGTTCCTGCGCAAGACGCCCTGGGCGCGCGAGAAGGTGGAGAGCCTCTACCTCTTCATGCTGCGCGACATCCGCCGCGCGCAGCGGGACGCGTGAATCAGCCGCGCTGCGCCGACCACCGGCCGGCATCGCGGCCGCAGGCCAGCGCGGCCAGCGCCAGCAGCAGCGCGGCAATGCCGTAGATCCAGACCGACGGCAGCACCGGCAGCAGCAGCCCGGCCGCCAGCGGCCCGGTGCCCGCGCCGATGTCGCGCCAGACCGAGCGCGCCGCCAGCGCCTGCACCCGGTCCGGCCCCGGATGGCGGTGCGCGACGATGGGTGCCAGCAGCGGCAGCTGCAGCGCGCGCAGCACCACGATGACCGCGGCGCAGCTCCACAGCCAGCCGGCGCCAAAGCCCAGCAGCGCGATGCAGGTCAGCAGCGACATGCTCACCAGCAGTTGCTCGGCGCCCCAGCGCTCGGCCATGCGGCCGCCCACCGGGCTCAGCACGATCTCGGCCAGGTAGCGCAGGGCCAGCAGCACGCCGGCCACCACCACCGCGCTGCCGGGCAGCAGGTCCTTGCCCAGGAAGGACAGCCCGATGACGAACAGCCCGTCGAGCGTGAAGCCCTCCATGAAGGACCAGGCGTCCAGGCTGTTGGGCCGCTTCATGCGCCGCCTGGCGGTGGGCATGGCCGGGTGGCGGTTGAAGGGCAGCTGCCGCACCACCAGCAGCCCGGCGAGCGCGACCACGGCCAGCACCACGAAGATCGCGCGGGGGCCGGCCCACTGCGCCAGCAGTGCGCCCAGCGGCAGCGCCAGCACCGGCCCAACGGCAATGAAGGCGCGCGAGCGGCCCGAGCGCCGGGCCGAGCCCACTGCCTCCGCCGTGGCCAGCGCCTGGGTCGCCAGGTTGAGCGCCGCGAACGACAGGCCCCACAGCAGGCGCAGCGGCAGCAGCAGCCAGAACCCCGAGAGCGTGGCGTAACCCAGCGCGCAGACCACGCTGGCCACCACGGCCAGCGTGCAGGTCGGCCGGTCGCCACGCCGGGCATAGAAGCGCGCCACCCAGCCATAGCCGGCAATGCGCACCAGCCGGTTGGCCGCGAGCAGCATGCCGGCCTCGGCCAGGGTCACGCCGAAGCTGTCGGCATACATGGGCAGCAGCAGATACAGCACCACGTCGGTCGGCAGTGTCGCGCCGAGCGCGATGGCGGCATGGCGCGAGTCGCGGTCGGCAGAGGACGCGGCCTGGAGCGGCGCGACGGGAGGGGCGAGGGACATGGCCTGCATCGTGCGCGGCTGCAGGCCCGCCGACAAACGAGATAAATTCCGCCCATGCGTGCGAAAATTGCACGCATGACGCTTCGCCTGCCGCCGCTCAATGCCGTCCGCGCCTTCGTCGCGGCCGCGCGGCACCAGAGCTTCACCCGTGCCGCGGTCGAGCTGCACGTGACCCACAGCGCGGTCAGCCGCCAGATCAAGGCGCTGGAAGAGTACCTGGGCGTGGCCCTGTTCGAGCGCCGCATCCGCCAGGTGGTGCTGACCGCCGAAGGCCAGCAGTTCTTCGGCGACGCCGGCGCCGCGCTGGAGCAGATCGGCTCGGCCGCGCTGGCCGTGATGGCGCGGGCGCCGGTGCGGGCCGTGCGCATCAACGTGCGGCCGTCCTTCGCCGTGCGCTGGCTGATCCCGCACCTGACGGCCTTCGTCGAGCAGTACCCGGGCATCGAGCCGCAGGTCGTCACCAGCACCGCCGCGCCGGCCAAGTCCATCGACGGTTTCGACATCGCGATCCGGCGTGGGCTGGAGGGCTGGCCCTCGTCCATCCAGGTGCGGCCGTTCCTGGAGGACGAGGTGCAGGTGGTGGGCGCGCCGGCGCTGCTGCGCGCCCTGCCGGTGGACGGCCCGCGTGCGCTGGCGGCCCATGTGCAGCTGTCGGCCCGCAGCCGCAAGCAGGACTGGGACGACTGGCGGCGGCAGGTGGGCGTGTCGCGCCTGCGGCCGGCGGGGCGCCTGCAGTTCGACCACCTGCACCTGGTGCTGCAGGCCGCCGTCGACGGGCTGGGCGTGGCCATGGGCCCGACCTCGCTGGTGGCGCACGACCTGGCATCGGGCCGCCTGCAGTCGCCGCTGCCGCAACTGCGCATGCCCTTGCAGCGCTACTACTACGGCCTGGCGCCGGGCGCGGGCGCCGAGGCGCAGCTGTTCGCGGAATGGCTGGAAGGGGTGCGCCGTGGAGAAGCTCTCGCACCGGCGGTTGCCTGAGCAAAAATTTGAATGGAAAGTGCCTGTAGCCCAGGTGGAACCTGGGCTATCAGCTATCTATTTGATAGTTTTTCCTGGCGGGCGGGGCGCTCAGTCGGCCTTGATGCCTTCCTTCTGGATGATGTCCCTGAAGAACGCGTTGTCGGCGCGCACCCGCTGCTCGAAGATGGCGGGGGGCTCGTAGTCGGGGTACATCGACGAGAGCAGCATCTGCTCGCGCACGCCCGGGCCGGACATGGCCTTGCGGGCTTCCTCCGCCATGCGGGCCACGATGGCTGGCGGGGTGCCGCGCGGGGCGAACATGCCGAACCAGCTGCGCGTGTCCATGTCGAAGCCCTGCTCCTTGAGCGTCGGCACGTCGGGCAGCTCGGGGTTGCGCTCGGGGTTGGTAGTGGCCAGCCCCTTCAGCTCGCCGGCCTTGACGCGCGGCAGGGTCACCGGGTCGTACATCAGGTCGATGCGGCCGCCCATGAGGTCGGTCATCGACTCCACCGATCCCTTGTACGGCACGTGCACCACATCGATGCCGGCCTGCTTCTGCAGCAGGACGCCGGTCAGGTGCACGATGCTGCCGACGCCGTTCGAGGCGAAGGTGTACTTTCCGGGCGCCGCACGCGCAGCGGCGACGAACTCCCGGTAGGTGTTGAAGGGCGCATCCTTGCGCGTCGTGACCAGGCCATAGCTGGAGGTCAGCTTGGCCACGGGCGCGAAGTCCTCCGGGCGGAAGCTGACCTTGCGCAGCCATGGCGACACCACCACGGTGGCCGTGGGCGCGACGAAGAAGTTGTAGCCGTCGGGTGCTGCCCGGGCCGCGAACTCGGTGCCCAGCGTGGCGCCGGCCCCCGGCTTGTTGTCGACGATGACCGGCCGGCCGATCGACCTGGAGATGCGGTCGGCGACAAAGCGCGTGATCTGGTCGGACAGCCCGCCGGGCGGGTAGGGCGTGACGAAGTGCAGGGGCTTGTCCGGCCAGCCGGCGGGCACGGCGCCTTGCGCCCAGGCGGATGTGGCGGCACTGGCCGCGGCAGCGATGCAGAAGAGGCGTCGGGAGGTCATGGCGTGCGCTCCTCGGTGGCGGGCTACCGGCCGGTGAAGCGGGGGGCGCGCTTCTCGCGGAACGAGGCCACGCCTTCCTGGATGTCGGCGCTGCCGGAGATGCCGTCGAGCATGGCGCGCTGCGGGTAGTACTGCTCGGTCGGTGACCGGGGCAGGGTGTGGCGGGCGATGGATTTCATGGCCTGCACCACCAGCGGGGCATTGGCTGCGATCTTGGCGGCGGTTTCCAGCGCCACGGCCATTGCCCGGCCCTTGGGCACGATGCGGTTGACCAGGCCGATCTCGTAGGCGCGCTGGGCCGTCATCGGGTCGCCGGTCATCAGCCACTCGAGGCCGGCCTTGTACTGCATGCGCGGCGGGAAGCCGGCCATCACGCCTGCGAACGCGCCGATCTTGGCCTCGGGGTAGATGAACTGCGCCTGCTCCTCGGCCACCGCCATGTCGGCCAGCATCACCATGGTGGCACCGGCGCCGACCGCGAAGCCGCCGACCGCGCAGATGATCGGCTTGTCGCAGGGCACCGACAGATTGGGCATGGACAGCCAGACATCGCGCGGCAGGTCCTTCAGGTCGGCCCCGGCCGAGAAGGCCTGCTCGCCGGCCGCGCCCAGCACCGCGACGCGGTCGTCCTCGCGGGCGAAGCGCTTCCAGGCCGCGTGCAGGCCCTGCACGACCTCGTTGTTGATCGCGTTGCGCGCGTCGGCCCGGTCGATGGTGATGCGGGCGATGCCGTCCTTGGATTCGTAGGCGATGGCACTCATGCGGGATGTCTCCGTTCGTTGTGTGGGAAAGGGTCAGGCCAGGGTGGCGCGGGCGTCGGCCGCCGCGATGCGGCCGCCGGCGATGAAGAGCGGGTTGATGTCGAGCTCGCGCAGCCGGCCGCCGCACGCGGCCGCCAGCGCGCCCAGCCGCACCAGTGCATCGGCGATGGCATCCAGGTCGGCCGGCGGCCGGCCACGGTAGCCGGCCAGCAGCGACCGGCTCTTGAGCGCATCGAGCATGCGGCGCGCCGTGGCATGCGACAGCGGCGCAGGCGCCAGCTGCACGTCCTTCAGCAGCTCCACCAGCACGCCGCCGGCACCCACCATCACCATGGCGCCGAAGTCCGGATCGTGCTGGATGCCCAGGATCAGTTCGGTATCGGCCTTCCACATCTCCGTGACCAGGTAGCCGTCGAGGGAGGCCACGCCGGCGGCCTGGGCCGCCGCGGCGATGGCCGCGCAGGCGGACCGCACCGCATCGTCGCCCTGCACCCCGAGCCTGACCGCACCGATGTCGCTCTTGTGCACGATCCGCGCGCTGACCGCCTTGATGGCCACCGCACCGCCCAGCGACCGCGCCGCGTCCACCGCCTGTTCGGCCGTGGCGGCGAACTGCCAGCGGGTGGTGGGAATGCCGGCGGCCTCGACCAGCCGGCGCGCATCGGGCTCGGTGACGAAGCCCGCGGCCAGGCCGGCCGGCATCACCGGTGCCGGGCCCGGGTGCGGCGGCGCCTCGGGGGCGCTGCGCAGGGCCAGCACGGCGGCGACTTTCAGCGCGTCGTGCGGGCTGTCGAAGAAGCCGGCGCCGGCATCGCGCAGCAGGCGCCTGGCGGGCTCGCCGTGGTTGCCGGCACCCTGCACGAACAGCAGGGGCTTGCCGCTGCGCGCGCCGGCCGACAGCGCCGCGTCCACTACGCGCTCCTGCTGCGGCTGCGTGGTGAGCAGCAGGATGCCGGCGCCCACCGCCTCGTCCGCCATGGCGCGGTCGAGCGCGATGCCGACCGAGCCGCCGGCCACTTCCGGGTCTGGCGGGCAGGCGTGGTTGAGCATGCCGAAGTCCAGCGGCAGTTCACGGTGTGTGGCGGGCAGCACGGGCGCGAGCGCCTCGCGGGTCTGCGGTGCCAGCCGCGGCAGCTCCAGGCCTTCGGCCTCCAGTGCATCGGCCAGCAGCGCGCCGCCGCCGCCCGAGCCGGAGAACACGGCCACGCCGCGCGAGGTGGCGCGCTTGCCGCGTTGCAGCACCTGGGCGCCGTGCAGCAGGTCGTAGATGGTCTCGAACAGGTAGACGCCCCAGCGCCGGCAGGTCGCCTCGAAGGTGGGCCACGCGCCGGCGAGGCTGGCGGTGTGCGAGGCGGCCGCGCGTGCACCGGCTTCGCTGCGCCCCGACTTGGCGATGCATACCGGCTTGCCGACGGCCGCCGCGCGCTCCAGCAGCGCAACGAAACGCGGCGCGTCCTTGACCGCCTCCATGTAGAGGCAGGCGACATCGGTGGCCGGGTCGTCGATCAGGTACTCGAAGAAGTCGTTGAGGTCCAGGTCGGCCTGGTTGCCCACCGACACCGTGGAGGAGAAGCCCGCGCCCACGTCCACCCCGCGCGACAGCATCGCGCCCATCAGCGCCCCGCTCTGGCTGGCCAGGCCGATGCCGCCGACCGGCAGCCGGTCGATGGAGCCCATCACCACGCCCGTGGTGGCGGCCAGGTTGTGGTGGGCATTCATCAGGCCCATGCAGTTCGGGCCGATCAGGCGCACCCCGCCGGCGCGGGCAAGCGCCACCAGTTCCTGCTCGGCCTGGCGCCCGGCCGGCCCGGTCTCGGCGAAGCCGGCGGTGATGCACAGCGCGCAACCGATCTGCTTGGCCACGCAGTCCTCGATGGCGGTACGCACGTGCTCGCGCGGCACCAGCAGCAGGGCCAGGTCCACCGGCCCCGGGCAGTCCTGCAGGCTGGCGTAGGCCGGCAGGCCCAGCAGGCGGTCGGCCCGGGCGTTGATCGGGTAGAGCGCGCCGTCGTGCCGGTGCCGCAGCATGTAGCGCAGCAGGCGGCCGCCCCATTTTTCTTCGCTCTCGGACGCGCCGACGATGGCGACCGAACGGGGGTGCAGGATCTGGCGGACCGACTGGAAGGGCTGGACGGCGACCGGGGTGGCGAGAGAGGTGTGCATGGTGGTTGGAGGGATGGGTGGGAGGTGAAGGACGTGAGGGCCGTGCGTCAGTTCCTGCGCACGCCGATGGCGGGCAGCAGTTCCTCGTACATCTTCTGGTCGGACTGCATGCCCTGCCTGAACTCTTCCGGGCTCTGCCAGGCGGCGATCGAGTTGGCCCGCAGGAATTCCTCCTGCACCGCCCTGTCGTTCACGACCTTGCGCAGCGCGTCGGACAGCCTGGCCACCACCGCGCGCGGCGTGCCGCGCGGCGCCAGCACGCCCCAGCCGGCACCCTTGGTGGTCGCGATGTCGAAGCCGGCCTCCTTCAGCGTCGGCACGGCGGGCAGCTCCGGATGGCGCTGGCGGTAGAAGGTGGCGAGCGGCACGATGCGGCCGGCCTTGACCATGGGCGTGGCCGCGCCGTCGATCACGAAGTCGATGTCGCCGGCCACCAGCGCATTCACGGCATCGACCGAGCCACGGAAGGGCACGTGCAGCACCTGGATGCCGGTGTCGCGCGACAGCGTGCCGCCGTACACATGGCCGGCCGATGCCTCGCCGGCCGAGCCGAAGGACAGCTTGCCGGGGTTCTGGCGCGCGTACTCGATGAACTGCCGCATGTCCTTGACCGGCAGCGTCTTGCGCACGGCCATGACCGCGACGTAGTCGGCCACGCCCCCGATGGACTCGAAGCTGTCCAGGCTGTAGCTGAGCTTGCGCAGGTTGGGCAGCACGGTGAAGCTGGAGGCCGCGCCAAGAAGCAGCGTGTAGCCGTCGGGCTGCGCGTTGGCGACGAACTCGGTGCCGATCTGCGTGGTGCCGCCGGGCTTGTCGTCCACGAAAACGCTGCCGCCCAGTGCCCGCCCCAGGTGCTCGGCGACGATGCGGCCGAGGATGTCCGACGAACCTCCCGGCGGGAACGGCACCACCATGCGGATCGGCCGCGCGGGCCAGGCGTCCTGCGCCGGTGCCGGCAGGGACAACAGGGGCAGCAGGCCCGCGCCGATCAAGCGGAGCGCGGTGCGGCGTGTCCGGCGCTGCGGACGGGGGATCGGAAGCATGGCGGTCTCCTTCTTGTGGGTATGTCGATCCGGGAACCTGGTGTGCCGGGCTGCCGGTCTATGGCGAGGCGCGCGGCGGGCGCCGCAGGCCGTCGCGGTAGCGCGCCAGCCGGCCGGCCAGGCCGGGCCGGCCCGCGGAGCGCACCAGTGCAGTCAGGTCGGCGTCGCGGGCATCGGGCCGGGCGGCGGCGCGCAGCGCGGCGTAGGTGCCACGGTCGACCGACAGCGGCGCCACATGGGCGCGCCACGCTCCCGGCTGCGAGCGGCCGGTGGCCAGGCCGTCGCGCAGGGCGGCGTCGGCGTCGAGCAGCGTGCCGGTGGACACCCATTCCAGTGCCCGGTCTTCGCCCACGCGCTGCGCGAGCCGCCGGGTGCCCAGCACGATGCCGAACGCCGCGCCAGGAAAGCGCAGTTGCGCATCCGCCGCCAGCAGCCGCAGGTCGCAGGTGGCGAACAGGTCCGCTCCCGCGCCGAAGGCACGCCCTTGCGCCAACGCCACCGTGCGCAGCGGTGCATGCCACAGCAGTGACAGCAGATGTTCCACGCGTACAAGGCGCCACAGCAGCGGGCCATCGGCCGCCGGGCCGGGCGCCAGGTCCGCCGTGGCGGGCAGGCCGCCCAGGTCGAAGCCGGTGCAGAAGTCGGCGCCTTCGGCGGCCAGCACCAGGGTGTGCAATGCCGTGTCGGCGATGCAGACCTCGACCGCGGCGATCAGGGCCTCCACCAGTTCCGCTCCCAGGGCATTGCCCCGTGTGGCGTGCTGCAGGGTCAGCACGGCCACGCCATCCTCGCGCTGCAGGCCGATCACGGGCGGCCCTCCGCCAGGGTGCTGCGCACTGCGGCCGAGCGGTCCCACAGGTTGGGGACGCTGGCCGCCGAATAGCCCGACACGAATGGCCGTGCCGCGCCGGTGGCCCGGTCGAACACATGCCGGGCCACCGCGCCGATGTTGGCTCCGTAGACATGGATGCTGATGGAGCTGCGGTCGGCATGGGCGTTGGCCACCTGGTGGATGTCGCCGGTGGCCGGCGACACCAGTTCGATGTCGCCCGGGTCCAGCCGCTGCGCCTGGCCCTCGGGGACGAGGCCGGCCGCCGGGTCCCGGCGAAAGTGCTGGCCCGTTTCCGCGCCGCGCAGCATGCCGATCAGGCCCCAGACGGTATGGTCGTGCACTGGCGTGCACTGGCCCGGGCCCCAGACGAAGCTCACCACGCTGAAGCGCTCCAGCGGATCGCAGTGCAGCAGGTACTGGCAGTAGTGGTCGGGGTGCGGCTGCGCGCAATACGCTGGCAGCCAGCCGTCATCGGCGATCAGCCGGGACAGCAGGGGCCGCAAGGCCGCGACGCGGTCGGCTTCTTCCATGGGCTGGCCGGCCAGCGCCGTGGCGGCGATGACGAAGTCGCGCAACGGCGCCATGGCGTCGGCCGGCGGGTTCGGGTGACGGCTTGTCATGTCAGGCGTCCTGGCTTGCTGTCTGCATGGCCCAGTGCCGCCGCAGGCCGGCGCCGTGCTCGTCGAGCGCCGGCGGCCGCGTATCGACGCCCACCGCCGCGCCGTCGAAGCGCACCGGACATCCCACGGTGCGCGTGGCCACGCCATTGGGCAGCGTCATGGGCTGGACCAGTTGCAGGTGTGCGGTCTGCGCATCGGCGAGGGCGTCGCCGTACTGGTTGATCGGAGCGGAGGGCACCCCCGCGGCGGCGAAGCGCTGCACCCACTCGGCCGCGCCGGCGCTGGCGAAGACGGGCTCCAGCAGCTCCCGCAACGCGTCCTGGTGCGTGGCGCGCAGAGAGGGCGAGCCAAACCGCGCATCCTCCAGCAGCGCCTGCGTGCCCGCCACTGCACACACCGAGCGCCACAGCTTGTCGTTGCCGGCGGCGATGGCGAACCAGCCATCGGCGCAGCGGAAGCTCTGGTACGGCGCATTGCGCGGGTGTGCCGAGCCGAGCCGCCGCGGATTGCGCCCGGTGCCGAAGTACTCGCTGGTCTGCAGCGCTCCGACCGCCAGGGTGGTGGCGAACATCGGCACATCGATGTGGCCGCCGCGCCCTGCCGCCCCGCCCGCGCGAAGGCGCAGCAGCGCGGCCGCGATGGCATAGGCGGCATACAGGCCGGCCGTGAAGTCGGAGATCGGCACGCCGCACTTGGCCGGCTCGCCGTCGGCAGGGCCGGTCACGCTCATCACGCCGGCAGCGGCCTGCATGGTCAGGTCGAACCCGCCCTCGTGCGCCCGCGGCCCGCTCTGGCCGTAGGCCGAGACCGAGCAGTAGACCAGCGATGGCTTGCGCTGCCGGAACCATTCCCAGCCGAGGCCCAGGCGGTCCATGGCGCCGGCCCGGTTGTTCTCCAGCAGCACGTCGGCGTCGAGCACCAGTGCGCGCGCCATGGCGAGGCCCTCGGGCCGCTTCAGGTCGAGCGCGACGGAGCGCTTGCCACGGTTGAGCGAGGCGAAGTTTTCCGAGAAGCCCTCTGTGATCGGCGGCCACTGGCGCAGGGTGTCGCCGTCCGGCGGCTCGACCTTGGTCACCTGCGCGCCGAAGTCGGACAGCAGCATGCCGCAGAAAGGGCCGGCGGCCACGTGGCAGAACTCGACCACGCGGATGCCCTCCAGCGGCAGGGGCTGGCGCTCTGCCCGTGTGTCTTCGGTGTGCTGCGGTCGCGTGCGTTCGTGCATGCGTTTGTCTCCGGTGCGGTGTTGCGGCAAATCGTAGAGTCATTCCGGATTTAAAAACACATGTTCTGTATTTGAGAACAACTCTAGAATGCCGGCATCACGCAAGGAGGTCTGCCATGAACAACACCCTCACCCACGGGCTGCGCCTGCTGGAGACCCTGGCCGGCCGCGACGCGCCGGTGGGCGTGAGCGAACTGGCCCTGCTGCTGGACATGGGCAAGAGCAATGTCCACCGCACGCTGCAGGCGCTGGTGGAGCTGGGCTACGTCGTCAACGAGGACGGGCGCGGCCTGTACCGGCCTTCGCTCAAGGTCTGGGAGATCGGCGCGCGCGTGATCGCACGGCTCGACGTGCGCGCCGCGGCGGCACCGGCCATGCACTGGTTGCTGGACGAGACGCGCGAGACGGTGCACCTGTCGGTGCTCGACGGCACGCAGGTGGTCTACATCGACAAGCTCGACAGCCCCGAGCCGGTACGCGCCTACAGCGAGATCGGCGGCCGGGCGCCGGCCTACTGCGTGGCCACGGGCAAGGTGCTGATGGCCTGGCGCGACCGCCACCTGCAGCAGCGCGATGCCGAGGCGCCCCTGCGCGAGGCGCACACCCCCAGCACCATCACGGACGCCGCCGAGCTGGCGCGCGAGTTCGAGCGCGTGCGCACCCAGGGCTATGCGGTCAACCGCGGCGAGTGGCGGGCCAGCGTCTGGGGCATCGCCGCACCGATCCGCGACGGCACCCAGCGCGTGGTCTCTGCCATCGGGCTCTCAGGCCCCGCCACCCGGCTCCGGCCGCAGCGCATCAAGCCGCTGGCGCAGCTGGTGATCGAGGCGGCGCGGCGGGTGTCGACCGCGATCGGCATGCAGGACGCAGGGCTGCCCGGGCGGTGACACCGTGCTGCGCTCAGCGCGCAGCGCCCCTGGAATGCCTGCTGCGGTTACCATCGGTTTCATCTCGTCCGGGCCAGCCGAGTCCGCGTCAGGGCCGGCAACGGCGCGTCCCCTTTCGATTCGACGAGTCCGGCAATCGCCCGAGGGCGCATTCAACGAAGACCTTGATCGACCGAAACTCCTATGCGCGGCAAGGAAGTTCATGCTTTCGATTTCTCTGTCAATCAGGCGCGGCGGGCCCTGTTGGCAGAGCAGTTGCCCCTGTGCGTCTGGCTGACCGGGTTGTCGTGCTCGGGCAAATCCACCATTGCCAACCATCTGGAAGTCGAGTTGCACGAGCAAGGCTTTCTCACCTATCTGCTCGATGGAGACCACGTGCGGCTCACGCTCAGCCACGACGGGGCTGCTGGCCGTGGCGGGTGCAGGCCGGCGCCGCAAGACGCCGCGGTCCGACGCCTGAGGCTGGCGTTCCGCGCTGCGCGCGGGACGGGTTCAGCGTATCGCCAGGTGGCCGAGCGCCCGCAGTACATGCTCCGCCGTCGCCGGGGCCTCCAGTTGCACGGGTGCCTGCTCGTCCGCACTGCGTGCCGCCGCCACCGCATTGCGCAGCGCCTCATACACGCTGATCGCCAGCATGAAGGGCGGCTCGCCCACGGCCTTGCTGCCGAAGACGTTGTCCTCCCGGTTGGGCTCGGGCCAGAGGTCCACCTTGAAGTGCTCGGGGATGTCGCCGGTGGCGGGGATCTTGTAGGTGCTGGGCGCGTGCGTGCTGAGCAGGCCCTTGTCGTTCCACACCAGTTGCTCGGTGGTGAGCCAGCCCATGCCCTGCACGAAGCCGCCTTCTATCTGGCCGATGTCGATGGCCGGGTTGATGCTGCGCCCCACGTCGTGCAGGATGTCCACCTTCAGCACGCGGCTCTCGCCGGTGAGCGTGTCGATGGCGACCTCGGTGGCGGCGGCGCCGTAGGCGAAGTAGTAGAAGGGCCGGCCGGTGAGGGTGTGCTTGTCGTAGTGGATCTTGGGCGTGCGGTAGAAGCCGTCGCTCCACAGCTGGATGCGGTTGGCGTAGGCCATGCCCACCACCTCGTCGAAGCTGCGCGTGGTCTTGGGCGAGAGGACCTGGCCGTCCTCGAAGCGGATGGCGCCGGCGCCGCAGCCGTCCAGGCCGCAGACGAAGCTGGCCAGGTTGTCGCGCACGTTGCGCGCGGCGTACTGGGCGGCGCGGCCGTTCAGGTCGGTGCCGCTGCTGGCGGCGGTGGCGCTGGCATTGGGCACCTTGCCGGTGTCGCTGGCGGTGACCAGCACGCGGTGAAAGGGCACGCCCAGCTCATCGGCCACGATCTGCGCCACCTTGGTGTTCAGGCCCTGGCCCATTTCGGTGCCGCCGTGGTTCACCTGCACGCTGCCGTCGGTGTAGACATGCACCAGCGCGCCGGCCTGGTTGAACAGCGTGGCGGTGAAGGAGATGCCGAACTTCACCGGCGTGATGGCCAGGCCGCGCTTCATCACCGGGCTGGTGGCGTTCCAAGCCGAAATGGCTTCTTGCCTTCGTCGGTATTGGGCTGTTTGCTCTAGTTTCAGTAGCAAAGGCTGCAGGATGTTGTCTTCCACCTGCATCTGGTAGTGGGTGACGTTGCGCTCGGTGGTGCCGTAGAGGTTGCGCATGCGCACGTCGAAGGCGTCCATTCCCAGGTGGCGCGCGATGTCGCCCAGGATGGCCTCGATCACGATCACGCCCTGTGGCCCGCCAAAGCCGCGGAAGGCGGTGTGGCTCTGCGTGTTGGTCTTGCAGCGGTAGCTGCGGATCACCACGTCGCTCAGGAAATAGGCGTTGTCCGCGTGGAACACGGCGCGGTCGGCCACCGGGCCCGACAGGTCGGCGCTGAAGCCGCAGTTGGCCAGCATGGTCAGGTCCAGCGCGGTGATGCGGCCGGTGTCGTCAAAGCCCACCTGCCAGTCGTAGGCAAAGGGGTGGCGCTTGCCGGTGACCATGAAGTCGTCGTCGCGGTCCAGCCGCAGCTTGACGGGGTAGCCGGTCTTGCGCGCGGCCAGCGCGGCCCACACGGCCAGGTGGCCGGCCTGCGTCTCCTTGCCGCCAAAGCCGCCGCCCATGCGCCGGCACTCGACCCGCACCGCGTGGTTGTCTATGCCCAGCGCATGCGCCACCCAGTGCTGCACCTCGCCCGGGTGCTGGGTGCTGGAGTGGATCCACCACTGGTTCTGCTCCAGTGGCAGCGCGTAGGCGACCTGGCCTTCGAGGTAGAAGTGCTCTTGCCCGCCGACTTCCAGCTCGCCCGACAGCAGGTGCTGCGAGCTGACCATGGCCTTCTCCGCGTCGCCGCGCTGCACCGTGACGGGCGGCAGCACGTAGCTTTGCGCGGCATGGGCGGCGCGCGGCGACAGCACGGCCGGCAGCGGCTCGATGTCCAGCACCACCTTGCGCGCGGCGCGGCGTGCCTGCATCACCGTCTCGGCCACGACCAGGCCGACGACCTGGCCGATGTGCTGCACTGTCTCGAACGCAAACACCGGTTCGTCATGGCCGAAGGCCGCCAGAAGCTTGTCGCCGGGCACGTCTTCGGCCAGCAGTACGTCGCGCACGCCCGGCATGGCCAGTGCTGCGGCGGTGTCTACGCCGCGTAGCCGGCCGTGGGCCACGGTGGAGAGGATGGGCGCGGCGTACAGCGTGCCGCGCACCTCGGGGATGTCGTCGACATAGGTGGCGCCGCCGGCCACCTGGGCACGCGCGCTTTCATGCGGCTGCGAGCGGCCGGCCGCGCGTGCGGCAGGGGAGGGCGCCGCGGCGTCGGGCGTGCTGGCCGGCGCGATCAGGTCCGGCGAATGTTCCTTGGCGTTCATGCGGCCTCCGCGATCGACAGCGTGTCCAGGCTGACCTGTTGCAGCCCCTGGCTCTCCAGCCAGTAGCGCTGCAGCAGGCTGGCCAGCAGCGTGCGCCGGTAGGCGCCCGAGGCGCGCATGTCGGAGATGGGCTGGAATTGCGCCTGCAGTGCCTCGCCCGCGGCGTGCGCGCTAGCCGCCGTCCAGGGCTGGCCGGCCAGTGCCGCCTCGGCCTGGTGCGCCCGCGCCGGCGTGGCGGCGACACCGCCAGCGCCGATGGAGGCCTGCTGCACCACGCCGTCTTGCAGCCTCAGGTTCAGCACTAGGCAGACGGCGGAGATGTCGTCGTCCTGGCGCTTGCTGATCTTGTAGGCGCGCAGGAATTCGCCTTCTGCTGGCAGGGGCACGTCGATATGGGCCAGCAGCTCGTCCGGCGCCATCACGTTCTGCCGGTAGCCGGTGTAGAGGTCTTCCAGCGGCAGGCTGCGCTCGCCGCGCACGCTGGCCAGCACCACCTGGGCGCCCAGCGCGATCAGCAAGGGCATCGAATCGCCGATGGGCGAGCCATTGGCCACATTGCCGCCCAGCGTGCCCGAGTTGCGCACTGGCAGGCCGGCAAAGCGCGCGGCAAAGCCATGCAGCTGCGGCCGGTCTGCGGCCAGCGCGGCGTAGGCGTCCTGCAGCGTCACGGCCGCGCCTATGCGCAGGCTGCCGGGTGTGCGCACGACGCGGCGCAGCTCGGCCGCGCGGGTCACGTCCAGCACCTCGGCGAACTGGCGGTGCTGCTTGGTCACCCACAGGCCCACGTCGGTGCAGCCGGCTACCACCTGCGCCTGCGGCCGGGCCGCGCGCAGCGCCAGCAGTTCTGGCAGCGTGGTGGGCGCATGGTAGGTCGGGTTTTGAATCAAATCAGGCGATAGCCCAGGCAGTTCCTTGGCTAGTAGCTCTAGTTTCGATAGCAATTCGGCTTCGTCCACCGGCGCCGGCGGCAGGGCCGCCATCTGCTGCGCCGCGTCCAGGATGGGGCGGTAGCCGGTGCAGCGGCACAGGTTGCCCGACAGGTCTTCCTGCGCCACGGCGCGGGTGATGGCCTGGCCCTGGCAGACGCGCTGCTGGTACATGGCGAACAGGCTCATGACGAAACCCGGCGTGCAGAAGCCGCACTGGCTGCCGTGGCACTGCACCATGGCTTCCTGCGCCGGGTGCAAGGTGCCGTCGGCCGCGGCGATGTCCTCCACCGTCCACAGCGCCATGCCATCAATGGAATGCGCCAGGCGGATGCAGCTGTTGATGGCGCGGTATTCCAGCGCGGCAGTGCCGTCCTCGCGCAGCATGCGCTCGCCCAGCACCACGGTGCAGGCACCGCAGTCGCCCTCGCCGCAGCCCTCCTTGGTGCCGGTGCAATGCAGGTCTTCCCGCAGCACGTCGAGCAGGGTGCGGTCGGGCGGCACGTTGTGCAGCGTCACCCGCCGGCCGCGGCGGATGAAATGAAGGGGGCGGGTGGTCGTCATGCGGAGAGAGGGGGCGGTGGATGGCCGTGGCAATGGAAAACAACTGTGGGCAAGCGTAGGTCCGGCCCGCACATGCAGCATAAGCCTGCGGGTATAGCGACGATGCCGCAGGTGCTATGAGCATCCCCGCAGCAGGCGGCACGGGCGCGGCGCGCTGTATTGGGTGCGGCATGGCGCGTTTTTGCATCCGGCCTGCGTCATTTATATGAAATAGCCTGCGTAATTGTATGTAATTGAGGGGAGTGCAGGGGGTGTATAGATTCTGGATGATTTTTTCAGGTGGCAGCCGTGATTATTGAAAAAGCCGCTCAAAAGCGGCGTCACGCATATAAACAGCGGGCAGCCGCCTTTGTCGATGGCGATTTACGGGAGCTGCGGTGGACTACCATGGAAAAACGTGGATGCACGATCTGGCCTACGGGCTTGCGATCAAGGATTTTCTCCGCGTCCCCTTGTGCCGCATGGCGCTGCCGGGCACCCATGAGGCCGGCACCCATGGCATCCCGGTAGAAGGCGCCAAGCTGCAGCTCACCCCCGACGCATCGCCCGTGGTGCGTGCGCTCTTCGCCCGGGGACTGCAGGCCACCGTGCGCGACTGGACGGTATCGCAGTCCGGCTCCCTCCTCGACCAGATGAACGCGGGCGCCCGCTACCTGGACCTGCGCGTGGCCGGCGAGGTGTTGCTGGGCCCCTCGATGCAGCCCGAGAGAATCGCGCCAGCGCTGTGCCATTCGTTCAGGAGTATCAGGATTTCCGACGCGCTGGAGCAGGTCGAGGGATTTTTGCGCATGCACCAGCGGGAGGTGGTCATTATCGACTTCAGCGGCTTTTATGGCATGAGCGGACAGCAGCACAAGGAAGTGGTGAATATGCTGCGCAAGCGGCTCGGGAAAATGATGGTGCATCCCGCGCTCGGGCCGCAGGTCAGCCTGGAATATCTGGAGCGGGAATTTTCCGACGTGGGCCGCGCCATCGTGGTGTATGGCCAGGAGCGGGAAAGGGGCGTGGTCGCCCAGCACCCGGACATCCTGTGGCCGCGCGACTGCCTGCCGTCGCCCCGGGCGTCGGACAGCGCCAGCGCCGGTCCTGCGGCGTCGCGCTTCGTCGTGACCCGGGCCGTGCCCGACGATGGGCCAGGTCTCTCCGGCGCCCCCGGCGGCGCCACGGCCGGCATCGTGCTGCTGGACAAGTTCGATGCCAGCAAGGCCCGCAGCATCGTGCTCTGCAATATCCCGCCCGGCGCGGAGCCGGCCCTCCTGGGCGGCGACGCGGCCGCGGGCCCTGCGCTGGCCAGCGCGGGCCGGCCCTTGTACATGGCCTGGCGTGCCGCGTGCAGCAACGGGCTGGTCTGCCGCAAGGCCGCCCCCGGCGCGGGACGGCAGGGCCCCGCGCCGCTGGTCGAGGATGCCGAGGCCGCGCGCGAGGCGCCTGCCCTGTGCGAATTCCAGGGCCGCACCTGGATCGCCTGGAAGGCCAGCGATGGCGAAGGCAGCGTCTGCGTCGCCCCGATCGACGGCACCGAGGGCCACTGGCACCTGCTGTGCGACGGCGTGCGCATGGCCACGCGCAGCTGCCCCTCCATCGCGAGCTTCCAGGGGCAGCTCTACGTTTTCTGGCGCGCGCTCTACCAGGACCAGCTGGTGTATGCCGTGAGCCGTGATGGCATCCGCTGGCAGGGCGCGTTCACCGCCGGCGCCGGCGTCAACGCGTCGGCATCCGGCCCGGCGGTGGCGGTATGGCGCGAGCGGTTGTACATGGTGTGGTGCTCGGCCCATGCCCACCGGCCGCTCTACGCCCTGCACGACGGCTCCAGCCACTATGGGTCGAGCTGGACCGAGCCGCGGCGCATCTGCGGCGACCGTATGGCGCCCGGCACCCCCGCGGCCATGGCCGGCGAGGACGGCCACCTGTACGTCGCCTGGCGCTCGGCCAGCGCGTACCAGGCTGTGGTCTACGCCCGCTGCCAGGACCATGACGCATGGTCGGCTCCCATGGCGGTGCCGCAGCACCCGGACCCCGGCTCGGGCGCGGCCGGCTGCGCGCCGGATGCCTCCCATGGCCCGCTGCCGGCCGGCTGGCGGGGCAAGGGCCGTCCCGACCTGCGCTTGGCGACCTGAGCGGCCGCAGGGCCGCCTGCCCCGGCCGCGCCCTGCCGGCGTGCGCGCACCGGGCGCGCTGCTTGCATGCGGCATGCACCGTTTCTGCAGGTACAGTGCCGCCTCCCCCACGTCATCCCCGGCGCCGCAGGCCTGCGACGTGCCATACGCGATGGCATATGACGAGAATGCAGGCACCGCTATGAGAGACCAAGCCCTTTTCGACAAGATCGACCTCCATCTCATAAGGGTCTTGCATACCGTGTTGATGGAACGCAGCGTATCGAGGGCCGCCGTCCGCCTGGGCATGCACCAGCCGGCGGTATCCGCCGCATTGAAGCGGCTGCGCGACCTGGCGGGCGACCCGCTGCTGGTGCGCTCGGGCGCCGGCATGATCCCGACCGACGCCGGCCTGCGCATGGTGGAGCCGGCCGCACGCATCCTGCGCGCGGCGGAGGTGCTGTTCACCGACGCGCGCGGCTTCGATCCGCAGAGCGCCAGCACCACCTTCCGCATCGCCGCCAGCGACTACCTCGACCCGCTGTTCCTGCCGCAGCTGGTGGCCCAGATCAAGGCCCAGGCGCCGCTGTGCCCGGTGGAGATCCACCCGCTGTCGGCCGACGCGCACTACCACGCCCACCTGTCGCACGGCGAGATCGACCTGGTGATCGGCAACTGGCGCGAGCCGCCCGAGGACCTGCACATGGGCCGCCTGTTCGGCGACGAGGTGGTCTGCCTGGTCAATGCCGACCACCCCGCGGTGCGGCGCGGCTGGGACCAGGCCGCGTGGCTCGACGCCGAGCACGTGGCGCCCACGCCCACCCACCCGGGCGCGCGTGGCGTGATCGACGACCACCTCGACACGCTGGGCCTGCAGCGCCACATCACCGCGCGCTGCGCGCATTTCGGCCTGATACCGGCCATGGTGGCCCAGAGCTTGCTCGTGCTCACCACCGGCCGCCAGTACTGCGAACGCTTCCTGGCCAGCGGCCCGCTGACCATCCTCAAGCCCCCGATCGAATTCCCGCGCCTCATGTACTACCAGCTCTGGCATGCCCGCACGCATACCTCCGCCTCGGGCGCCTGGCTGCGCGAGCGTGTCAAGTCGGTGGCGGCGTCGCTACGGAAAGAGTAGCTGGTGGCCCAGGTGCAGATTAGGTTGCAGCCTTTTTTTGTGCCTGATATCGCGGGCGCGTAGCCCGTTTGCGAACTGAGACAATCCCCCGCATGAATCCATCCTCCCTGCCGCCACGCCTGGTGCTGGCGGGCATAACCAAGCGCTACCCGGCGGTGGTGGCCAACAGCGGCGTCTCGCTCACGGTACAGCCGGGCGAGACGCATGCCGTGCTCGGCGAGAACGGCGCGGGCAAGTCCACGCTGATGAAGATCATCTACGGCTCGGTCAAGCCGGATGAGGGCAGCATCCACTTCAACGGCCGCGCCGTGCAGGTGAAGAACCCGCAGGAGGCGCGGGCGCTGGGCATCAGCATGGTGTTCCAGCACTTCAGCCTGTTCGACACCCTGACCGTGGCCGAGAACGTCTGGCTCGGCCTGGACAAGTCGCAGGCGCTGGCCGAGGTCACGCGCCGCATCACCGCCAAGGCGGCCGAGTACGGCCTGGACATCGACCCGGCACGGCCGGTGCACACGCTCTCGGTGGGCGAGATGCAGCGCGTGGAAATCATCCGCGCGCTGCTGACCGACCCCCAGCTGCTGATCCTGGACGAACCCACCTCGGTGCTGACGCCGCAGGCGGTCGAGAAGCTGTTCGTGGTGCTCAAGAAGCTCGCCAGCGAGGGCTGCAGCATCCTCTACATCAGCCACAAGCTGCATGAGATCCGCGAGCTCTGCACCGCCTGCACCGTGCTGCGCGGCGGCAAGGTCACCGGCGTGTGCAACCCGGCGGAGGAATCCAACGCCTCGCTCTCGCGCCTGATGATCGGCGCCGAGCCGCCGGCGCTGCAGCACCGCCCCTCCACGCTGGGAGCGCCGGTGCTGCGGGTGCAGGGCCTGACGCTCACGCGCGAGTCGCCCTTCGGCGTGGACCTGGGCGACGTGCGGCTGGAGGTGCGCGCGGGCGAGGTGGTCGGCATCGCCGGCGTCTCGGGCAACGGGCAGAAGGAACTGCTCTATGCGCTGTCGGGCGAGGACACGCGCGCCGCGCCGGCCATGGTCGAGGTGGCGGGCCGGCCGGCCGGGCGCCTGGCGCCGGATGCGCGCCGCGCGCTGGGGCTGCATTTCGTGCCGGAAGAGCGGCTGGGCCGCGGCGCCGTGCCCACGCTGGGCCTGGCGCACAACCTGCTGCTCACGCGCGGCAACGCGGTCGGCCGCGGCGGCTGGATCAAGGTTGGCGCACTGGAGCAGCAGGCGCGCGACATCATCGCGCGCTTCCACGTCAAGGCCGGCGGCCCGAACGCGGCGGCGCGCTCGCTGTCGGGCGGCAACCTGCAGAAATTCATCGTCGGCCGCGAGATCGACGCCAACCCCCGGCTGCTGATCGTCTCGCAGCCCACCTGGGGAGTTGACGTGGGCGCGGCGGCGCAGATCCGCGGCGAGATCCTGGCGCTGCGCGACGCGGGCTGCGCCGTGCTCGTGGTGAGCGAGGAACTGGACGAGCTGTTCGAGATCAGCGACCGCCTGCACGTGATGGCCAAGGGCCACCTGTCGCCCTCCATCGCGCGGGCCGACGCCACGGTCGAGAAGATCGGCCAGTGGATGAGCGGCCTGTGGGACGCGCCCGCCGACGTCGCGGCCGAGGAGGCGAGCCATGTTTAAGCTCGAACCCCGCCCGCAGCCGTCCCGGCACTGGAGCTATGGCTCGCCGCTGCTGGCGCTGGCGATCACCGTCGTCATCGGCGTGCTGCTGTTCGCGGCACTGGGCAAGGACCCGGTGCGCGGGCTGCAGGTGTTCTTCTGGGAGCCTATCAAGACGCCCTATGCGCTGGGCGAGCTGATGGTCAAGGCCACGCCGCTGCTGATCATCGCGCTGGGGCTGGCGGTGTGCTTCCGCTCCAACGTCTGGAACATCGGCGCCGAAGGCCAGTATGTGATCGGCGCCGTCGCCGCCGGCGGCATGGCGCTGCTGGCGGACAAGACCACCGGGCCCTGGATCGTGCCCGCCATCCTGCTCGCGGGCATTGCCGGCGGCATGGTCTGGGCCGGCCTGGTGGCGCTGCTGCGCGACCGGTTCAACGCCAGCGAGATCCTGGTGAGCCTCATGCTGGTCTACGTCGGCGTGCTGGTGCTGGGCTACCTGGTCTACGGCCCCTGGAAGGACCCGATGGGCTACAACTTCCCGCAGACCCGCAGCTTCGACGCGGTGACGCAGATCCCGCGGCTGATGAAGGGCTCGCGCGTGGGCATCGGCCTGATCATCGCGCTGCTGGGCGCGGCGGCGCTGTGGATCTTCCTGTTCCGCACCAAGGCGGGCTTTGCCCAGCAGGTGGGCGGCCTGGCGCCGGCCGCGGCGCGCTACGCGGGCTTCTCCTCGCGCCGCGCGCTCTGGCTTGCGCTGCTGACCTCGGGCGGCGCCGCCGGCCTGGCCGGCGCGCTGGAGGTGGCCGGCCCGCTCGGCCAGCTCACGCCCTACGTGCCCATGGGCTACGGCTTCGCCGCCATCATCGTGGCCTTCGTCGGGCGCCTGCACCCGGTGGGCATGGTGCTGTCGGCCATCCTGATGAGCATGTTCTACATCGGCGGCGAGCTGGCGCAGTCGCGCCTGGGCCTGCCCAAGTCGCTGACTGGCGTGTTCCAGGGCCTGCTGCTGTTCACGCTGCTGGCCTGTGACACCCTGATCAGCTACCGCGTGCGCTGGCAGCGTCGCGCACCGACCATGGCGGGGGCGCGCTGATGGAATCCTACGCATTGCTTCTGGCGGCCACCCTGTCGGCCGGCACCGTGCTGGCGCTGGCCTCTCTTGGCCTGCTGATCAACGAGAAGGCCGGCGTCGTCAACCTCGGGGCCGAGGGCATGATGCTCTGCTCGGCCATCGCGGGCTTCGCTACCGTCGTCCACACCGGCAGCTTCGCGCTGGGCTTCGTCGCCGGCATGGCCGCCGGTGCGCTGCTGGCCGCGGTCTTCGGCGTGCTCGTGATCTGGCTCAACACCAACCAGTACGCCACCGGCCTGGCGCTGTCGCTGTTCGGCACCGGCTTCTCGGCCTTCGTCGGCATCGGCTACGTGCAGGCCAAGCTGCCGGAGAGCACCCGCTTCGCGGTACCGGTGCTGGGGGACCTCCCGCTCGTCGGGCCGGCGCTGTTCCGCCAGCATCCGCTGGTGTACCTGGCGATGGCGCTCACGCTGGCACTGATCTGGTTCCTCTACCGCACGCGCGCCGGCCTGGTGCTGCGCTCGGTGGGCGAGTCGCCCGAGTCGGCCCACGCGCTGGGCTACCCGGTGCGCCGCATCCGGCTGGCCGCGGTGATGGCCGGCGGCGCGCTGTGCGGGCTGGCGGGGGCCTACATCGCCACCGTCTACACGCCGCTCTGGGTCGAGGGCATGGTGGCCGGCCGCGGCTGGATCGCGCTGGCGCTCACCACCTTCGCCACCTGGCGCCCGGCACGGGTGTTGCTGGGGGCCTACCTGTTCGGCGGCGTGACCATGCTGCAGTTCCACCTGCAGGGCATGGGCGTCAACGTGCCGAGCCAACTGCTGAGCATGCTGCCCTACCTGGCAACCATCGTGGTGCTGGCGCTGATCTCGCGCAACCCTGCATGGATCCGGGTCAACATGCCGGCTTCCCTTGGAAAACCGTTCCACCCCGGCTCATAATCTTCCGGTTACCTCTTGCAATATCCGCCAACCTCCTGAAAGAGATGCACATGACTGACCTGTCCAAACGCTCCCTGCTGCAAGTCGCCGCGATGTCCGCGGTGGCCGCCGCCGCCCTCATGGGCTGCGGCAAGAAGGAAGAGCCCGCACCGGCACCGGCACCCGCCCCCGCGGCTGCTCCCGAGCCGGCCAAGCCCGATCCGCTGAAGGTGGCGTTTGCCTACGTCGGCCCGGTGGGCGACGGCGGCTGGACCTTCGCGCACGACAAGGCACGCAAGGCAGTGCAGGAAGAGTTCGGCGACAAGATCGTCACCAGCTACGTCGAGAGCGTGCCCGAGGGCGCCGACGCCGAGCGCGTGCTGCGCGACATGGCCACGCAGGGCAACAAGCTGATCTTCGGCACCACCTTCGGCTACATGGAGCCCATGCTCAAGCTGGCGCCCGACTTCGCCGACGTGAAGTTCGAGCACGCCACCGGCTACAAGACCGCCGCCAACATGCGCACCTACGACAGCCGCACCTACGAAGGCGCGTACATGGCGGGCGTGATCGCGGGTGCCATGACCAAGTCCAACACCCTGGGCGTGGTCGGCTCGGTGCCGATCCCCGAGGTGATCCGCAATATCAACAGCTTCACGCTGGGTGCGCAGTCGGTCAACCCCAAGGTCAAGACCAAGGTGGTCTGGGTCAACGAGTGGTTCAGCCCGCCCAAGGAAACCGAAGCCGCCACCTCGCTGATCAACGGCGGCGCCGACATCCTGTTCCAGAACACCGACTCGCCGGCCGTCCTCAAGACCGCCGAAGAGAAGGGCAAGCGCGCCTTCGGCTGGGACTCCGACATGACCGCCTATGGCCCCAAGGCCCACCTGGCCTCGGCCGTCATCAACTGGCAGCCGTACTACTCCAAGGCCATCAAGGACGTGCTGGAGAACACCTGGACCACCGGCCAGAGCTGGTGGGGTGTGAAGGAAGGCGCGATCGACATCGTCTCCCTCGCGGAAGACGTGCCGGCCGAGACCAAGGCCAAGATCGACGAGATCAAGGCCGGCCTGAAGGCAGGCACCTACAGCATCTGGAAGGGCCCGATCCTGGACAACACCGGCAAGGAAGTGCTGGCCAAGGACGCCGTCGCGGACGACGCCTTCCTGGGCGGCATCAAGTTCTACGTCAAGGGCGTGGAAGGCAAGGTTCCGGGTAACTGAGTTCAACCCCAGGCTGCGCGCTTCGCGTCTTCGCCAACCCCCGTCTGGGGGCGACACCTGCAGACCGGCGGAGCCGGATCTGCGGTGTCTTTGGTGTGGAGGCCGGGCTCTGCGCTTGTGAGGGAGGCCGCCTGTGGGCGGCCTTTTTTACGCGCATGGACGGCTATCGGCCAGGAACAGGTATTGGTTTGATGCCGAAGCGGACGCTCAACGACTAGGTAAGCGGGCCGCCGAAGGCGGATCCGCTTGACCTCAGGGTTAGAAAGGCAATTTAACTAGCAAAGTATTATTTATTTTTCGGGGGTGGATTACTCGATTTGCTAGGTTTGAGGGACGGTGTATTCCCTGGTGTAGTTTTATTATCACGGCGGCGCTGATCCGGCTTCCCTGTTGAGTCTGCTATCGGCTTTGGCCCTGGTTTAAGTGCCATGAGTTCTCTCCTTTGTGGTTAAAAATCACAGTGTGCGTATACGGTCTAACGGCCTAGCTAAGCCGCCCGCCGTAGGCGGGTTGGCTTGACCGAATGGTTAGATTAAAAGCCCTGCATTTAGGGATGGAACTCGGTGCCGTGACACTTCGGGCAAGGCGGAAGGGTGTCCGAAGGATCGTTTAAGAAGATGCGTTGACCACATTTGAGGCAAATGTAATTTCCAACTCCTGGTTTCTCTCCGGTCGATGACATTCTTTGTCTCCTGTGAGTTTTCAGCCCTTAATTAATGAACACCGCAGGTGGGCTGGTGACCTGGATTCTTTGGATCTAACGTTCGACTTAAGCGGCGCCGTCAGGCGTCCGCTTGAAGGAGGGGTTAGACCTCGTTGTAGAAGAACTACTCTTTCTACGAACTACTCCAGGGGCGCCATTCATGACTTTCGCTTCGATTACTCGACTGCCCTCGATGTACCCCGGGTCGCCAATTGCGGCAAAGAATGCCTTCTGTGAGTTCTTCCAAGAGATTTGCCGCCCCAGAATATCCGAGGCCAGCTTCGAGCCGATTTCCTCAATTTGGTGATCAACGTAAGCCAGAGAATAGCGAACGACTTGGCGCAGAAGCAAGAGTGTGGATCGTTGCTGAGTGTGCGAAAAGAAAACTCCCAGGGAGCCAACTCCTTGTGCCGGAGAACTCGGATCCGCAGCTGCAACCATGACGTGGAGGTTTTCTAGGACACCAACAGGGTGAGCAATGTGCTTATCTCGGATGGATTTGAATTCTTCGTGGGCTTTGAGCAGTCGTGGCTTCGCGGCGAAGATGTCGGAAGACAAACCTTTACGGCGACCACTTGCAAAGCATCGGATGTACGCAATGATTGCAACTGTGAAAATCGCCTCCGCGAGCAGACCTCCTCCGCCAAATAGGGCGGCTCTATCAAGCAGTGAAGACAAGGCTTCTTCTGAGCGGCCGAGATCGCCACGGAGGGATAAAAAATGCTCCAAGCGCTCTTTGTTTGGATGGCTAAATCCGAATGCGTGCATGTGTCTAATTCTGAGGTCTAACGTAATGTATCCCGCAGAACCTGCGGAATAAGCTGGACGAGGCGGGATATTCTGGGCACAGCGTCCTCCTGAAAGTGGCTTGCAGCCTGGGTTGGCGATCGATACACTGTGCAAAAACGCAGGTATAAAAATCCCATGAAACCCGGCACACCTGTTTTGCGCTCCACACGACTGTTGGACCAAGTCCGGGAGCGTGTTCGTTACCGGCACTATAGCCTGAGCACCGAGAAGGCCTACTGTACTGGGGACGCTTTTTCATTCGTTGGCATGGCCGCGCCTGCGGCATCCGCGTGACATGGGTGCGCCAGAGGTGGGGGCTTTTTTGACCATGCTGGCCACCGAGCGCAGGGTATTGGCATCCACGCACAACCAGGCCCTCAGCGCGTTGTTGTTTCTATATCGGGAAGTGCTGAGCATCGATTTGACTTGGCTGGATGGCGTGAGCCGCCCGGCGCAAAAGCGCCGCATTCCCAGTGTGCTGACCAAGGAGGAAGTGGTCTCCCGCATTGCGTCAGCAGCTTTTGCCCGCCCGTCATGTTTGGGAAGAGGACCGGCAGGCGCAGCGCGGCGGTGTGCAAACACCGCATGCGCTGGAGCAAAAATATCCTCGGGCCGGCAGTACCTGGAGGTGGTTCTGGTTGTTTCCATCGCCCACTTTCTCCATCGACCCGCACACAGGCTCTGAACGCCGCCATCACTTGTTTGAAGAGCGGTTGCAACGCGCAATCAAA
>Ga0116227_10005140_pt1 | contig 27894 bp, 14 predicted proteins | sample S1TSphgellanicum_FD_89693 | JGI IMG/M metagenome (GOLD analysis project Ga0116227, IMG submission 89693) | Host-associated microbial communities from peat moss isolated from Minnesota, USA - S1T2_Fb - Sphagnum magellanicum MG | ecosystem: Host-associated > Plants > Peat moss > Unclassified...
TCCAAGAAAAAAAAAAAGAAGGATGCAAGATTTTTATTTTTATTTACTTTCATAATTTTATCGCCAAATATGGCTAAATTGTCTTATGGATGATAACCAGCCACTTCAGCTACTTCACAAAATTACTTAATTTTTATTTATTTATGAAATTTCAAATTTTTGCTGTTATTTATTGGAAGAGAATTCTTTTGATGCATCTATGTGTCACTGAAAATTGTAAAAATAAAAATTTACTTTAGACATATGGGAAAATCTAGAAAATTGTCATACAAAATTTGGATTTGAGAAATGAGTCCATACAATTATATATATATTGCATAAAGCTATTTTCATCATGAAATGAAATGAAATTACACATCTTCATGTAACATCCAACTTCAATGTGCAATTTGTCGCAATAAAAACAAGCGGTGTGTCCCATTGTGGCCTTGCCATTTACATTAAAAAAACTATTTTAAGGGAAAAAAAAAAATTTATAATGGAAACTCAAAAATTGCACCATGCAAAAATATAATCTTTCAAAAATCCTCATATAAAAAAAATAGACCTATTATTATTATTATTACCTAGGGACCAAAATCCATTAAGCTACTATATACTCTATAATGAAGCTTAACACAATAATATCCTTGCCTTGGTAGACAAGGCCAACAAAAACAAATGTGAGGGTATTAGGGTTTAGGGTTTAGGTTCTTCAACCATGAAAGAAATGTGTCTAACTTGTGCATTAACCAACAATATAGAAACCAAATCATTTTTTTTTTTGGTTTTCAAGCAACTTCAACTCATGTTTTCATGTTTTCAAAAATAAGGGTCAAGAATTTGTTGCACAAACACTTGGACATTTCTTTAAATTTGATCGATGATTATTTTAACTTAGTGAACTAGAAGTTGGAACTCAAACAAACGTTTTGCACATGTCCAAATTTTTGGCAAACATTGAGTTATTTTTGCTTGTGAAGATGATCTTTACATTGGAAGCAAGGTCTCATTGGAAGCAAGGTTCCCATTAGCTACCAATGACACACATGTTGTAACATGGTGTTTTGTCCTCCATGTCAATGGGTTTTATATCCTTAGAACCCTTCTTTTCTCAAGTGTGCTCCTTTGGCCATCCATACAAGGTGAATACTTGCATGATCCAAATGAACGAAGTTAGGTGATTTTATGCCATTTAAAGAATTTGATGAGCTAAATTTGAAATTCCCAACAATTTCAACAAAATTAAGATTGAGTTAAATACATGTTTGATTTTTTTGTTGACAATGAAGAATGGAGGAATGTCATAAAACTTTCATGAAATAAACAACCTACAAGTCATCACTTTTCCAAGATTTTCTCAATTTAGAAAAAAATTATCACATGTTGTAAGTGTATGTTGTAGTTCCAATTCAATTTTGTTCTCAAGAATTTTTGTGTTCATTCAATGGTGATTCTTGAATTTTTAAGTAGCCCCCAATGCATGAGTTGATATTACACAAAAAAATATTGGTTAAATAAAATTTGCACTTAATGATTTCCTTACATCTTTCATTCTAGTGATGATTTTTTTTGAGCAATTTGTATATTATGCAAAAAAATTAAAAATTTGTCATATTCTCATCCCTAGACAATTCCAAAGTTGATTCCAACCATAATTTGATGGTTGATACAATTGCAATAACTTTTGTTCATCATTGACTTCTTCTTCTTGTACTTTGTTCTTTGTTTCATTGTTGTAGAATACAAAATGTTGTGGAGTCAAAGCAAGATGGGAAGAAGTTATTAAGGAATCCTAGTGCTTGAAATCTTGTTCTATTATTGTTGATGCCAATATTAAGCTGGTTGTAGTAATAAAGAAGGGCAGGATTTGTTAGTAATGAACAATTTGTAATCGGTTTCTTGAAGAAAGTTATTATCTTGATAGGTTTTCTTCCCTAGTATTTTATTTCCCCCCCTCCCCTTTTACAATTTTTTCTTCTTCTTTTAGAAGGATGGGTTTTTTCATGATGTTAAAAAATGGTTTTTATGATTAGGTCATTTTGCAACCAATGAGCAAACTTAATCATGTATTCATATGTGAATACTATTCCTTGACATTTGTGCAATTATAATCATACATATGATTACATGATTGCAATTATGACTACATGATTTAATAGTCATTTAAAAATAAATGATACGTGTCCTTTTGATTTTATTTGACCAATTATAAAAGTTAGATAAAAATGAACATGATCATCATGCACATGCCAATGTTGGTTTATTATTGATTTTTGAGTAATTATTGGGTTGATATTTTAAAAATTTAAGGTTCTTAATTATATTATTATTATTATTTGGGTATAACATTGATCATGCATGAAGGTCATTTTTCAAATACTTGGTTGAAAACCATGGGTTACAATACCAATTATACATTTGTTATAGAGGTTATTTTGAAATTTTTACTAATGTATCCTTTTCACGTGTTTTTTCTTTTTTTTCAAAAAAACCAATATTAACTTATATTTTACCTTGGTTAACCTAGGTTTCACCCAACTTTAATTTAGGTTTAGTTTTGATGAATTTAAGTTTAACATAAGTTCAACCTTGGTTAACTTAAATTTAAGTTCAATATGGCCAAGGCTACCTTAAATGTAGCCTAAGTTTTGCATTGGACCTTTTGTTTTAGTTAGCCTCATTTTAACTTTGGTTAGCCTAGGTTCACTTTGGTTTAACCTATATTAATGTTAGGTTTAACCTTTAGTTTGATGTTGTTAATGTTTTTCAAATATATCATTGTTTTGAACTTTTGATAAAATAATTATATGTTGGGATTGGAGAACAAAGTGGCAAATGCTTGCTTGAAAGGTTGCTACACTATAGTTATGACTCAAGGTCAAGGTTGGGTCCAAATTCTTATGTGTTTTATAGTTTACTTATTGCAACTTGCTTTTGACTATTTTAAAGACAACCCTTAAGTACTCCACTTTTTTGTGGAAGGTTAAAACAAATCCTTCAAGCTCCAAATGGAAATGAAAAATCCTTTTCTTCTAATGAAGTATTTTTACACTTTCCAATAGTTCCTTGGCTTTTGCATGGGCTTTTCAAGTGCATGCTTGCCAACATCCTATTTGATGGTTTGAAGTAGTTTTTGGAGTTTAGTCCTTTTGATGTTGCAATTTTTTATGGGGGTTTAATAATACCAATTTGTTAAATAATGATCTTTGCATTTATCCAATATCTTTGGATTGGTGTATAAGGCCATCATTCTTGCAAAACTCATGGCTACTTTACACCCTATATTATGGATGTGCTATTATAACTTGTTCCACTTCAAATTTCCATGCCTATCAAGAGCTAGTTGTTATGTACTTGTGCATGTGTTATTGTTTCCTCATGTTTCTTTTTATTTGGACCAAATGGCTATAGGTTGTTCACCTTCATCCATAGCACCAAGTTTCAAAACTAGGTTGTTGTAAGTGTTGGCCACACCACTTGCCTAAGTTCTAGTATCAATAAGGACATACAACCCAAGTTTCAAATGCAAAGAGTGCAACAAAATCCATTCCATATACTTTTGACAATGTTCTTCTTGTACCAAAGATGGCCATAGGTATTGATATGTTGGAGAAAATGATTGATGTGTGTGATTCTACCATTTGAGGAACATGGCAAATTAAGTACACTTGATGCCACCAAATTTGGTTGAGAGAAAAAGGATTTGCAAAAAAGCTTGACATCATTTACTCTCATGTGTTATACTAGTAGGCATATATTTTATTTGAAATTATCTACTTACTAATAAACAATACAAATTGTACTCTCAAAAATATTTACAACATACACAATATGTGGTTTTACTCTAATATCTTTTGTAGACTATATTCACACATTTTTAAAATTACAATTATTGTTTCTTTATTTCCTAGATTCTCTATATTATCTTTAATAATCAAAATTTGTAATCAAGGTTCATAATTCAGTTAGAAGGAAAAGAGCTTCAAAGTGGTTTCATTATTTGTTCATCAATATTCTATTGCTTTCTTTATTCAGATTTGAATGTATTAAACATATATAGCATAAAATGTAGAAATCCAAAATGAAAAACATGAAAATTTATGGTTCACAACCTAATAGAACTCTAAATTGCATATTGTATTTCTATTTTATTTTCCAGCAACTTTTTAAATTTGTGTGTGTGTAAAAAAAAATCTTTAAATCTTCATCAAAGTTCAAAACTACATTTTAAGTCTTTTCCCTTCAAAAGTAATTTGAACATCAACTAATGAAATGTTTTAATCATGTCGAACTAATTAGCCATCTTCATCATGTTTTGTTGAATCTTTGCCATTCACCTCTAACATTGTACTTCCACTGGTACAAAAGTGAGGTGAAATTCACTAGCCTAAATCACTGTGGGGTTTTTTAAATGAAATAAATACACTACACCTTAATGATTCACCTTAATTAAAGTTATTTCACTAGAAGATCACTATGTAAACATCATGTTTCACTACTAGTTGACATAATTCACTATTATAATTTGCTATGGTAAATAGGTTTTTTTTATGTTGTTATTTTAAATATTATAAACTACTTTAAACTATATTTTATGTTATTTTAAGCTACCTCAATTATTATAACTTATATTTAAAATTATTATAAGTTATTTTATCCTAAGGTATAATAATTTAAACTAATTTGAAATAAAATATAATGATTTTAAGTAAAATAACATATTTAAAAATAACATATAATAATTTAAGGTGGAATAACCTAAAGTAGAATAATCTATAATAACCAATAATAGTTTAAAATAACAAAGAAACTTAGAATAATTAAAAAATTACAATAAAATATCCAATAATAGTCTATATTAAAATAACCAACAAATAGTTTATAATAAAAAATCCAAGAATAGCCTAAAGTAATATCCTATAATAAAATAACTAATAATAACCTATGGTAAATAACTTAGACTAGTCAAAAATATATTATGGTAAAATAATTTAGAATAATCAATAATAATTTATGATAAAATAATTAATACTAACATATGGTAATATAACCTAAAATAGTTAATAATAACATACAATAGAATAGCCACCAATAGCCTATGGTACTATAGCTTAGAGTAATCAACAATAACTTCTAATGGAATAGCCACCAATAGCTTATGGTAATATAACATAAAGTAGTCAACAATAGCTTATAATGGAAAAGGCACCAATAGCTTATGGTAATATAGTTTAGAGTAGTCAACAATAACTTATAATGGAGTATCCACTGATAGCCTATGGTAATATAACCTAAAATAATCAACAATAGATTATAATAAAATAATCACCAATAACTTATGGTAATATAACCTAGATTAACCAATAATAACTTAAGGTAATATAGCCTATAATAATTTAAGTCTATGATGAAATAATGTATAATATTCAACAATGGCATACGATAGAATAACCTAGAATAACCTTTGGTAAAATAGCGAATAATTGCTAAGAATTGCCAAGAATAACTTATGGTAAACTAACATAAAGTTATCAATATAATGACTTACAAAAAAATAGTTTATAATAGCTTGTTGTTGAATAACCAAAAATTATCAAAAATATATTAGAATAAAAAGGAATGTGCATAATAATATGTGATGACAAAAAATAAAAATAAAAATAAAATAATGGTTGAATGATTTTTTAAATATGGAAGTGAAAAGAGGTGAAAGGTTCAAACTTTCACATTTGCACCATAGGTTGGTGGGTAAGGTTTTTAGGTGGGCTAAGTTCTCAACTTAAAGTAGGTAGTTTAATGAAAGTTCTTAGGTGCTTAACTTAGGTTTTTAATTAATTATTAGTGAATTAATTAATTATTTAACTCTTACTGAATTTGATTAACTATCGATGAATTCCATTAGTTATTAATGAATTCACATATATGTAGCAATTTGTCCTTATTTACTAAAGGGTTGCCCACTTTCACCATGGTAAATTTGTCTAATGTCACTCAAATTTAATGAAACACAAAGTGAACACGGATGCATATGCATATGTTTGTTTAATCTCTGCCATTCACTTGGTAACATGTACATCATGACAATAAAAAAATGTTGATATTTGTGATAGTGGTTATACATGATGTTGTTCATTATGAACAACTTGGTGTATGTTGTTGGTTGCACCAACATTGTTACAACCTCGTTAGATTCACAACTTGTTACAAAACCATGATTTTGTCATTACATAATGTTACTACTATTGGTGGCAATGTTGGGTTACAATCTAATGTGGAAAATTCATTTGTTATTGCTAACTAGTAATTTCATTTGGATGTGGTTAATGTTATGTGGTGGTTGTTACCTAGTGTATTTTTCCCTCATGTATGTAGGGTGTTTTGAAAAATTGAACATTCATTAGGTTTTCAAAAATATAATTCATGCAATGGGTGTTCCATTTTTTGAAACACCCCATTTTATTTTCTCTCCCATGATCCATTGAGTACCATGGGAAAATTTTGGAACATGTCTTAACATTCATTCAATAAAACCTTTGGTCACATGCTCTACCAAAATCAAACCCATCAAAATGTTGTTTCATATGGTTCCTTATTTCAATAAAATCCACGACCTTAGGTTTTACCTTACACATTAGTGTGGAAACATTAGGCTAAGTGTTGAGAGACATTTGAAACCTTAAATCCAATTTGCTTGGGGCTTTTTAAATTGTTGATAATGTTATTTGTACATGTCATTTGGGTGAACACTAACACCTTCTTGTATACTTGTAGAAAATTTTCTTAATATATTTTAAAGGCATCTCATATCCATGAATACATATCTTAAAAAGGAAAAAAGGTCCCACATTTCTAAGGAACATGAACGACTGAAAGATTTCACAAATAAAACCTACTTATAGGTGCACAAGATCTTATATATGTGAGATCCACCTTGCCTTTAAATGGTAAGTGTAAGATCCTTCCCATTCATGTCACTTCATGATATACCTATGTTTAAGTTCATGATAAAATTCACCAATGCATTAAAGTGGGTAAGGCCTTTAAATGGTGGATGTTCCCAATATGTGGGGCTAATTAAAATTGATTGCCACCTCATTGTGGTCCTTTTATATTAAGGTTGCACCCACCTTAAGGTTTTACCAATACATTTAACATTAAAAATAACTTGCACATCATGGACAAAAAGAGGTGACCTTCAAGCATACCTACAACAAATAAATAATAAAATGTTTGCATTCATAGGATTGAAAGCTAAGGGCATGAAAACTACATATTATTTTTGACTAATACATTGTATCGAAATGACTTTTTATTATTATTAAGTGTTAATTTAAGCATTTAGTCAAAAGGGAAAACAAAAAATTCATCAAAATGACCAAGAATTATATGATTTGACTTTGCTTATAATTCATTTTTTATTATTTCACATCTATGATTTGAGCATAAAAATATTTTCCAACTTGACTCAATGTGTGAATGCCATTTGGAGTACTACCATGTGTGCATATGATGGAATTTCATGTTCCATAAAAGTGCATGCATTTTCATCATAAATTTTTAATCCAATGAGGGAGGTTTTTAGATTGTAGTTTGAATTTGCCATAAAGACCAACTTGGGAAGTTTTAATTAACCTAGCTGACAAAATAAGGAAAGTTTTAGGTAGCCTATATAGCTTACTAGTTAGGCACACTACCTACTTAACATAATTATCTAGCTATTAACTAAGCCTAAGTTACCAACCTAACATAACATAACTAACTAACTAATAACTAGGCCTAGGAGTTGCCTACCTAGCCTAGTAGATAGGTAATTTGAATCATTGACGGAATCAATGAAATCCACCACCATCTAGTTACTCGCTTTCTCTATTGAACTTTAGCCATGGTATTATGACCAAAAGAGGAAATCCTCTTCATCCTAATACTTTCAACAATTTAATCATTTTTGTTTTGTGAAATTGCATTTTCTTATTGACAACATTTGGTGCTAGGAGGTTAACACCTCAAATGGCATTTGGTTGACTAAGCATTTCAAATGTTCTTGGTCATATGGGAATTGAAAAACAACCTATCTCTTCAATTAATTTTGTGAGATTCCTATCTGCACAAGGTGGAATAGATGTAGTTGAAGGTGGTTGATATGCATGTTTCATTTCCATTAATATTTTTTGTCCTATTGAAATGTTGCATTCTTTTTTTGGTTGGGTTTTTGAATCATCAGTTGAAGGTTGATGGCTTCATTGGATACATTATAAATGCCATTTACATCATTCATAAAATCTTGCATGAAGTGGGTTGAAGATTGGTCATGTGTTCAAAAACTTTGAGATCATGTTTTACAAGCCTTAGGCTTAAATCTTTTTAGCAAAATTAAAATGATCTTGTTTGTGATGTTCATGGGAAATATTATTCCTTATGTTTAATGTTTGCCATGTAATCATAAATCTTCTTGAAGTCTTTTAATATAGCTCCCCACCCCACCCTTTTCTTTATATGCTAGGTTATTCCTCAAATGAATTGAACACTTTGCATTCATCACTTGCACTAATTTTTTTTCCCACAAAGTTTGTACATAGTTTCAAAATCATAATGTTCATCAACTTTGTCAAGGTTTGTAAAACATTGTTTTCTAGCCTCTTTGTTGTAATAATAGTCAAAATCTCATCATCTTCCTAGTTTGGTTGGTGTGGCTTCTTGGCTTGGACCTTGATATTAGAATTATAAGTTTGGTTCATAGTCACTTTCTAACTTTTTTTCCCATTGTATCAACAACCTCATGTTAATGGATATGAACTGCCCATGAAAACATTTGGAAAAAATATAAAATATAAATGTTTATGCCCACTTGTAGTTTTTAACTTGTGTGTTTGGATTTTTTGTGCAAATTCTATTGTTTAAGATTTGGATACATTTCAAAAAAACTTGGATTCAAGCCTTTTTGAGTGAAGACATGTAATTTGCTACTTCATTAAATGCATAGGTTCATAACAAGATAGAATGTAAGCAAAATTGAATAAGAGATTTGGATTCAAAATCATTTATAGTCTTCATTATGTTCATCATCACAATTGGAAAAGTTGAATCTAAAGATGTCCATGGTGTTGATCAATAATTTCTTATTGTTGGTAACAATTTTCTTACAATCTTATTCATAGTAAATAAAAATAATGATTGTTGTTTTTTGGGACTTTTATTTTTTGAACAACAAGAACCATTTCTAATGGTAGTATACAAAGGATAATGGCAAGGGGGAGGTGATCAATGGAGGGGAATGAAGGTACATACTTGGGCTAAAACATGAAAACATGTTATGATGACCCCTTTAATGTGGTCACATTGTAGTGTGGCAAAAAAATGAGCATCAACTATAAACCTTTATCATTACACATACATGATTGGCAATTGTCTATAACGTGCATTGTTTCATTAGTTGTAATTCTACTTCTATGAGATTGCCAGCAACCATTACAATCCAAATCCTTGCTACTACGTATTTCTTAATGGTACAAGGACATCTTTCACTAACCAGACTCAAACCAACCACCCAAACAACTTTGAAACATGCATGATTGTAAAAATGTTTGGATTAGATCGTTTCAGACCCTTTTAATAGGTCGTCATGGTCTTACTCAAAATTAGTTTAATGCTTCAAAGCCCACATAATCTTTGCCACATATTCCCTTGGGACTTAAACAAAGATGAAACAACATCCCACAATGACTATTGTTTCCACATATTCACCGCTTAAGACATCGCATCACCCATTTCCCCCAAAGTTCCCAAATACATGGGTTTCAAATTCTTGAATGTTTTTTCCCATAAAATTCCCACAAACACATGTTGATTCACTCAGATCGATCAACATTGTCCCCTATTGATTTTCATCGCCTCCAACATCTTTATGATTTTATATATTCATCCACCTAAGTATGTTGGTTCCTAATTCTAATTCTAATACATAGCAGAAAGATATTAAGAATTAAAATTTATTCAAGACACTGGTTGAGGGCATTTTTCCCATCAAACCATCATTCATCCCAATTAAGTTATGTTTTTTAATGCACCTTTTCCACTAGTTACAAACAAAACATCCATCAAAAACAACACACAACAAAGGCTCTCAGCTTCCATGAAAACTTCATTCTTGAACAGTTGCATCCCTCTTTCCTCATTGTTCTACTAAACCGCCATATCTAAAAATTATGAAGAGCATCAAAATAAAGCCCATCAACTCCACTGTTTTAGACCTCTGCAAAACAAACATTCACCACACAACTTCTAACCCAATTTACCTCCAACAAACAACACAATAACACCCACATCCACAAAACAAAAAACAAACACATTAATTAACATGTCTTTTATATTTTTTGCATTCAACGGCTTGATCCTTTTATCATTAGGTCTTCATCCCAATGATGTATTTGGTACTTCTTTTCATCCCACAATAGTGCTTTCTTGGGTGGTGCATATTTGAACTTAAACCATTTCAAAACTAAAAAATATTTCACAATGTTTTTATATAATATGGTAGATCATAACCCAAGCAATAAAATAGTGAAAAACCTATTTTTTTTCTATTTATATTGTGGTGGGTTGGAGTATATTTGTATGAGAGAAATATGTATAATTATGTATTAAAAAATGCAAATATATTCCAAAAGTGATTGAAATGATTTTTAACCTTTACAAAATGGGTGGTACCCATTTCACATGCAATTTCACATAATTTGAACCATTTTAATGAATCATTTGAAATGTTGAATATATATTTTGGAGTTTTGAAGTTAAATTACCACCTACATACCATTAAATTAAGATTGGTTTAACATTATCTGCCACCTAACATTACACCTAGGATTTGGAATTACTTAACATTTTTGGTTCGAATGTAACAAAAATTTGTCTATTTTAACAATGAGTTATAATTCACTTGAGGTGTGATTGCAAATTTAACTATTTACAATATGCATGTGTGTTGTTAAGTTTGTTCATTTTGTTTAAACATGAATTGGTGTACTTAGATAAGGAAGGATTTGGATCAAGTACCAAGGAATGTGTCAATTAACAAATGCAGTGGCAATTTTATTCACCATTCATCCCATTAAATGACTTATGACTTCCACCCTTTAGCACATGTAGTGAACCTTGCTTTTTATTGTAATTGTTTTTACATTTTGATCCTCATGCTTTGATTGGCACCCAAGCTAAACCCCAACCAAATCAATGTTCTTTTTAGGATTTTGAAGGGAATGCCAAGGTGGTTTCTAGAGTTCTTGAAGAACATAAGAAAATGGTGATAGTTTTTCTTACTTGGTGAAAACATTATGGATGCATGATATAAAACAATTTGTGGCTATGTACTTGAAAATGCCACTAACAAGAAGTATATTCATTTTATAGATGGAATTTCCTAACTCCACCTTAAAATTCAACACAAGACATATATGGTTATGCAAATTCCAAGTGCAAGAAAAATTGGCTACATGAAATTTGGTACCTCAAGCGCTTGATTTCCTATTTGACGTATTTTGGAAATCTTAAGTTTAAATGATTGAGAACAAAGATGCAAAGGGGGAGGTATCAATGCACTTGTGTTATTCATCAAGTTGTTAAAACTTAAAACTATAAACCTTGATGTCCCAAAATCCTACCATTGCTATCAATCTCCATGTTGTATTGGTAGTTGCTTTCTTCCCCATCACTAATTGCACTCAAAATTAAGTTTGCAAGTTGTGCCACCAATCACAAAATTATTCTTAAAATTCACGAGCATTTAATTATTCATATTGATGATGGTAGTTGGTTCCCTAAACAAATATTTTTCATTCCATTGTACTTGACAATTGTAAGATCAAAACTCTAAACACCTTACACAAATCAACATTTTTTTATAAAATAACATGTGACCTTGATGCTAACATGTGTAACATCAATTGGGCAAAACAGCAACGAGATCACTTGGGGATTTAAACAATTAAAAGAACTTGGTTTCATTGATGTGAATTGTAAGAGAAACAGTTGGTGAGATGATCACTAGAAGTAAGAGAAGGAGGGCCCTTCATTTGGCATTTAATTTTTGCATTGATGGTGAAAATTATGCCACATGGTGAATGCCATCACAATTAAGAGGAAAGATTGAGATGATGAAGATGCGATGCTTCTTGGCACCTCCATCTAATGATGCAACAAAAGTGATGTGACAAAATGCCATTTCTTGCCCTATCATTTCTTTGAGAAAAATGAACCATCAATTTTTTGTGGTGTTTGTTTGGCAATATTTTGCGATCTAGGCTATACCATGTGCCAATCCACATGGCTTGAACATAATGGGCAAACCCAACAATATACATGCAAATACAAATATTGTAGTTGAATAGTGAGTTTGTTGAATAATTATTTAATTTTGAAGATTCCATTTCAACAAATAAAAATATTTGAAATATTCCAAAAGATGTTTCATTTTCTTTCACAAAAACATCTTTTTTGAGAAAAATATATTTGAAAAAATTTAGCATGTATAAAAATAATATATTTTTTGTCAACTATTCAACTACGGTAGATATGAAGGTTATTCTCACATAGTTGACAACAATCTATCAACTTTGTTGAAGTAAGGCCAAGTAAGGTCCCTAGGTACATAGTCAATTGTAAGGAATGTCTTGCTTATGTGGCATCACACCATTGGACATTAGCTCAAGAGTCCCAATTTGCTCCGTGTTCCTGCACAATCGACTTGTGTTTCATAATTGGCTCAAGGGCATTGGTTACATAGTTCATAATCATCCCTTGACTCAAGCCATTTGTAGGTTTTTACTAATTTGGAGCCCTTTTGTCTATTTGTAATTTTCCATTATTCATTATTTTTGGAATTCAATGGACATTGCCACTAATCCAATTGGCCTTTTCTTATTTTTTAAGTTTCTTATAATTTTAGTAATATATCCTTTTCCTATCCACCTTGCAATTTTTTGGAAAAAAGTTTGTTAATATTTGATTATAAATTACTACTATGAATTGACACAAATAGGCTCCAACAAAATGAATTGGAAGCAAGAGACAACCAAACTAAAAGTGTTTGGGCACATTCAAATTGTGTGTAACTTATAAGAAGTAAAAGCATCCCTTAAATTTATATTTCAAATTATAAACTAAAATTATTAAAATTATTAAAATACAAAAAAAGAAAGCAAGAAAGAAAAAAAAAAAACATTCCCTAACCTTGAAACTTACAAATCTTTGAATCTTGTGGGTTTGGAACCCTACTACACACCAAATTAAAAACCTATTTAGAATGAGCCACAATTAATGTTATTTTAGGCGGCCAATTTCATGGCTATCATTTCCATGGAAACAAATTATGGCTTTTATATCAAGGGTCAACCAAGGTGTTAAGGCCTACCAAATTGAGTGGGTACTAGGTTGAAGTGTTCCTAAAGTCTTCCAACTTGCGAAGTCAACTTTAAACCCTAAACCTAGATTTTGGAAATTATGTCCAAACTTTTTGATGAGGCACTCTAGGTTAAACCCTAAACCTAGATTTTGGAAATTATGTTCAAACTTTTTGATGAGGCATTTTAGGTTAAACCCTAAACCTAGATTTTGGAAATTATGTTCAAACTTTTTGATTAAGCACTCTAGGTTAAACCCTAAACCTAGATTTTGGAAATTATGTGCAAACTTTTTGATGAAGCACTCTAGGTTAAACCCTAAACCTAGATTTTTGGAAATTATGTTCAAACTTTTTGAGGTTAAACCCTAAACCTAGATTTTGGAAATTATGTTCAAACTTTTTGATGAGGCACTCCAGGTTAAACCCTAAACCTAGATTTTTGGAAATTATGTTCAAACTTTTTGATTAGGCACTTGATTTGGGGTCAATTATAACAAGCAAATCAATGCATGGTTCAAGGAGGGTAGTATCCGGCCTAAGAAAAATGGATTTTTTTAAAAAAAAAAAAATTTCAAGCCAGGGTGCTTTATGTCAGGTAAAATATCCTTGAGGGGTGGGTGGGCATTCTCAAAATAAGCACCCCCTCGGCTCCACTGAATTTTTTTGGTAGTATCGGGGTCCCCAACCGGCTCTGCATCTGGTGGCAGGTAGGGATCCCGGTACTACCAAATTGTGATCCAAATTTCAGCCCATGCTAAGCGCATGGGTTCAAGGGGGGCCACCATGCCCCCCCCCTCAACCTACCTACCTACCTACCTACCTACCAGCCAACCCAGAAGCAGGTTGTTATTAGGTAGGTAGTAAAAACAGCCCTTACCTATGTACAAACCATCTACTTACCTAGTAGTTACCTATTTTCCTACCTATCTACCTATGTAGTATGAGACCTATTTCCTACAGAATTGGTTAACCCTAAAGTGTTATGGTTATGGGTTACCTATATCTAAACCCTTGGTTAGAGGGAGCTTACAACTATAACACATGAAATGCAGGGTTTAGGGTTCATAAACCATTACATGCTTTATGAAATGTGGGGTTAAACCCCCATTTTATAGGGTTCAACCTTAAACCCTAAACCCTTACCCTGGAGAATTAATTGTCATCCTCTTAGTTTTTTTATAAATTTTTTTAGCAAATAAATACTTTGTATCGTGACATTTAAAAACCATTTCTGCTACAAAATGCATTAAACTTTATTTTACTACTTGTCTATGAATTTTATTTTTTGCTAGGATTAATGAATTTTTACAATGCAAGAGCAAAGACTGCATAGAAGACAAGTGAAATTAGGGACTAAAACCTGGCATCATTCTATTTGGGTGCACGCAATTGTCATGAGTGTGTGTGTGCTAGTGGGATTGTCGTCAAATTAATTTTAATTGCAATTATTTGTGGCCAATTTTTTTTAATTAAAAAAAAACATGGAATGAGATTTGAAAACTCTTGAAGATACAACCACCAGGCCAATTAATATTGATATTGGTTGGCATAAAAATAAAATTACAACATATTAATAGGATCAAGTATTGTGCCAATAAGTAGTCAATTAATTAATCATACCCACCTCATATCTAATATGGAATTTTTCAAAAAAAAACCTACCAGAACTTGGGTAAAAATAGCAGATCCCCAAAAACTCTCTCTCTCTCTCTCTCTCTATGCATGTTTGCTGAGAAACACTTGTATAATTGCATGTCATTGTTTCTTCTTATTTAGCCTAACTCTTTTTGTCTGAGCAGCAAGCAAACCCCGAGACAGAATCAAGGACATCAACAAACATTGGATACACCAAATCTCATGTTATTTTGTCACTGAATGAAAATTGCACTAATCAGGAGCAGACTATAACATCATGTGAGTTGGAGAGAGAGAGAGAGATCTTGGATGATCCCACTCACTTTTAAGCACTGTTTGCACTCTATATTCATAATCTCTCACCCTTCTGCAGTTGGCAAGTGGCATGCCATTCTTCTTAGCCTAACCTTATTTGGGCAGCAACAACCCAAGACAGCATCAAAGAACATCAACAAACAAAAACTTGTTTACTACACACTAGTTTGAACCCAGTGCCTAATGCACAGGTGTGTGTATTTGATGGTACATATTACAAAATTACAATTACAAACTACATTTCCAAAACCTCTTTATTTACGACATTCTGCATGTATCCATCGGGCCCCTGGCCGCTGAAAATCTTGATGTTTGCACTGCTTGTGACCCGTGAGATAGCAACATAAAGCTGACCATGGGAATAGACCAGAGACAGCAAATATACCCCAACGTTGTTCAACTTGTAAGTAAGTAGTAAGTTACTTATTTAGTAGGTGTGAATTAGAGAGAGAGAGAGAGAGAGAGAGTGATCTTGGATGATCCCACTGTCACTTTTAAGCACTGTTTGCACTCTATATCATAATCTCTCACCCTTCTGCAGTTGGCAACTGGCATGCCATTCTTCTTAGCCTAACCTTATTTGGGCAGCAAAACCCAAGACAGCATCAAGAACATCATCAACAAACAAAAACTTATTTACTACACATGTTGTAAAGCCCTGGCCATTTATTTGGAGGGAACCAACCCTACACAAAAGAAAACTTTGCATGCCATTCAATTTTGGAGGATTGCTGTTGTAGGGCTTTAAGGAGGTGTAATAAGAGGAACTCCAACAGTGCCCTGCACTGCATAATATGAATATGAATGAAGAAAAGTCAAAACATATTGGTTTGTCTCAGCAAAATGTTTCTGGCTGAGCATTTTTGTAGAGGCTGCTTGAGGCTGGTGAAAGGCAAGCCAAAGCCTAGGTCCTGATGTTGATAGGCTAGATGGTCTGATTGGTCCAGGTGGGTTGCTATTAGTAGTCTCCGACCTTTTGCAGTCCCAGCTGTATATGCGAACGTTCGGAAAAATTGAACAACGAATCTTGAATGTGAGAAATAATGTTGCAGGGGTGGAGCTCCTTAAGACAATATGTTTTGATATAAAAGAAATATCACACAAAGTAAGGAAAACATAGCACTAGTACTCCTTACTTGGTCATATAGGGGGTGAGATTTGTAAAAAATAGTGGAAAAATACAATGGGTTTGAAAGGGGAATTGAAACTCAAATTAACCCCAAATTTAACCAAACCCGAGTTTCATCTTGGTGTTAATTTCGGTTATACTAGGCTTGGCAAAAGTAGGTCATTTAGGTTATACTAGGTTAACACCAAATTTCCAATAACAATGTTTAGAGGTTGCAAGAGGGGTTGGAAGAGAAAAGAAGAGGCCAAAAAGGGTTACTATCTCTAAAAAGTTATCACTAATTCATACTCATCTCATGAAATGGTGGCTTTGTTTTTATGCTAGGTAGGCTAATAAGGCCACCAGAGTGAGACTTTCCAAAAACCCAGGCCAAAGCTGCTGGACTCTTGCCTCCTCCCCATGGGACCCTCATTTGGGGAATGCCCCAAGTCCTGATCCTTGGGCCTTTCCCTTACACAAGTCAGGAAGTGCAATTAGATATTGGTTGAAAACTCTGGTTGGTAAGGGTACTGTTGTATTGTCCTATATTCAATGCGTTGAATGTTCCTTCCAATTTTCCCATGCTAATAAGAGCTTTGGAGTTGTTGTTGCCTTTGCAAGAGAGTCTCATATGTTCATTGTGTTTTGACCTCATTGTTGTTGTTGTTGTTGTTGGGCCCTGGGGCAAGGGTAGTCATTGGATCCAACTTTTGGAAGTTTTACCTTATAAGAGCCGATTTCACATTGAAGGTGAACCAGTTTCTTTGGCGAAAGTGTTTAGACTATTTAGATTGGAATGGATCTCTTGGAAGTTTTACCTCATAAAAGCCAATTTCACATTAGGTGAGGAACCGGTTTCTTTGGTGAAAGTGTTTAGACTATTTAGATTGGAATGGATCTTTTGGAAGTTTTACCTCATAAAAGCCAATTTCACATTAGGTGAATCGGTTTCTTTGGTGAAAGTGTTTAGACTATTTAGATTGGAATGGATCCTTTGGAAGTTTTATCTTATTAGAGCCGATTTCACATTAGATGAACCCGTTTCTTTGGTGAAAGTGTTTAGACTATTTAGATTGGAATGGATTTTTTTTGGTGTTCAGAGTGTGGACACAGTAGGTAGATGTAGAGCATCTTATCTATTGGCAGGGCCAGTCGTGTGTTGGTGATGCCTTGTTGTATCTGTTTTGGGATCTACCACTGACAATGATCTTAGATTGTTGTCCATGATGAAATGGACAACTTGTTTTGCTCGAGCCCATGTTTAATTGTTGATGACCAAGTCCATCCATGCACGATGAATGCTGACATGCGAAAACTGCATGTTGCAACAAGTCTTGTGATCACCAAAGGGGAAAATTTTATGGCATCCATAGTTTTGTTCGACTTCAAGCATTCGGAGAAAATCTCAAAATACACATTATTACATATAGTAAAGGACGTCGTGAAGCATCATTTCATCCATCTGTCTCGTCATCTATTCATCCATCCATCCAGTCATCCATCCATCTCGTCATGGTCTATTTATTCCAACGGGGCAAGAAAGAGTGGAATACAGACGTAGCGCGGATACATGTGGAATGTCGTATATAAAGAGGTTTTGAAAATGTAGTTTGTAATTGTAATTTTGTAATATGTACTGTCAAATACACACAAAATAATAAAAAGGGACTTGTTTATGTCCAAATAATGTAAGCCCATGGGAGGGAAATTATGCTTTACAAAGCTTGGCCATTTTGTTGTTAAAAAAAAAACCAAATTAACATCCCCGCTCCCCACTTTCTTAAACTTAATTGTTTCCCTAAACAACCCAAATTAGCATCCCTTCTCCCAGTTCTCTCCACTAAGCTATGGAGTTTTGAGGTAAAAATATTTTTTAGGTGTGAAGTGTGGACATTATGTTTGTCAAATAGCTAATTCTAGAAATGATTCATTGGAGCGACTGTAGGGTAAGACAACTTTTAAGTTTCATAAGTTGTGAACTAGTCTTTTGGATAGTTTCAAATTGAAATATGTTTAGCCCATTCTGAAATAAAAGAGGCATGGAAAGATAATTTAAAAAAATAAAATGTCTTTTTGATTTTTTTTTTTCTTTTTTTTTCTTTTCCCAACAACATATTATGAATAAATTTTCAATATCATCTCCATCAATTTGCATCTCATTTCTCTTCAAATACAATTTGAATTTAGTTAAATTAAAATATAATTAAATTAAAATTTAATTTCATTCAATTTATTTGAATTGAATTAAATTTTAATTTCAATTTAAGAATTTGAATTCAATTTAATTTTAATTTCAATTCAAATTCATGAACCCTCAAAGAACCGCCAGGCTTTAAGAAAGACCCGGCAAAGAACTGACAAAAGAAACTGGCAATTTTTTGGGTGGTTAAAATTTTTTCGGGAATTTTTTTGAGAACCATGGGTATTTAATTTTTTGAGAACAGCTGTGGTTATATGTATGTCAATCCGGGTATTATATTTTTTGAGAACCATGGCTGCGAGCCATAAGATCCGGCCTGACAGGGTATTGGCTTTGTGTGATGTAGCTGAAGTATTGATCATTAATAAGATGATTTAGCCAGATTTGGCTATATGCTAGATATCAATGTTTTTGAAAAAAAAAAAAGCATCCTTTTATATTCTTGGCTACCTATTGGAAGTTATCATAAAAATATGGCGATTTGGAAAAAATAAATTCTTCAAGATCTAGCGAATTTGAGCCATTTTTTTTCCATGGAAAATCCTTGTATGGGTCGAGATCATAATTTTTCAGGTCGAAATTTGGCGAAATTTTTGCCCCCCCACAAAAAATTATTAAAATAATAATTTTTTTATTAAAAACAATTTAAAAAAACTGGTGTTGAGAGTTTGAACAAACCTCCATTCAAGTTAAAATTCTACCTATGATTATCTTTTATCTTTTTGGTTTTATCTTTCCAAGTCCTCAAAAAAGAAACAGCTAGTCTCTAAAAGGAAACAAAAAAAGAAAACAGAAAGATGTGGAATCTGCAGGAAACCCGGAAATGGCTGCCCGAACGAAGGGGGTATTAGAAAGTAACTGCCCACCCCCAAAAGCCCGTTCCGGGTATCACGGCGGTTCTGATATGTGCACACGGTTCTCATTGGGCTTTGGAAAAGGGTCAGATAACCGCCTAAGGACCCGGATTTCCCCCTTCTTGTTGCAAATCAAGGGGACCGGAGGTTATTATCGCGCCCAAAGACCCGCTCCAACGAGGGAGCCAGTCAGTGCTGGGCGGTTCTTTATGATAAATACCCTCCGGTTACCAGAATCCCCCTCCCACCCATCCGAGACCCCAACGGCGCTTCGCCATCTTGCATTCGATAACGGGGACTGGCGGTTATTATCGTGGATCGAAGAACCGCTCCAACGCATGAACCGAGGGGGTCCTTAGAACTAGGGAAATATACCCACCGGATGTCATTGGTTGTCCATCCAGAAGAGAACCGACGGTTGTTATTCGTCGCCTTGCATTTAATGACGGGAACTGGCGGTTATTAGTCACTGTCGAGGTCGAAAGACGAACGCCACAGGAACCGACCCGGCGCTGGGCGGTTCGTAGGACGAGGGAAATATACCCACCGGTTATCACATCCTTGGGTTATCTTTTTACGTTTGTTGAAGCCATCTCCCTACACAGAAGAGGAGAAGAGAAGAGAAGAAGGAAGAGAGAGAGAGAGAGAGAGAGAGAGAGAATACTCCTCTCTTCTGCTGCTGCGTTTCTGCTTGTGTGCGCAACAAGAACACTTGGGAAGCTTTGTTTCTATTTTGTGCGTGACACCAAATTTTTTTTCATTTAAAAATTGCATCAAATTTTGTGTGGCAAGAGCGTAAAGATGATGCCCCATGGTGGCATGAGAAGAAGCAGTTGTTTTAGTGCCAATTATAAAGCCGCTTTCGGCGCTGGTCCTTTGGGGCTATAAAAATGGAGAGCGTTTGAGATTTTAGTTACCGGGAAGCTTGGTCGTCGGGCCACCAAAGCCAATAGCGTTTCAGGGTTTGGGGCTGGTTGTTGCTGGAGGGTTGTTGTATTGCTAGGGTTTCATTGCGTTGCAGAGTTGGGGTTTCTGGAGGAGGAGGAGGAGGAAACGAGAGGAGAGAGGAGGAGAATAGGAGAAGGGATATGCACTATGTCGACTACCAAACTGACGTATTCGTCTGCGAGTTCTGCCAAGTCGAAGCACAGTGTGCGAGTGGCGCAGACGACGGCGGATGCGAAGCTGCAAGCCGTGTACGAGGAGTCTGGGGACTCCGGTGATTCCTTTGACTATACCAAGTCCGTCCATGCCACTAAGTCCACAGGGGAAAGCGTCCCCGCGCAGGCTGTGACGGCTTACCTGCAGCGGATGCAGCGAGGGGGGCTCACGCAAACGTTCGGGTGTATGCTTGCGGTGGAGGATGGCACTTTTAGGGTATTGGCTTACTCCGAGAATGCACCGGAGATGCTGGATCTCATGCCGCAGGCCGTTCCCAGCGTGGGACAGCAGGATGTGTTAGGCATAGGCACGGATGCTAGGTCTTTGTTCACTCCTTCCAGTGCAGCTGCATTAGAGAAGGCGTCTGTTGCAGTGGATGTAAGCATGCTAAACCCTATCTCAGTACATTCTCGCAGCTCGGGGAAGCCATTCTATGCAATTATGCACCGCATTGATGTTGGGTTGGTCATTGATTTCGAGCCGGTTCATCAGAATGATGTGATTGTGTCATCAGCGGGAGCTTTGCAATCTCACAAGCTGGCAGCAAAAGCAATTTCAAGGTTGCAGTCTCTTCCTGGTGGAGATATAGGTATTCTCTGTGATACTGTTGTTGAAGAAGTTCGAGAACTGACAGGTTACGACCGAGTTATGACTTACAAGTTTCATGAAGATGAGCACGGAGAGGTACTAGCAGAGATTCGCAGGTCTGATCTTGAGCCTTACTTAGGTCTGCATTATCCAGCCACTGATATTCCACAGGCTTCCAGGTTCCTGTTCATGAAAAACAGAGTTCGGATGATAGGTGACTGCTGTGCACCACCTGTGAAGGTCATTCAAGACAAGGATCTGCGGAAGCCATTGAGCTTGGCAGGCTCTACACTCCGAGCTCCTCATGGATGTCATGCCCAGTATATGGGCAACATGGGCTCGATTGCATCACTTGTTATGGCAGTGATCATCAATGACTCAGATGAAGGTTCCAATGGGCGTGGTGGGTACCAGCAGAAAGGTCGGAAACTATGGGGCTTGGTTGTTTGCCATCACACATCGCCACGCACAGTACCATTTCCACTCCGATCTGCATGTGAGTTTCTGATGCAGGTTTTTGGGCTCCAGCTGAACATGGAAGTTGAGCTCTCTTCACAGCTGAGAGAGAAGCACATTCTGAGGACTCAAACTCTACTTTGCGACATGCTTCTGCGGGATGCACCCATTGGCATTGTCTCACAGTCCCCCAATATCATGGATCTAGTAAAATGTGATGGTGCTGCATTATATTATGGCAAGAGGTATTGGCTTCTGGGGATTACTCCCACAGAGTCACAGATTAAAGACATTGCAGATTGGCTGCTTGAGTACCACAAGGATTCCACAGGTCTTAGTACAGACAGTCTGGCAGATGCAGGTTATCCACATGCAGCTTTGCTTGGGGATGCTGTGTGTGGAATGGCAGCTGCAAAAATCACACCCAAGGACTTTCTTTTCTGGTTCAGGTCTCACACAGCAAAGGAAACCAAGTGGGGAGGAGCAAAGCATGACCCAGATGAAAGGGATGATGGACGTAAAATGCACCCAAGGTCTTCTTTTAAGGCCTTTCTGGAGGTCATGAAGCGACGAAGTTTACCTTGGGAGGATGTGGAGATGGATGCTATCCATTCTCTCCAGCTCATACTGCGAGGCTCTTTTCAGGATATTGATGACAGTGACACTAAGACAATGATTCATGCCCGCCTGAATGACCTGAAATTGCAGGGCATGGATGAGCTCAGCACAGTAGCAAATGAGATGGTTAGGTTGATTGAGACAGCAACAGCGCCAATTCTGGCAGTTGATTCAAGTGGCTTTATAAATGGCTGGAATGCAAAAGTTGCAGAATTGACAGGGTTGCCAGTTGGGGAAGCTATGGGTCGATCACTTGTCAAGGATTTGATTATGGAGGATTCTGCAGAAGTTGTTGAGCGCCTGCTTTATCTTGCCTTGCAAGGTATGGTTTTGATCTCTTATGGCATTCAATTTATCTCCTCTTGCTCACACATGTGAATGTGATCAAGTGCTGCTGTAATCTAATTGCGAGTTGGGTGCTGCTCCCTTGCAGGTGAGGAAGAGCAGAATGTGGAGATTAAACTGAAAACATACGGTTCACAAAAGGAAAAAGGAGCAGTGATCTTGATTGTAAATGCATGCTCAAGTAGGGATGTGACAGAGAATGTGGTGGGTGTCTGTTTTGTGGGACAAGATGTGACTGGCCACAAATTGGTCTGTGACAAGTTCACTCGCATACAAGGTGACTACAAAGCAATAGTGCAAAATCCAAATCCCTTGATTCCACCTATTTTTGGTTCTGATGAGTATGGTTACTGCTCGGAGTGGAATGCATCCATGGAGAAGCTCACTGGATGGAAAAGAGAGGAGGTACTTTTCACCATTCTTTACATTTTGCTGCAATGCCCACTCTATCCATGTTTCTCAATGGATGTCCAGTAGCACTCTGAGTTTTCTGAATGATTTGTGACATGCAAAGCTAAGAGTAGTTGTAACTATGGACAAATACAGTACTTTAGGTTTTGGTGAATTTGGATGCAGGTGCTTGGCAAGATGCTAGTAGGTGAGATTTTTGGTATTCAAATGATGTGCTGCCGGCTCAAGGGGCAGGATTCAATGACCAAGTTCATGATATTGCTCAACAGTGCTATGGATGGCCAAGATACAGAGAAGTTTCCATTCTCTTTCTTTGACCGGCATGGCAAGTATGTCGAAGCCCTTCTCACGGCCAACAAGAGAACTGATGCTAATGGGGTCATCACTGGCGTGTTTTGCTTCTTGCAAATTGCAAGTGTGGAGTTACTCCAGGTGGGTCTTGCCTTTTATCTTCTCTGAGGTTGAAAAAATTCTTTGACATTTCTGGATGAGGTGGGTTGTGGTTTGTTGAATTGTTGCTTTTGTAACATGCATGCAGGCACTCACAGTACAACGAGCAACTGAGAAGGTGGCATTTGCAAAGCTCAAGGAGCTGGCCTACATTAGGCAGGAGATTAAGAACCCTATGTATGGCATTATGTTTACACGAAACCTGATGGAGGATACAGACTTATCAGAGGACCAAAAGCAGTTCGTGGAGACAAGTGCAGTCTGTGAGCGGCAATTGCGGAAGATCCTAGATGATATGGACCTTGAGAGTATTGAGGATGGGTACAGCAATAATCCCTTCTTGCTTTTCCCAAGGGATTGAAGATCAATTTTTTTTCTTTTTTTGGTGTGTTGCTGCTTAACTAATTTTCAGGTCAAATTAGACACAACCCCATCTCTATGCTAATAGACTAGTTTACCTTTGAACTTCTTGCATTTTCCATGGAGGATATGCAACCAGGCTTGTAACAGTGAGTTGATTGCTAAGGGCCTTCACTAGACTTTTCATCTGACAGGGCCCCTGGAGACCACAGTTGGTTATGGGTTCTACAGATGAAAATAGAAATAACCAACCATATCATGATGTGGTCAAATGTTGATGGATAAAAATCGACTTAGAATTAGTTAACCAAGTTTTTGTTCCATTTCTTGCCTGAAATTTTGGGCAGGTGTACATATGATTATTGGGAGCTGATGGAGTCAGTCATGGCAGATAGTCACTGCTATTCATGATGAGGTTGAAGGTCTGATACTTTGTGAGTGACACTCATAAGGTTATGACCACACTCATTTTTGTTGTCTAATTTTTTTTCTGCTGGATCTGACATAAAAGTTACCATCAAAGTGTGATTGTGGAGTTTCCTCTGCAATCTCAGAGGTGTACCATTCAGCTACAGACATTTTTTGAGATATCTGGGAGATTGGTATTGGTTTCCTGATTCTGTTAGGGAACATGCTGAGAAGTAGGACTGATTATTTTTCTGTATACGAGAGCAATTACATTGTCAAGGCCCAAAATAAAGGGCTCCTGTGCAATGGGGACAGGTACTTGGAACTTGAAACAATGGAGTTTGAGATGGGAACTGTGATGGATGCGGTTGTAAGTCAAGGTATGATCACATCAAGGGAGAAGGGGCTTCAGATCATTCGGGAGACACCAAGGGAGATTAAGAACATGTGCCTGTTTGGTGATCAAGTTCGGTTACAGCAGGTGTTGGCGGATTTTTTGCTGAATGCAGTGCGTTTCACCCCATCTTCTGAGGGCTGGGTTGGGATCAAGGTGGTCCCAACAAGAAAGCGCCTAGGTGGTGGTGTACATGTCATGCAACTAGAGTTCAGGTGCAGCTATGTTTTTGGGATTTGAGTTTCTAGATTGTTAGTCACTTGTTCTTGATCTTGGCTATCATGTGTCTACCTGAACACTCTAGGGTATGTTTTTGTTTGCAATCTTCTTACCCTCAACATTTGTTCTAGATTTCAGTGCTTGCTACTTCAGGGGTTAGTCTGGTGCTGAAGGTTGAAGTCATATGATGGTTGCAGAGTAACACATCCAGGATCAGGGTTGCCAGAGGAGCTGGTTCATGAGATGTTTGATCGCGGGAGGGGGATGACACAAGAAGGGCTGGGGTTGAGTATGTGCCGCAAACTTGTAAAGCTGATGAATGGTGATGTGCAATATGTCCGAGAGGCTGGTAAGAGTTATTTTCTGGTCAATGTGGAGCTTCCTTTGGCACAGAGAGAGGATGCTGGTAGTGTGAAATAGTGCACTTTTAGGTGCCCATGCAATGCTTCCATCCATTTGGGTTCTGTTCAATGGTGCAGTATCTCTAGGTTTTGATGCATTCAAATCAGATTCCAATCTTGCAGTTGAAGAAAAACTAGTTACATGCAAAGAGCAGAGACTTCCTGTGTCATTTTCTACAACCAAAGTCTTTGAGTACACAGTTGTCCCCCTTTTCCTCTGGTCTGGGGCTGTGATCAACAGTTTGTTGGGAATGGTACCCTTCTAGAAGAAAACAATGCTGATCATCAGTGGAGATGAGCAACCTAACCTGTTGCCCATATCTCAGATTGAGGTTGTCACCATAGACATTTCTTACTTCCAGCTTGGGCCCAGACCACAGGTTTGTATGGGATATTTTTTGCAGAAGGTGGTTTTTTGGGGGATTGAGAAGCTCTGGAGGCTCTTATTTGCAGACTGCTTTACATGGTACTGGTACAAAGATAGGATCTCTGTGCCATGTTGATATGTTTGCAAAAGTCTGAGTGCTAGAAGCAGAGGCGGCCAAGTAGGTCATTTCTAAGTTTGGTTTAGAAGTTCAGGTTTTGGTTTGAGCTTCAGGAGAAGTGTGTTCTTTCTAATGTTTGTTTGTATTTGTAACATGACTATTTTAACCCACAACACTGGCATCAGTCCTTTTCCTGTTTGAATAATAGGAGTACCTAACCATCAAGACTAGTTTCTGGGCAAGACTTTACATGCCCTTTGTCAAATGCTTGAACTGATTTTTACCCTCAAATTAGGCATTGATTACAGTCTGTTTTCAGAACAGTCAGTGAACTTACCCATTCTAGACCTTTTAGTCCATTCACAGGAGATTTGAGGATCTAGGGTTTGAGAGTTTTGTGCATTGCTTGTTAGTGCAAGGACAGAGCACTTTTGAATGTTTTTTCAACACAAAGTCCAATGGGCCTCAGTGTGGTGGCAAGTCTGACATCATATTGGTGCCCATTCTATACAAGAGCGTCTTGCAATACACTTTCTGCTGGCACCAGGAGGAGCAATCCAGTTTATGTTTGGAGTTGGCAGCTCTCTGGTAGAATGTTGGCAATGGTGATACAAGTAGAAAGGGGTGAACACAATGCAAATGTGAGATGAGTCTTAAGAGAGTGAATTTTTAGAACCCTGAACTCTGGAGTGTTTGTTCTGTATGTGTTGTCATCCATCTTACTTACCTTTTATTCTTCAATGACAGCTGCTGATGGAAAATATTGCAGCCATTTTGTTATGTTATGTCACAGAGTTGCATGGGAATGGTGCATCCATGAAGCTGATTTATGGATGCTGTTAAGCTCTGAGCTCTGAAGCACTCTGAAGTTAAAACCCTAACCCCTACTTAACCCTATGACTTGGATCTTGTAAAAAAATCCTTCAAGGTGCATGGAGTCCAATTCTTGGCCAGGTTTGCATCCATGTAGAGATGTTGGATCCAGTTCTTAGACCTGAATCTAGACCTAGACCTAGCCAAGAACCCAGAATCATGTAACATTGGTCCCTCTCATATGCATTGTGATCTATATATATATATGTTTAGGTTCATGATAAATTTTGCTTTATGCTTTATGATTTGTAAAGCCCATAGATGGAAGATATTCCCCAATTGATCATCACAATGTATCCTACTACTTGGGACGACCCTATTGAAACCTCTCTCTTTCTCGGACCTCATGATCTTTCTTCAGCCTCGGTACTTGGAGACAAAGAATACTGCTACTTCACTTCGTATAAAATCATCCCATCTTTCCAGTCTTGTGTTTTGTGTCCTCAACACCGTGCACTACAATGCTCACTACATCACTCCCTGGTTAAGTCCAGTGACAATGGTTCACCAGAACTGGTTTAGGTAAGATGGGTTTTTTTTTAATGATCTTCATGGTGACAATTTCAGAATCGTTCTGAATTATAATTCATTGTAGACAAAATTCCATTTTGTTATATATATATATTTCTTTTGTATGTTTGTATCTTGTTGTCTATCTTGCTTTTGCCTTCCTTTCTATGAATGGGTTGTTTTGCAATTTACTAGGGAATGAGAATGGCAGCTACTTAGAAGAATTGCTTGGATGTATATAATCACATCTCCTTGGTCACGACTTGTGTTGTCACTTATGAGATTTAAAGATATTGGAATGTTAGGGAAAATGTCCAAAGCTTGGCATTATGCAATTTGTTTTGATTTAATTTCCATACATTGGTTGAATACATCTACAACAAATGAATACATTAATTTTATTTTATTTTGCAAATTGTTGTAGATGTATTCTACCAATGTATTCAACAATAGTTGTAGATTCCTAACAAGAAAAAACAATTTTTGAAAACAATTTGCAAAAAATTAAAAACAATTGACTAGGTAATAGGCAAGTACCCATAGTTTAAAAGGATGGCTAAAGATGTGGAAAGTGTTTACAAATATGTTGCCAATTAATGCCACATCTCTTTTTAAATGCCTAGTAGTGAGTTTACATAAAAAAAAGAAAAAGGGAAAAAAAAAAAAAAACCTTGAAACAAAGGGGATAGGTATTCAAAGTTGGAATTGGAAGGCTAATTTAAATAGGA
>Ga0116227_10005142_pt1 | contig 27891 bp, 20 predicted proteins | sample S1TSphgellanicum_FD_89693 | JGI IMG/M metagenome (GOLD analysis project Ga0116227, IMG submission 89693) | Host-associated microbial communities from peat moss isolated from Minnesota, USA - S1T2_Fb - Sphagnum magellanicum MG | ecosystem: Host-associated > Plants > Peat moss > Unclassified...
AACAAAAACGAGAGGGGATAACATGCATATTTTCAACACGCGCCAGGCCTTTCTTGTGGGCTGCTCCGCGCTGGCGTTGGTGGCCTTTCCGGGGGCGACCGCCTTCGCGCAAAGCGCCGCCGCACAGACCGCGGCACCCGCTCCGGCGGCGGGATTGCAGGAGATTGTGGTGACCGCGCAGCGCCGCTCGGAAAACCTGGAACGGACGCCGGTCGCGGTGTCGGTGGTTTCCAGCGATGCCCTGACCAAGCAGGCGATTGTCTCCGAGGCGGACTTGCAGAATGCCGTCCCCGGCCTGTCGGTGCGCGGGACGGCCGATTCCAACCAGTTGAACTATGCCTTGCGCGGCCAGTCGGTGGACGCGTTCAGCAATTCGCCGCCGGCGGTATTGCCCTATGTCGATGAAGTGGCCACCGCCAATGCCGGATCCACGGCATTCTATGACCTGCAATCGGTCCAGGTGCTGAAGGGACCGCAAGGCACGCTGTTCGGACGCAACGGCACCGGTGGTGCGGTGCTGTTCACCACGACCAAACCGACCGACACGTTCGGCGGCTATGTCAGCGCCAAGGCCGGCAACTATGGTCTGGTCTCGGCCGAAGGCGCGATCAACGTGCCGCTGGTGACCGACCGGTTGCTGCTGCGCGTGGCAGGCTTTTACGAGCATCAGGATGGTTTCGAATACAATCTCTATAATGATACCCGTGTCGGTACGCACAATCGCTATGCCGCCAGAGCCAGCCTGACCGCCAAGCTGTCGGATACCGTCAGGAATGAACTGGTGGTCGACTATGGCCAGAACAAAGGGACGAGCACGGCACCGAGCATCTACAGCGTTGCCGGAACGCCGTTCATTCCGGCGCCGGTGCTGTTCAGTCCGGTGCTGGACTATGCGGTGGGCTTTCCGGGCGCGTGGAATCTCTACCTTGCTCAGCATCCCGGTGCCTATGCCGGCGGGCTGACGGCGTTTGCTGCCGCGCAAAAGGCGAGGGGGCCTTATGTCGTCGATCTTGACGGACAGCTTGGCAACAGCGACCGGAATTTGCTCGTGTCCGGCATCACGACAATCGACCTTGACGCCAACACGCAGATCAAGAACGTGTTCGGCTATGTCTATTCCAAGGCAGCTTATGAAGCCGATATCGATGGCACGCCCTATGGCATCGAATCGACCGGGTCGAACCCGAACACGATCAAGAACAACCAGTTCACTGAAGAGCTGCAACTGATCGGCAAGACGTTCGGAAACACCTTGTCCTATGTCGCCGGCCTGTATTATCTCAACAACAAGCAGGACTATGTCAGTCCGTCGACCTTTCTCAACCTGACGCCGATCATCTCGCCCGAATCGGTGGTTACCGCAGCGGCGCTGACCGACCGGTCCTATGCGGCCTATGCGCAAGGCACGTACAGCCTGGAAAGCCTGGCCAAAGGCCTGAGCGTGACCGCCGGACTTCGCTACACCAGAGAGGATGTGGGCGAGGAGCAGTTGCCGGGGTCGGTCTATTATGGTCTGCCCGCGCCCTATCAGCAGCAACTGTCGCAATCGCTCGGCAAATTGAGCTGGCAGTTCGGGGTACAGGACCAGGTCAATTCCGATCTGCTGCTCTATGTGGTGACCCGGCGCAGTTTCCGCAGTGGCGGTTTCAACGGGACGGCGGCACCGCTGGCCGGCACGGCGGCGGTCGGCGGGGCACAGTTCAGTCCTGAAACCGCGACCGACGTCGAGGGCGGTATCAAATTGCAGGGCAATCTGCTCGGCGCGCCGGCTCGCCTGAATGTGGCGGTTTACAACGAGTGGGTCGATAATATCCAGCGCTCGATCTATGGCCTGACCGATGGTCAGCCGGCCGGCTTCACGACCAATGTGCCGGCGGCGCAAGTCACCGGGTTCGAGGCGGAAAGCCAGATCAATCCGGCGCCATGGCTGAAGACCGGCGCCAGCGTGGCCTATACCAACGCACGCTTTACCGATGCCCAGACCGTGCTGTTCGGGACGCCGACGGTCTATGGGCCGTACCCCGACGCGCCCAGATGGTCGGGCAGCGTGTTTGCAGAGGCGACCATGCCGCTGGGGGGCGGGCTGTCGCTCTCGCTGCGGGGGGACGTCCATGCGCAGACAAGCTTTTATTTCAGCTCGCTCAACAACACGGTCAATCCGGGGTCGCAACTGCCGGGATATGGCCTGGCCGATTTCCGCGTCTCGATCGAAGACACGGCCTCCGGCTGGTCGCTGGCGGCCTATGTCAAGAACGCCTTTGATCACACCTATTACGTCGGCGGCGTGCCGTTGGCCAGCCTGCTCGGCTTCAACACCGCTTTGCCGGGGGCGCCGCGCACCTTTTTCGTCCAGGCCCGGTACAAGTTCTGATCCATTGTCGCGAAAGGATACCCCGTTGTCATCGGTCCTGAGCCCGTCACCCCCGTCGCTGGTCGCTGTCGATCCGCAGGTGCGCGCCTTCGTGGGGGGCAAGCCGAAGTCGTTGCTGATCGGCGATCGCTGGGTTGCGGCGCGCTCGGGCGAGACCTTTGACGCCACCAACCCCGCCACCGCCCAAGTGCTCGGCGCGGCGGCGGCGGGCGACGCCGCCGATGTCGATGCGGCGGTGGCCGCGGCCCGGGCGGCGTTCGAGGCGCCGTCGTGGTCGGGCATGGCGGCGCATGACCGCACGCGCCTGCTGTTGCGGATCGCCGACCGGATCGAGGCGCATGCCGAGGAACTCGCCCAGATCGAGTCCATCAACAACGGCGTGCCGCTGTCGATCAACCGCTGGATCATCGGCGGGGTCGTGCAGACGTTCCACTATTACGCCGGTTGGCCGACCAAGATCTATGGCGAGACCAATCCCGGTGATCCGGGTGTGTTCAACTATACCTTGCGCGAACCGATCGGCGTCTGCGGCCACATCGTGCCTTGGAACGGGCCGCTGTCGATGGCCGCCTGGAAGATCGCCCCGGCCATCGCCTGCGGCAACACCGTGGTGCTCAAACCGGCCGAGCAGACGCCGTTCAGCACGATTCGGCTGGGCGAACTGCTGCTCGAAGCGGACCTGCCGCCGGGCGTGGTGAATATCGTCACCGGCTTCGGCGAAACCGCCGGTGCCGCGATCGCCAACCATAGCGGGATCGACAAGGTTGCCTTCACCGGGTCCACATCGGTCGGCAAGAAGATCCTTGCCGCCTCGATCGGCAACCTCAAACGCGTGACGTTGGAACTGGGCGGAAAGTCCCCCAACATCGTCTTCGCCGATGCCGATCTTCAGGCGGCGGCATTGGCTGCCGCACAAGGATTCTGTCTGCTGTCGGGCCAGTTTTGTACCGCGGGATCGCGCATTCTGGTCCACGAAAGCATCCACGACCAGTTCGCCGAAATGCTGGCGGCCATTGCCGGGGCCATGGTCGTCGGCGATCCGTTTGACGCGCAGACGACGATGGGGCCGCTGATCTCGGCCGAGCAATTCGACCGCGTGACATCCTATTTCGACATTGGCCGCCGCGATGGTGCGCATCTGCATCTTGGCGGCGCAAGCCTCGACCGGCCGGGCTATTTCGTCCAGCCGACGATCTTTGCCCGGGGCCGCAACGACATGCGGATCGCGCGCGAAGAAATTTTCGGGCCGGTGACCTTGCTGATCCCGTTTCGTGACGAAGCGGAAGCGGTTCGCCTTGCCAATGACACCGATTTCGGCCTGGCTGCGGCGGTCTGGACCAGCGACATCAGTCGCGCCCAGGGTGTCACCCGCGCGCTCAAGGCCGGGACGGTCTGGATCAACACCTACGGCCAGGTGGACTTGATCTCGCCGTTCGGCGGCTACAAACAATCGGGCATCGGCCGCGAATTGGGACGACAATCCATCGACGCCTACACCGAGACCAAGTCGGTCTTCGCCAAGATCCATTGATGTGAACCGGTCGCCAGGGAGACTGTTTTGACAACCACCATGAAGGCATACCAACTGGTCGGACAGGGTCGTCCCGAGGTGGTCGATCTGCCCATTCCAGAACCCGGCCCCGGGCAGGTGCGGCTGCGGATCGCCGGCGCCGGCTTGTGCCACAGCGATCTGGTGCTGGTGCATGCCGACCCGCCATTCTTTCCCTTGCCCAAAATTCTCGGCCATGAGGCAACCGGCTGGATCGACAAGCTCGGCGCCGATGTGACCGAGTTGACGCTGGGCGATGCCTATGGGGTCTATTTCACCTGGGGTTGCGGCCATTGCCTGCCCTGCGCCCACGGCGAGGAAAACGTCTGTTACGACGCGACGACGACGCCGGGATTCGGCACCGGGCTCGACGGCGGGATGACGGAATATGTGATCATCGACGATCCACGTCATCTGGTGCCGCTCGGCAATCTCGATCCGATCGCCGCCGCGCCGCTGATGTGCGCCGGCATCACCACTTACGGCGCGATCCGCCAGGCGCTGCCGCTGCTTATCCCCGGCTCGTCCGCCGTGGTGATCGGTGTCGGCGGGTTGGGCCATCTGGCCATCCAGATCCTGAAGGCGCTGTCGCCGACCCGGATCATCGCGGTTGACGCCCATGCGGACAAGCTGGCGCATGCGCTGCAACTGGGCGCGGACCATGCGGTGCAGGCAGGGCCGGGGGCAGCGGCCGAAGTCCGGGCGCTGACCGCAGGACGTGGCGCCAATCTGGTGCTGGATCTGGTGGGTGCGGACGCAACGATGGCCTTTTCGCAAGGTGCACTGGCGCAGCGCGGGCAGATCAAGTTGATCGGCGTGGCCGGCGGCACGTTGCCGGTGCGCTATTTCGAAATGCCGAGGGAATCGAGTATCGGCGTGACTTATGCCGGCACGATCCCCGACTTGCATGAAGTGGTGCGGCTGGCCGAGGTTGGGCTGGTCACGCCCGAAGTAACCCACATCGGTTTCGACCAACTCGACGAGACGTTTGCCCTGCTGGACACCGGCAAGTTGCGCGGTCGCGCGGTCCTGGTTCCGACGTTGTAACGGGGCGAGAGTTCCGCATGGAGACACGATCATGAAGGTCCGTATCAAGACCGAACTCTGCCAGGGCCACGCGATGTGCTGGCTCGCCTGTCCCGATGTCTTTCGCCTGAGCGATGACGACGGCCACGCCTATGTCACCGACGAGACGGTCCCGCCGCAGTTCGAAGACAGCGTCGAGATGGCGGAGCGCAGTTGCCCGGAAAGGGCGATCGAGATTTCCTGAAACCGTCAAAGCCACAAGTGAGGGCAGACCGCCATGACTGATCAGACCATTGTCACCGCGTCCAAGCAATGTCCCATTGCCTTTGACCATCACGCCCCCGAACATGCCACGCGCTGGGCCGAAGTGTTCAAGCAGATGCGTGAGGAAAATCCTCGACCGTGGTCCGAGAACTACGGCGGATTCTGGGTGGCGTCGAAATACGATGACATCCTCAACATCGCCCAGCGTCCGCAAAGCTTCAACAGTTGCAAACGGTTCGACCCGGCGACGGGCGAGGCCGAGGGCGGGGTGACCATCCCGCCGTTCCCGTCGCCGCGCACCGTGCCCAGCGAGACCGAATCTCCCGAATGGGATGGCGTGCGCAAATTCCTCAACAACCGGTTTTCGCCAAAGGCCGTCGACCGGTATCGCGATCGTGCACGGCACCTGACCACCGCCCTGATCGACCGGTTCATCGAGACCGGCACGTTCGATGTGGTGGACGACCTGACCAATCCGCTGCCGGCGCTGGTAACTATGGAAATGTTCGGCTTTCCGCTGGACGAGTGGCCGATCTTTGCCGACGCGATCCACAAGATGGTCTATGTACCCCGCGACGATCCGGAATTCGCAGAAGCAATCAAAGGCGTCATGCATTTCCGGACGCGCGTCGCCGAGGAACTGGACCTTCGCCGGCAGAGCCCGCGCGATGACCTGTTGAGCTATTTCGCGGCGGGGCAGATCGATGGTCAGCCGCTCGATCTGGAACTGATCCTGAACATTTCGGTGAACATCCTCGCCGGCGGGGTCGACACCACCACCGCCTTGACCTCCAACACGATGGTGTACCTGTCGCGCCATCCCGAAAAGCGGCAGCAACTGATCGACCAGCCCGAACTGCTGCCGCGCGCCTGCGAAGAATTCGTCCGCTATTTCACGCCGCTGCAAGGCCTGGCGCGAACCGCCAAGGAGGACGTCAATCTGAACGGCTGGCAGTTCGAGAAAGGCGACCGCATCCTGCTGGCCTATGGCTCGGCCAATCGCGATCCCCAGGTGTTTGACGACCCGGAAGAGGTCAAGCTGGACCGCTATCCCAATCGGCACATTGCGTTCGGCGCGGGCATGCATCGCTGCCTCGGCTCGTTCCTCGCGCGGATGATGTTCCAGACCATGGTCAGCGAAGTGCTGAAGCGGTTGCCCGACTTTCAGGTCGAGGAAGAGGGGCTGCGTCCCTATACCAGTGTCGGCAATGTCAACGGCTGGATCCACATCCCGGCGACCTTCACACCCGGACCGAAACTTGGCGCCGTGATCGCGTGATGATGAGGCGTATCGAAGCAGAGCGAGAGGCATCGCTTGACGACTATGTGGTGCGTGAAGCGACATTGCCGCGTCCCGCTGCCGGTGAAATCCTGATCAAGGTCGCGGCCTGCGGCGTCAGCTATGTCGATGCACTGGTTGCGCTTGGCCGTTATCAGATCAAACCCACGCTGCCGCATGTGCCGGGCTCGGAAATCGCCGGCGAAGTGGTGGCGCTGGGCGAGGGGGTAACCGGTTTTGCGGCGGGCGACCGGGTGCTGGCCCTCGTCAGCGGCGGCGGTTTCGCGCAATATGCGCTGGGCGCAGCGGGTCGGGTGCGCCGGCTGCCCCACGGAGTCAGCTTTGCGCAGGCGGTCTGCCTGCCGGTGAACTACCTGACCGCGTTGCATGGTCTGCGCGACCGGGCGAACCTCGCCGTGGGTGAGCGGCTCCTGGTGTTCGGGGCCGCCGGGGGCGTCGGTGCGGCGGCGATCCAGGTGGGTGCGGCGCTGGGGGCCGAAGTGATCGGCGTCGCCTCGACGCCCGAAAAGCGCGCCGTGGCACTCGGCCTCGGCGCAGCGGCAGTGATCGACCGCGAGCCGGAGGGCTGGCGCGACAGGCTGAAAGCGCTGGCACCCGGTGGCGTCGATGTGATCTATGATCCGGCCACGGGCGCGCTGTTTGAACCGGCGTTCCGGTCGCTGCGCTGGGGCGGGCGGCATCTCGTCATCGGCTTTGCCTCGGGCAACATTCCCGCGCTGCCGGCCAATCTGCCGCTGCTCAAGGGCGCGGCGCTGATCGGCGTGGACTCCCGGCAATTCCTGCTGACTCACGGCGTCCGGCAGGCTGCCGGTCATCTCGACGAGATACTCGGTTGGGCCAGTGCGGGACGGATCGTTCCGCCGGTCGGGCGAATATTCGCATTCGACGACTATCGCTCCGCGCTGACATTGGCGTTGAGCGGTGAGAGCCTGGGCAAGACCATTCTCAGCATGACCTGACCGGAAACCGCTGCTAGCTTCCCCACGATTTGCAAAGATTCACAATATCCATGCCAGAACTCCGCGCTGATCCGTCATGAAGGCCCCCACAGACACGGCGGCGTCCGGCGCCGCGCGACCGGGCCCGGTGGCCAGAACGTTGGACAAGGCGCTGGCCGCCGCACAGCGATGCTTCGTTCGCTTTGGGCTGGAAAAGACGACGATGGACGACATCGCGGCCGAGGCAGGTCTGTCGCGCGCGACAATCTATCGCTATTTCAACAGCAAGATGGAAATCGCCGAAGAGATCGGCCTGCGCGGCGTGGCGGCGATCAATGCCACCGTCGTTACCCAGATCGCGCCGATAACCGATCCTGTCGCGCGGCTGGTGGAAGCGATTGCCACCTCGATCGAATTCGTCACGCAGGACGTCTATTTGCGCGGATTGCTTACCGGTGAAATGAGGCCTGTCATGCAGGGCCTGCGCGAGCACTCGCACGGGATCGATGAACTGACGCGCGCTCGCTACGAACCGCTGCTCCATGCGGCGATCGAAGCCGGCGAACTGTCGGCAAATCTGTCTTTGGACGAGGTGATCGACTGGATCATGCTGGTAGAGATCGCATTGATCACGCGCGACACCACGGCCGCTTTTGGAACCGACGGACTGCGCGCCTATCTTTCCCGATATGTGATCCATGGGCTGGCGGCGCGCTGAGGGAGGACGAAAAATGGCGAGTCAGGCGCACTACAGCATGACGATCAACGGCCAGGCCGAGTCCGGCATGGCGACAATTGCCGTGATCAATCCGGCAACCGGCGGCAAGATTGGCGAGGCGCCGGACTGTACGGCCCAACAGCTTGATCGTGCTGTCGCGTCGGCGCGCCAGGCGTTCCCGCTGTGGCGTGCTGCGCCTCCGGACGAGAGGGGCGCCGCAATGAAAGCGGCGGCGGCGATACTGGTCGAAAACGCAGAGCCGCTGTTGCGCCTGCTGACGAGCGAGCAGGGCAAGCCGCATCACGAGGCCCGGCGCGAGATTCTGGGTGCGGCGCACTGGCTCAATGCGTTCGCTGACCTTGCCATTCCGGTCGAGATCAACGAGGCAACAGCCGAGCGTCGGTCTGAAACGCGCCATGTCCCGATCGGAGTGGTTGCGGGCATTTCGCCGTGGAATTTTCCGGTTCTGCTGTCGTTCTGGAAGATTGCACCGTGCCTGAAGGCCGGCAACACCATGATCCTCAAGCCGTCGCCGTTCACGCCTTTGACCATGTTGCGAATCGGCGAATTGCTGCGCGATGCCTTTCCCGCAGGCGTGCTCAATATCATCACCGGGGGTGACGCGCTTGGTCCGATGCTGACGGTACATCCGGGTATCAACAAGGTCAGCTTTACCGGGTCCACGACAACCGGAAAGCGGGTGATGGAATCGGCCGCAAAGGATCTGAAGCGCGTTACGCTTGAACTCGGCGGCAATGATGCCGCCATCGTCTTGCCCGATGTCGATGTCGACGCTGTCGCCAAGGCGCTGTTCTGGGCGGCCTTTCGCAATTCGGGACAGATTTGCGTTGCTTCAAAGCGGCTCTATGTCCACGCGGATATCTATGACCGGTTTGCGCAGGCGTTCGCGGATTATGCCGGGACCATCCGGATGGGCAATGGCGCAGAGCAAGGCACCGAACTTGGACCGGTGCAGAACAGCCTCCAGTTCGAACGGGTGCTGACTATCATTGAGGACAGCAAGGCGCAGGGGCACCGCTTTCTGACCGGCGGAGATGCGCGGCCGGTTGGTCCGGGCTATTTCATTCCGGTAACGATCGTCGACAATCCGCCCGAGGATTCGCGCGTCGTTCAGGAAGAGCCGTTCGGGCCCATTGTTCCGCTGTTAAAGTACGACAGCGTGGACGAAGTCATCCACCGCGCCAATGCTTCGCCATACGGCCTGGCCGGATCGGTCTGGTCGGCAGACACGAGCGCGGCGTTGGCGGTTGCCGGTCGACTGGAGACGGGCACAGTCTGGATCAACGAAGTGCAATATCTTTCGCCGTTTCAGGCCTTCGCCGGCCACAAGCAATCGGGTCTGGGCGTCGAAAACGGTCTTGGCGGGTTGCTTGAATACACCGTACCGCAAACAATCACGGTTCGCGCGCCGGTCACGGCCTGCGCGCTGTGACCGGCCCCGACGATGGGCGCATACGCCTCGACATCGAAGCCAAGGCCCAAAAACGGCTCGATCGCGTGGCCTGATGTCGCCGGGCCGGAGACGCGGGCGAACCGCATCTGCGGCCGCAATCCCGTGATACAGGTGCAGCCCGCATCGGCCGCGGCGGTAACGATCAGCGAGTCCCGGAATTGCAGCTTGTGATCGACCACGAGATCGGCAGCAGCAAGAAAGGTCCGGCTCTCGGATGCCGCCGTGCCAAAGGTCTCGCCCCGCGCTGGTGGGACAGGGGAGCGCGCCCTTCCTCGTTTATTTTGACCAGGTCCAGTCGAACGCAGAGGTTCGGCAGCCGCCGCCAGTGGTGCCAGTCCAGGCACGGCCGCGGACGATGCGTCCCGTCGCGGCTCCGGTCGCGGTGCCATCGCGCAGAGCGAAACGCCCATTGACCAGGACTTGCTCGACACCGGTCGCGAGTTGCGCCGGCTTGGCATAAGTCGCGTGGTCCGAGATCGTTGCGGGGTCGAAGACAACGATGTCGGCAAAATAGCCGGGAGCCAATCGACCGCGATCTTTGAGCGACAGATTGTCGGCGGGAAGGCTGGTCAATTTGCGGACTGCATCAGCAAGCGTCAAATCGTGGTTTTCACGAACATAGTGACCCAGCAGCCGCGCAAAATTGCCATAGGCGCGCGGGTGGACGTTTGAGAGCAGGAAGACCCCTTCCGGAGCGGGCGCCGACTCATCCGATCCGAAGCTCATCCACGGCAAGGCAACCTCTTTCCGGATGTTATCCTCATTCATCAGGAAATAGGCGACGGCGACACGCGAGCCGTCCTCGACGACCAGATCCATCGCCGTTTCCTCGGGACTCTTTCCGAGCATCCGGGCGACTTCGGCGAGGGTCTTGCCGGTCAGCGGCTTGAGCGCAGGGTTCTTGAACGCAAGAAGCAGGGTTTTGTCGGCGCCCGCGCCGGCGTAAAGGTTTTCCCAACTCGCGGGATGCGGGTCGCGCATCTCTGTGGCGACGCGGGCGCGTGTGGCGGGGTCTTTCAGCCGTGCGATCCATTGTTCGACGCCGCCCGACTGTACCCAGGGCGGCATGGCCGCATCGAGGCCGGTCGCCCCCGCCGTATAAGTGTACATGTCGGCCGTAATCCGCACACCTTTGGCGCGCTCCGCATCGATCATGTCCACGACTTTGTCGAGCTTGCCCCAATTGTCGCGCCCGGCCTGCTTGAAGTGATAGATTTCGGCGGGAGCGCCCGAAGCCTCGGCAATGTCGAAGGTTTCCTGAACCGCCTGTTGCAGACGATCACCCTCGCTACGGATGTGCGCGATATAGATCCCGCCGCATTGCGCGGATATTCTGGCCAGCGCGACAATCTCAGGCGTCTTCGCATAATCGTCCGGTGCGTAGATCAGCGCATCGGTAAGCCCCAAGGCGCCCTCTTCCATCGCCTGGCGCACGAGGGCCTGCATCGCTTTGAGCTGGCTCGGCGTCGGCTGAACATCGCCCTCCCCGAGCAGGTTGATGCGCACGGTGCTGGCACCGACGAACGAGGCGACGTTGGGCGCAATGCCCTTGCGCTCCAGCATTGCGAGATATTCGCCCAGGGTTGTCCAGGTGATCGGATATTTGATGTCGCCCTGCCGCTGGGCCGCAAGGGTTTTCATGGAGGGTGTGAGGGGGCCCATCGAATCCTCGCCCAGCACCTCAAGCGTGATGCCCTGCTGCAAGTCGGAAAGCGCGCGGCCATCGGCGATCATCGTCTCCTCTGGGTGGGCAAGCATGTTGATAAAGCCCGGCGCCACCGCTTTGCCCCGGGCGTCGATCTCTGTCGCACCCTTGCCCGGCAAGTGAGGACCGACCGCAGCGATGCGATCGCCCCGCACGGCGACGTCCGCGATAATCGGTGCCGCGCCCGAGCCATCGTAAATTGCGCCGTTGCGGATCACCACGTCGTAATCGCCCGGTGCGGCGGCAAGGGGTGCCGAAATTGCCAGAAGTGCGCCGGTCAGCGCGCGGCATGAGGAGAGACGGACTATCCTCTGCATCCCGACAGTGATTTTGAAAGATGCGCGCTTCATGGCTGGGCTTTCCTTGCGATTACCACGGATCAGGTTGGCGGGGCCAATAGTTCAAGGACCGCTTGCGATAGGGCAATTCGGCATAGCGCGGCGACGTCGCGCCGGGCGTAGCGACATACATGATCTCGCGCGCAAGCGGCCCGAACAGATCGGTAAAATGATTGAGCGACTTTACGACAATGGCCCGGTACTGCGTCGGATCGGCCCCAAGTCCGGTGAGGAACATCGGGTCGAAAACCTGCGTGCGATGATTGTTGACGATGATGGTAAGTCCATCGACGTCCAGCCGCACCACATCGCCCATCGGCAGCATGACATCGCCAAAGCGTTGCGCGATACCAGAAGCGATCGCCTGGACCCGCGCCCCGCGCAGATCGACGGTCGGACCGGATATTGCGCCGAAATGTCCACCAAGCCTGATGTCGATGACTGCCCCGACGCCGGCCCGCCGGCACGTTGCGACCACGTCAGGATCGTAAAACAGTCCGAACGCCACGCCCGTCAGGCCTCGATCGATGCAGGCGTGCAACAGGAAGGTCGCATCGCCGGGGGCACCGCCGCCGGGATTGTCGCCGGCGTCGGCAATCAGCAACGGTCCATGGCCGGGTACCATGTGTTCTATCCGGTCCAGGGCTTCTTCGCTCGTGAGGAACCTTGGCGTCACCTCGTTGCGAAGCGACACGAATTGCCGGCCATGGCTCTCGGCCAGCGACGCGGCCAAAGCCTGATCACCATTGCTTATCGCCAGCATCCGTGCGCCGGCATCGACCACGTCGCCATGCGCAAAGCCGTGAATCAGCGACAGCGACAGGATCCCGGTGTTTGCCCGCTCGGCCGCGCGCAGCGCATCGACGAAACTGCGCATCGGCTGCCGCTGGGTCGGGAACGAGCCGATCATGCGGCAATCCCACATGGCCATGACGGGGCGAACTCTGCCTGCCATGCAGGCAAGCGCGAGATCCATCAACTCGTCGGCGCGCTCTTGCACATCAACGTGCGGATATTCCTTGTAAGCGATCAAAGCGCTGGCGTGTGCGATCATCTGCGGACTCAGATGCGCGTGCGGATCGATGGTTGCCCCCAGAAAGACCTCGGGACCGACGATCGATCGCGCGCGTTGCAGAATATCGCCCTCCACGTCATCGTGCCCTTCGGCAATGGCCGCGCCATGCAGGGCGAGCAGCACGACATTGGGTGCCGCCGCCGCGAGGTCGCGCAACAAGCGGTCGCGAAACGTTTCATAGAATGCTCGCGCAATCGGCCCGCCAGGTTCGGCGACTGCGCAGGGGCCCTCATGCACCTCTATCCCCAGACCTGCGGCGCGCCTGCGCCACAGCGCGAGCTGCGCAGAACATGTGTTAAGCGGCTGACTGGTGGCATCCCCATAGGCCAGCAGCGTATCGCGAAAGGCCGCTTCATCCGTGGGTATAGGCGAAAAACTGTTTGTCTCCGTATCCAGCCCGGCAATGAACAGCGTGCTCACATGCGCGCCGTTCGGCGCCAGGCGATGTAAAAGCCGCACGCCCCCAGGACTGCGCCGGGCAGCGCCATTGTCGTCATCGAACGGCCGACTCCGCCCTGATTGGCATAGACGTGGTCAGTCAAGATCGCGGTCATGGTCGTTCCGATACCCAGCCCGAACAGCATATTGAAAAATGAAATCAGCGCCAGCGAAACACCCAGCACCGGTGCCGGGGCCAGTTCCTGCACACAGGTAATACCGATCGCACCAGCGGCGTTGGACATGATCAGCCAGATCATGAAGATCGCGATCGCCGTCCAGGCACTGGGCGCCACGACCACCAGTGCGCCGGGGATGGCCAGTGCGGCGGCGATCATCGCCACCGGCAAGCGCGCGGCAGAGCCACCCCTGCTCACCAATCGGTCCCCGATCGCCCCGGCGCCAAGTGTGCCGATCAGCGCGCCGACGATGGCCGCCGGACCGAGCGCAGCCCCGATTGCCCCCGGCGACAAGCCGAATGTCCGCGCCAACAACGCGGGAAACCAGTTTTGCAACGAGAAATCGCCCACTGAAAGCATCGCCATCCCGAAATAGACCGGCCCCAGCGTGGCGCGATGCGCGCCCAGTTGACGGACCACTTCGCGCAAGGGAGCCGACACCGGCCGGCCCGCCAAATGGCGGCGCGGCGGTTCGCGCGTCAACGCAATCAGCCCGCCGACCGCAAGGCCCGGCAGCGCCAGCACCAGCAGGGTGGTCCGCCACGGCGCAAGCGCACCAATCAGCGGCAGGCCGGCAAGCATGCCCGACTGTGCCAACTGGAGTATGGTGCCGCCCAGCGCGATGGCGATCCCGCCGCCCGCCACTTGTCCCATCAGGAACACCCCCGTCGCCGTGCCCCGTCGCTGCGCCGGAAAATAATCCGCAATCATCGATGTCGCGGCAGGGGCCAGGGCCGCCTCGCCAATGCCGACAAGACTGCGCGCGATGAACAATTCGCCGAACGAGCGCGAAAGGCCACACCACAGTGTGCCCAGGCTCCACAGCACAATGCCGCCGATGATCACCTTGCGGCGCGGTAACATGTCGGCCATGCGCCCCAGCGGCAAACCGGCGAAGGCATAGATCAACGCGAAGGCCACACCTTGCAGCAGGCTGACCTGGGTATCGGTGAGTACAAAGGCATGGCGCAGCGGATCGACCAGCAGGCTGAGGATCTGGCGGTCGGTGTAGGACAGGATCGCGGCGGCGCAGAATGCCACCAGCGCGAACCAGGCCTGCGAAGGCGCCGGCCACGGCGCCTCGACCGGCGAAGCGCGTCCGACTGTTTGCAGTGCCGACATGATCGGGGTCCTCCTTTGGATTCAGTCGGCTGATGCGGAATGGTCGCAGGCTTGCGGGATCAGCGCCACCACTTCGATTTCGATATCTGCAGGCGCCACCAGCCCGGACACCACCGTGGAACGCGCCGGGTAAGGCTTCGGAAAACGCGCGCGATAGATGCGGTTGAAGCCATCGGCATGGGCGGCGTCGGTCAGCCAGACCGTCGCCTTGACCACATCGGCCAGGCCCAGCCCGTTGGCCGCCAGCACCGCGGCAATATTCGTGATGACCTGTTCGGTTTGCGCCTCGATCGACCCGCCGACCAGCGCACCATCGCTGCCACGCGGCAATTGGCCGGACAGGAACAGCAGGTGCCCGGCACGGCGGGCGGCGCTCAACGGAGGTTCGGGTGCGGTTATCATCGACTTGTTCCTATCAAAGCGGCGGCATGGTGCGGACAAGGCGCGCGGCCGATCCCATCGCCAGCGTCCAGCCCAGCATGCCGTGGCCCAGGTTGAGGCCAAGCCCGGGTTCGATCCAGTGGATGATCGGGCGGGAATCGGGGGTCATCGGGCGCAATCCCGCCCAGTCGCCGTCGATCCTGTCATAGGCCGCCGCGCCGGGCATCGCCTGTTCCGCCAGATCGCGCAGCAGACGCGCACGCGCCGGCACGACAGCGGTCGAACCATTGCCAAGCTCGGCAAGGCCGGCCACCCGCATCCGCCCGTCGAGCGCGCAGAACACCACTTTGCGCGCCGTATCGGTAATGCTGACCTGTGGTGCAAGGAACCCGCGCGGGGCGGTGAAGGAATAGCCTTTCATCGGCTGGATTGGCAGAGACAGCCCCAGCCTGCGGGCGATCGCCCGGCTTTGCGCGCCCGCGCACAGCACGATGCGACGGGCCTCCAGCGTTTGGCCATCGGCCGCGCTGATCCGCCAACGGTCACTTTCGCGATCGAGTTTGGCAACCGCAAAGCCGAACCGTGCGGTCACGCCCCATTCGCGGCCGCACACTTCGAGCAGGCCTTCGGAAAACCGCCGTGCATCGCCCACTTCATCGGCCGGCGAATGCACCACGCCGGCAAGGCCGGCGACTTGCGCAAGCGCCGGCTCGATGGCAATCGCCGCATCGGCCGAAAGGATATCCTGCTTTGCCCCATGGCGTTGCTTGATTGCCACCGTTGCGGCAGCCGCCTTCAATACCGCGTCGCTGTAATACAGGTGCATCTTGCCCGGCGCGTGATGCCCAAAGGCGATCGGGTGGCGCGCGAGCAAGCGGTGCAGCGCCGCCTGCGATTCCAGCGCAAGGTGCAGAATATCGAGCGTGTTGCGGGCAAAGCGCGCGCCGGTCATGTTGCGCAGAAACGAGGCCAGCCAAGGGTAAAGGCCCGGATCGAAACCCGGCACCAACCGGAATACCGGATCGAGGCCCAAGGCGAGACCTGGCAGTTTGGCGAGCAGCGCCGGTGCGGCAAGCGCGTCGGTATAGGCATAGCTGAGTTGCCCACCGTTGGCGAACGAGGCGCCGCGCGCCGGTGCGGCGGCTTGATCGACGATACACACGCCGGCCCCCTGCGCGGCAAGGGCATGGGCGCTGGCCACGCCGACCACGCCGCCGCCGATGACGACAATATCGAACGACGGGCCGGACACATGCTGTGTCATCACGTCGCCTCTGTCCGCCGGTGTGCATGATACGCCGCGCCGGCCGCGACAAAGCCGTTGATGATCGCGGTATCGGCCGGACTGACTCCATATTCGGGATGCCATTGCAGTCCGACGCAAAAGCGATGGCCGGGGATTTCGATCGCCTCGATCACCCCGTCCGCCGCCAAAGCGGCGACCTGCACGCCGGGCGCACGTCGCAACGCCTGATGGTGCACGCTGTTGACCTGCGCGGTTTCGGCGCCAACCAGTCTGCGCAGGCGGGAGTCGGGTTCGAACCGGATTTCGTGCCGGGGTTGGTGCACGGTGTCGGGGGCCATATGGTCTACGGCGTCAGGCACTTCGTCCGGAATATGTTCGATCACTGGCGCGCCCTGCATCACGCCGAGCAGTTGCATGCCGTTGCAAATGCCCAGCACCGGCAGATCGATCGCAAGCGCGGCCTTGATGTAGGCCCGTTCGGCCTCGCTGCGATCCCGCTTGATCACCGAGGCGGGCGAAGCGGGTGCCCCGCCATACCAGTCGGGCGGCAGGTCGAAGCGTCCACCGGTCACCAGCAGTCCGTCGATTTTTGCGACGTAGTGTGCAGCGAGATCAATATCATAGGGCAGGATGATCGCCATGGCGCCGGAGCGTACCACGGCATCGATGTAGTTGCAGCGGACCATATAGGCACGCTCACCCGCTTCTTCGGGGTGGCTGCCAACGTCCGGCGTAATGCCGATCAACGGCCGGTAATCAGGCATTTGGTGCCCTTTTTGTCAAGTCCTCAACCCATGCGAATCCCGCCGGCAGCAACGCGCGCGCTGCCGGCGGGGCACCTGCCTAAAGGCTGTGGCGCACCGTCACGCCAATGGTTTCCGGCGGCGCGACCATGTATTCGGCATAGTTGCGCGACCGGCCCGGTGACGCACCAAGCTGTTCGAACGCGTTGGTCAGATTGCGCACAAACAATTCCACTTCGGTCTTGCCGATGTGCCCGGCAATCGACAGATTCACATTGGTATAGGCGTTGATCGTATAAGTCGGGTCGGTGTAGCTGTAGCTGGTCGGGGTCGAGCCGGTATATTGGACATCGATCCTGAAACGTGCGCCCCTGTCGTTGCCCAGATCAAGATTGTAGTCGGTGCCGACCGAAGCCTGCACGCGGGGGGTGTTGATCAGGCGCTGGCCAATCGCAATATCGAACGAGCCGGCATAACCCGGATTGAACGAATGGAATTTGGCATTGGTGTAATCGGCGTTGACGTTCAGGTTCCAGCCGGGGACGATTTTCCAGTGGAATTCGCCTTCAAGTCCATAGATCCGCGCGCTGCCGAAATTGCCGACGAACGAACCGCAGGTGGAATTGACCGCCTGCTGGATATTGTTCCAGTCGATACGATATCCGTCGGCATTGAATGTCACACGATGATCGGCGCTTTGGGTCTTGGCCCCGATTTCATAGTTCCACAGCGAATCCGGGCCAAAACCGCGTTCAAACACCGATTGATACGTGCAAGTCGATCCGGCCGAGGGCACCAGCGAGGGATTGACGCCGCCGATGCGAAAGCCCTTGCTTGCTGTGGTATAGAGCGTGACATTCGGGTCGGGTTTGTAATCGATGTTGAATCGCGGGTTGAAACCGGTCTTGGCGGACGAGATATCGGTCACATTGTTGGCCGAAGGGTCGCCATCGAGACCGCCTTCGGAATAAGTGTAGATCTGCTCGTAATGGTAAACCCGGCCACCGGCGGAAATTTTCACTTTGCCGAGGTTGAGCGTGCCATCGACGAACGCGGCATATTGCTTGTCGGTCCAGGGGATGATGTCATAAAATTCGGTATCGCCGGGATAGCCCGGCGAAGCGGCCTGAACATATGTGGGGCTGGTGATATACTGCTGTTCGTCGATCTTGGTGTGTTCAAAAAACACCCCGGCAACCCAGTTGAGCAGGCCTGGCGTATCCTTGGAAATCCGTACCTCCTGCACCACGGACCGATAGGTCTTGGGCAGGTAGCTGGTCATCGGCACGATTTCGTCCGGCGGATTGAGGCCCAGGCCGTCATAATAGCGCTCGCCCGTACCTGAATAATCCTGGGTATTGTGCGCAACCTTGCTCAAATAACTCGTTGACGAAATCAGCTTGAGATCGCCAAGAGGTTTCTCAATCTTGAGGTTGGTGACAATGTTTTGCTCCCAGTTGCGCGATGTGAAAAAGTTGCTGTATTCATAACGCGGCCGGTTCGCATCGCTGTAAGGATAACCGTTGGCGATATTGTTCTGATACGACACAGTCGGCGTGATGACCCAGTCGTTCGGAGTCCAGCGCAAGGCAGCGCGAATGCTGGTCAGATCGGACGTGTTGTCGTCGCTTTTGCCGATCGGATCGCTGGCCGTGATGTCGTAATAGCCGTGCACCGGTGTTACCCGCGTGGAAAAGCCCGCCGTATGTTCCTCTGACGCAAAGATGCGCCCGGCAAGATCGGGAGCAAGCGGCACGTTCACCGCCAGTTTGGCGTCATAGCCAAGCCCCTTGCCGCCGATCGGCGCGTCGCTGGAAAGTTCTGCCTTGTAGTCGAACCCGGCGGTGGAAGGCGGATTGGTGATGATGCGGATCGTGCCGCCCATCGAACTTGCGCCATAGATCGTGCCTTGCGGGCCGCGCAGCACTTCGACGCGGGCCACATCGAAAAAGTCGACGTCGGGCGCGCCGGAAAAGCCATCGGAGCGCAAATCAAACGGTGTCTCGTCAAGATAATAGGACACGGCCGGTGCAAGCCCGTAACCGGTGTTGATGCCGCGCATGACGATCTGGTTTTCGCCGGGCACCAATGTCTTGATCGACAGGCTCGGCACCAATTGGGTCAGGCCCGCAGTGCCGTTCACGTGCGCCTGGTCGAGCTGGGCGTTGCCGATGGCGGTGATGGCGATCGGCACATCCTGCAGCCGCTCGGACCGTTTTTGCGCGGTCACCAGGATCTCGCCGTTGGGGGCGGGCGCGGTGTCCGTTGCGGTGGCTTTTGGTGCCACCTGCGCGGCGGCAACACTGCCAACGGCAAGCATGGCAATGGCACTTGAAAGCAGCAAAGATCGTGCGAAGCTGGTCCGCGCGGGCGTGCTGGCGCCCTGGCAATTGTTACGAGCAAGCATGAAAACCCCCATAAATCGGGATCGCAAGGCGATCATGACGAGCAGCGGGCCTGTACCCCGACGCCCCGGCTTTGTTCCTGATGCGCGCAACGATGCATCCCCGCAGGCCGTGTCGGCCTGCCGCAAGGCGATCGTCGATTGTTATGTTCTGATGCAGGCCTCATTCGGCCATGTCAGGATAATTCCATGGGTGGCCGGGGCGCGATTGAACGAAATGGCCAACATACAGAACATGATGGACACATTTGCCAGCCATGCGCCGCATCAGCCTTGCATCTGACGCATGGCCCCAGGCGTTTCGCCGAATTCCAGCCTGAACTGACGTATGAAATGGGCGCAATCGGCAAAGCCGGTGCGCAACGCCACTTCGGTCACGGTCTCCTCGGAATTCTGGAGCAGCCATCGGGCGTAGCGCAGCCGCGTTGACCGGATATAGGCCATGGGCGGCTTTCCGAACTCTGCCTCAAACAGCCGGGACAAATGCCTTTGGCTGACTCCGACCTGGTCGGCCAGCCACGCCGGCGTGATCGGCTCCAGCAGCGAACGTTCGAGCATGAACACCGCGCGGCGCAAGCGGGGGTCGGCGACGCGCGTATAGCCGATCGCCTGCGAGACGGCGACGCGGGCAGCATCGGCCTTGTTCGGCACGGACATCTGATAAATTGTCTTGGTCGCCCGTTCCTGTCCACAATGGCGCGCGATCAGATGGGTGGCCAGACTTATGATCGAAATGCCGCCGGCGCAGCTCAGCCGGTCGCCGTCGTCTACATAGTCCAGGTTGGTCACGGCATGGACCTGCGGAAAGAGCGATCGAAACTCGTCAAAATGATAGGGGTGTATGCACGTGCGCCGCTTGTCGAGATAGCCATGGCGCGCCAGCAGGAAGGTGCCGGTGCAAATCCCCAACAAGGGCACCTGTGCCGCCGCGACGCGGTCGATATAGGCAAGGCCCTCGGGCGGGCCAAAGTCCATGCTGCGCAGCAAGCCGCCAATCACGCCGACGTAATCGAACTGACGCGGATCGCCATAGGCTGAATCACACGCGACCTCCACTCCGCAACTGGCGGTCACCCGGGCACCCTTGCGCGGCCCCATGACCGTCCACGAACAGCGCAGTTTTTGTGAGTTGTCGCCGAAATCGGCGGCGTGCCGCAAGGCATCCGCAAAGCCGGCCAGCGACAGCAAGGGAAAATCGGGCCACAGCACCAGGCCGATACTCAGATCGTGCCGGGAAGGATTGGCAAGGCGAGCATCCTGTTCGATCAATTCGACCAGCGCCCGCCCGGTCATTGGCCGCTCGTCGCCAACCCGCTGCGCCTGTTTTGCACCAAGTCGTGACTTCATCGACGATTCCTGCCCATCATGCGCTGGTTATCGACGCGAAGCGGGGTTCAGCACAAAATCCCGGTGTGGTCGCGTACGTTCAATCCGGCCGAATCCGCCTCCCAAGCCGTGACTGACACTATCTCCCCGAGCCGAAGTTCCAAGTCCTTCGTTGCGTGCGCTTGCACGGGGCGCGTGCGCGGTCTGCTCAAGGTCGGAGGCGCATCCGACGAGCCAAGTTGTACCAATGTCGAAGTAACGCCGACCTTTCTGCGAGATGCCGAAATACGGATTACGCCGAAAAATTTCCTTCGTGACAAGGCGAACCCCTATGCAGGTTGCCGCATTTTTGAATAAATTAATCGGCTAAAAAAACTGACAAAACGCGCATAGGCAAATCTCCTCGACTTCATCCTCGCGCGCAATTGCAGCCGTGCGCTGGGCCGCGCATCGCTGACATGGCGATGGATAGGGCCGATCGGTCGTGCCTGGCACACGGCCTTTGCCGACATATGTCATAGTGAGAACCGCTTATTGTGGCATTTTGATGCGACCGTTTTTCGACGGGGCAGGGATCGCCTGGGCGATTTGGGCATTGGGTTGGCATGAGATCATCTGTCGCCTTTGTCGGAGCGGGCCCGACCACGATTTACACGCTGCATGCGCTGGTCAACTTCGCCACGCCGCCATTCGATGTCACCATTTTCGAGGAACAGGCGAGCGTCGGACGCGGCACGCCCTATCGCCCCGGCTGGAACGATCCCGCAATGTTATCGAACATTGCGAGCATCGAGATCCCGCCGCTTGAGGAAACTCTGGTCGAATGGCTCAGCCGGCAATCCCCCGAACGGTTGACGAAGCTTGGCATCAACCCCGGCGAAATCGACGAGCGCAGCTTTTATCCGCGTATCGCTCTGGGAGAGTATTTTTACGACCAGTTGCAGGCGCTGATCCTGCGCGCAAAGGATCAGGGTATCGCCGTCACCGTGCGTACCCGTTGCCGGGTTATCGACGCGGTCAGTGTTGACGACGGCATGATGCTGTTCGTTCGCCCATGTCGCGGCGAGAATTTTGCGCAAGGCTTCGACCATGTGGTGCTCGCGACAGGACACCAATGGCCGGCCCAGCCAGAGGTTCGACCGGGCTATTTCCTCAGTCCCTGGCCCGCTTCGGCGCTCGACAGTGTCCCGGCCTGTAAAATCGGCATTCGCGGGTCGTCGCTGAGCGCGATCGACGCGGCGGTCGCGCTGGCTGTGCGCCACGGGACGTTTGCCGAAATCGGCGACAGGTTGTCCTATCTGCCCGATCCGGGGACGGACGCCTTTGGAATGACGATGCTGTCGCGCAAGGGTCTGCTGCCCGAAGCCGACTTCTATTTCCCGATCCCCTACCAGCCGCTGTCGATCTGCACGCCCGAAGCGATCGAGGCCCTGGTGGCTTCGCGTGATGACGACTATCTCGACGAAGCCTTTGGGCTGTTCAAGGCCGAACTCGGTGCAGCCGATCCCGCTTATGCGCAGAAAATCGGGCTCGACGGGCTCGATCTGGAAGACTTCTGCGACCGCTATTTCGCCGAACGTGTTGCCAACGACACGTTTGCCTGGGCCGAGCGAAACCTGCAGGAGGCGGAGCGGAATTACGACGCCTGCCACACGGTTGCCTGGCGCTATGCGATCCTGCGCATGCACGAAGTGATCGAACTGCTGGTGCCGCACCTGAGTGATCAGGATTACCGGCGCTTTTCGCGCGCCCTCGGCCCGGTTTTCGTGGACGACTATGCGACCGTCCCGCATGAATCCATCAAACGGATGCTGGCCTTGCATGCTGCCGGCAAGCTCGATGTCATTGCCGTGGGCACCGATTATCGGGTCGACAGCCATCGACCCGAAAGCGGCGCCGACTTGCTGCTGGGCGCGGACACCATCCATTTCCCCGTGTTTATCGAGGCCACTGGCCAGCAGGCTCTCTCGGCCAAGGATTTTCCGTTCGCATCGCTGCGCAGACAGGGGATCGTGCGGGATGTGGCTGAAACTGGCGCGACGGGTCCGGCCAGGGGAATTGTGATCGACGACGACTTTCACCTGATCGGTGACGAAGTGCCTGAAAGCCAGTTGTTCTGCCTGAGCCTTCCGTTTCTGATGGGGCGCCATCCTTTTGTGCAGGGCATCACAAGTGCCCATGAAATGGGACTGACTGTCGGGGAGCAACTGGCGGCGGCCATCGATGCACAAGCTTTGGACGCAACACTTTCGGGGGTCCGGCGTTGCAGCGGGTGATGCAGCGGCACCGACTGTAGGTCCCCCGGCGCCGTTGGAGCGAACCCGGCGAAATTCGCTATACCCGCAACGAGAAGGACGGGCGCGCAACCCCCCCACGTGCCGCGCGCCTGCTCTTACAGTCCCGCGGACCGTGCTCAATCGCGCGCCCACATACGGATAAGGTTGTGATAGGTTCCGACCAGAGCGACCGACGACGGGTGATCGTCGGTCAGACTTGCCCTCGCACCAATGATGGCCTGATCAAGTTGATAGAGCAATGCGCGCCGGCCCTGGTCTTCGACCAGCGACTGGATCCAGAAAAACGACGCCCAGCGTTCGCCGCGCGTCACCGGTTCGACCCGGTGGACGGTTGAGGCTGGGTAGAGGACCATATGGCCGGCCGGCAACTTGACTCTGCGCGGCAGATTGCCCTCCTCGATCACCAGTTCGCCGCCGTCGTAGTCCTCGGGCGCGGTCAGGAAGATCGTGCAGGACAAGTCGGTCCGGTAGCGCGCGGCGGTAACCGGCGAGATACGGATCGCGTTGTCGATATGGTTGCCAAAGGCCATGCCGTCGACATAGCGATTGAACAGTGGGGGATAGACCCGCGTCGGCAGCGCTGCCGACATGAATTGCGGATTGTTGCCCAGCGCCCGCAAGATGATCTCGCCCAGTGGGCCGGTCTCCGGCGCGTCTTCGGCAACTTGCAGATTGTGCTTGGCCCGACCTGATTGGTCCCCTGCGGTGGCGCGTCCGTCCACCCAGTCCGCTGCGCGCAACACCGCGTTGCAGTGCGCCACCTCTTCGGCCGTCAGGATGTCGGGAATATGCAGCAGCATGACGCGTGTCCTCAACGATGGTGTCAGGCGACGCCCGCGAACCGGCGGCCCAGCGCAGCAAGGCGGCGATCTGGCTGGCTGATCAGCCGCACGATCATGCCGGGCAGGCTGTCCGGCGTTGCGGCGCGACAGGCCTGTTCGAACCAGTCGAGCGCCCGGTCGATGTGCCCTTGCCCGGCCAGCACCATGGCATAGTTGAATTGTGCCCGGAAATACCCGCCTTGCGCCGAGCGGTGGTACCATTTCCACGCCTCGTGCCGATCCTGGGGCACGCCCCAGCCTTCTTCATGGCAACGCGCAAGCAGGTTCATCGCCCGCGCATGCCCCTGTTCGGCGGCGCGCCGGTAGAATGCTGCGGCCTGCCGGCGATCGGGCCGAACGCCGCGCCCGTCGAACAGCATGTTGGCGTAATTGTATTCGCCCCAATCATGCCCGGCCTCCGCCGACCGGCGGTACCAATCTGCGGCGGCCGGTTCATCCACCGGTGTACCCCAGCCATTCTCATGGCACCGCCCGACCATGTTCATCGCGTCGGGCGCGCCCTTGCGCGCCGCGCGCAGGAACCACGCCAGCGCCGCCGTTTCGTCGCGATCGACACCGGCACCGTCGAGATGCATCTGTCCCAAACGCAGTTGCGCCGCGCGCAGCCCAAAACGGGCGGCCGTTTCCACCCACGGTGCGGCGGTTTCCGGCGGGCCGGACAGCAGCCGATGCAACTCCCCGGCACCCATCCGGCGCAGGCTGGACATGCGCCGGTAATCGTCTTGCGCTGCTTCGGCCGCGGCTGCGAGCGCCATGGCTGTCATCAGAAACTCGCGCGCAACGTAAAGCGGACAGTCCGCCCGGCACCCGGGAGCACATGGTTTTCCGAGGTCGAAGTGTAATAGATGTTGTCGTAATAGAGCTTGTTGAACAGGTTGATGGCATTGACCTGCAATTTCAGGCGATCGTTGATTTCGAACGCCGTCATCGCGTTCCACACCACATACCCCGGAACGACCGCAGGCTGGGCTCCCGGCGCGACGACATTGCCGACGCGGTGATCGAGGTAGTTGAAGCCGCCGCCCACTTCCCAGCGCTTGGTGACATCGTATTCCGCCCAGAGGTTCGCGGCATTGCGCGCCAGATTGGGAATCAGCGCGTTGGTGTATGTGGTCACCGGCACGGTCTTGCCCATCGTCCCCGACGTAATGCCGTCGAGGTAGGTATAGCCGGCCGCCACCTCCAGCTTCGGCGTGATATGGCCGGTCGCTCCCAGCTCAAAGCCCTCTACGCGCTCGTTGCCTTGCAGGACGGTGACCGTCGGATTTTCCGGATCGTTGACCTGGGCATTGTCGACCTGGGTGTGAAAGACCGCAGCGGTGAGAAGCAATCCGCCATTGAACACGCTCGTCTTCGATCCAGCCTCGAAGCTGACCGCCTTGACCGGGCCCAGATTGGCGGTTGCGGTGGTCAGGGTCAGAGCTTCGGCCGAAGGGTCGAACGACGTGCCGTAGGACACGTAGAAGCTCTGCCAGCCGGTCGGCTTATAGATCACCGCCGCGCGCGGGCTGGCCACGACGTCGGTGTGCGCCAGTGGCAGGACGGCACCGGTCGCCAGCGTCGTCTGCACATAGCGGGCGGCGAACCGATCGACCCGAACGCCGGCGACGAGGTCGAAATGCGAGCCGACATTGACGGTGTCGGTGATATAGGCCGCTTCCGAATTGGCGACGGTGTGCTGGGTCTTGGTCACCGGTTCGTTGGGCCGCACCTGGGTCGGGTCCGGGGCCAGCAGCGCGGTTTCCGGGATCCAGTTGTTGTTGCTGTTGAACGGGTTGCTGTAACCGTCGAGCAAGTTGGTCTGGCGCGCCATTTCGATCCCGGCGACAAGCGTATGACGCAGATTGCCGGTGGCAAAACGGGCGGTGAAGTCGAGCTGCTCGGTGAAATTGGTCTGTGTGCCCGAACTGCTGGGCGAATCACGACCCACCAGGATGCCGGCCAAAGGCGTCGCGGCGCTTGGCGCACCCTGTCCGCCATCGGCGACGCTGCCGAAATTGGGTGCGTCGAACTGGTAGTTGAAATCGTAGCTTGCATAACGCAGCGTGTTGGCGATCGAGATGTTCGGTGCAAATTCGTGCCGGACCCGGATGGTGCCGATATTGACGTCGGAATCGGCATGATCCGACGTCAGCCCATAGAAATTGCTGCGATTGACCGGCGCGGGCGATCCGTCGACGAACGGAATGCCCGAATCCGGTCGGTCGCGTTCGGTCAAATGGAGGTACGCGAATGTGACCGAGGTTGGCTGGCCGATGCCGAGCGCCAGTTCCGGGGCCACGCCCCAATGACGGCTGCGCACATCGTCGCGATCCGCGACAGCGGAAGTTTCGCCCATGGCGTTGAGGCGGAAGGCGGCATCGGAACCGATCGGCTGGTTGATATCGACGGTCCCGCGAAACTCGTCGTTGGTGCCGATGTCGGCGTTGACCACGCGCAACGGCGCCAAGCTGGGCGCCTTGCTGACCTGATTGACGGCCCCGCCGGTCGATCCGCGGCCGAACAGGGTCGCAGATGGCCCTTTCAGCACCTCGATCGATTCCAGATTGAACGGATCGCGGACATAGACCGCCGCATCGCGAATGCCGTCGAGGAAGAAGTCGTTATAGGCCGAGAACCCGCGAATGTTGATGGTATCGCCGCGCGCCGCACCTTCGCCGGCGTTGAGGGTTACGCCCGGGACATTCTTCAGCGCATCTTCGAGCCGGGTGGTCGATTGTTCCTGCAGCAGGCGTTGCGGAATGACATTGACCGATTGCGGCGTATCCTTGACGGGCAGGGGGATCTTGTCGCCAAGCAGAGAGCGGATGCCGGTGACAGCGATCGCCGCCGGCTCGGTCGGTTGTTGCGGGTTTGCGGTATCCCGATCGCTTTGATCAGGCAAAGCCGGTTCGGCGAGCGCCGAAGCGCCAAGCCCCAGTCCGCCGGCACATGCTCCGAAGGCACCAATCGCCCGGAGGGCCGCAATACCGAGTGTCGGCGTATTTTGGTCAGTATCGTGTCGCATGCCCCAGCCTTCGCCCCATCTTTGTCGTCAATCCATCGCCGCCAACCATCCCCTGCGGTCAGGCCGGGGGCTCGTCGAATTGCCCGCACGCGCTAACGCACTTGCGAGGCGTTATCAATAACAAAGCGCGGCACGGTCCGACAGATTTCCGAGCTTGACCTCTCGCCGACTTCACCCTCTTTCTGTGGACGAGACGGGATAGCGACCAAGCACCAACGCGGGCATCTATAGCCACCGCAGAAACATGGCCTTGTTTCGCCGACGGAGATTGCCGCCATGAAACGCGGATTGGGTTTCACGCTGCTGGCAGTTTTCGCAACCATCGGATTGGCAATCTGGTGGTGTGCGCCGCCCGGCTATGCGGATGTCCGTCCGATCACGTCCCATGGCAGCCAACCGGGCGCGGTGATTTCGGTTGCGCGGGTTGGCGGGCACGGCAGGCCGGTTTTGCAAGCCTTGCTCTGGTGGGCCGATTTACCCGTCAAGGTCCCGGTTTCAGACGGGATGGAGATGTTCCGGGTCCGCTATTGGTCCGAACTCAACGGTCAGCCGGTCGAGGCCTCGGGGCTGCTTGCGGTGCCCTATGCGGTTCTGCTGGGCCGACCGTCGCGGGGCACGGTGGTATACCTGCATGGCACCAGTCCCGATCGCGCCAATTCGCCATCGGCACCGGCGGTGGAGGAAGGGTTGCTGCCGGCGACCATTTTTGCCGGCGGCGGTTACACGTTGCTGGCCCCCGACTATATCGGGCTTGGCCAGTCACGGGCACCCCAGACCTATCTCTATGCCAGCGCGACCGCCGCCGCGACAAGCGATCTGGTCGTCGCGGCGCGGCATGTCGGCGACGCGTTGAAACTGGCGCAATCGGCAGATCTATATCTCGTCGGCTTTTCGCAGGGGGGCCATGCGACAGCGGTCGTGCAACGCGCGTTGGAAGCAGTTCCGATTGCCGGTGTGCATGTCAAAGCTGCGGCCGCGATCTCGGGCGCGTTTGATCTCGCCGGCATCAGTCTGCCCTATGCCATGCGGAACCGGCATGCGCTGTATCTCGCTTATCTCGCAGATTCCTATGCCTTGCAGTATCATCAGGCGCCAGGCAGCCTGTTGGCGCCAAAGTACGCCGCCGTTGTTCCGGGCCTGTTCGATGG
>Ga0116227_10005143_pt1 | contig 27886 bp, 30 predicted proteins | sample S1TSphgellanicum_FD_89693 | JGI IMG/M metagenome (GOLD analysis project Ga0116227, IMG submission 89693) | Host-associated microbial communities from peat moss isolated from Minnesota, USA - S1T2_Fb - Sphagnum magellanicum MG | ecosystem: Host-associated > Plants > Peat moss > Unclassified...
AATATTTGGTTATTTAGTAATTTGAATAGATAAATTTTAGATAATGGATAAGGTTAAAAAGGTACTCGTGGTAGAAGACAATGACGACATACGCGATATTATTGAAATATTGCTCAAAGAAGAGAATTATCATGTCTGCTCCTGTGCTGATGTCGCATCATTTCACAAAAACATTTTTGAAAGCCACCCGGATTTGGTCATTTTAGATGTAATGCTGCCCGATGGAAACGGCATTGATCTTTGCTGTGAAGTTAAAGCTGATTTTAGAACCGAACATATCCCTGTGCTCATGATGTCGGCACACTCAAATCTCTCAAACATCAGAGAACATTGTCAAGCTGATGATTTTATACATAAGCCTTTTGATATTTACAGGTTTTTACATAAAGTAAAACAATGTATGCCAAATTAATGAAACTAAGGCTTAAGTTTAAAGACGTTCAATAATTCTTTTATAATTTGAATGCAGGTAAAATAACTTTACCTTGCACATTCATGTCACTTTACTTTACCTCAATAAACTCAGGAAGCAATGGAAATTGCTATTATATAGGCAATGAAACCGAAGCTGTTTTAGTTGATATAGGACTGTCCTGCAAGGAAATAGAAAAAAGAATGGATAGACTGGGTTTATCTTTACATAAGGTAAAAGCTATTTTTATCTCCCATGAGCATACCGATCATATAAAAGGATTGGCTGTTTTAGCTAAAAAATATAGCCTGCCTATTTTCATTACTCAAAATACACTCATAAACAGCAGATTAAATCTAAATCCAGAGCAAATTCGTTCATTTACAACAGAAAATCCAATCTGTATTGGCAATTTAAAGATTTTTGCTTTCTCTAAATTACATGATGCCGCTGATCCCTATAGCTTTGTGGTTGAGTGCAATGAAATTAGAGTAGGCGTATTTACAGACATTGGCCTGGTTTGCAATAATTTAATTAATCACTTTAAAACTTGCCATGCCGCTTTCTTAGAGGCCAATTATGATACAGATATGCTTGAAAACGGATCTTATCCTTATTATTTAAAAAAGAGGATCACAAATGGCAGGGGCCATTTATCAAATGCGCAGGCTTTGGAGCTTTTTTTAAACCACAAACCTGATTATATGAGCCACTTACTTTTAAGCCATCTCTCAAAAGACAATAATGATCCAGAATTAGTTGAGCATTTATTTAAATCTGCAGCAGGCAATACAGTTGTAGGTGTAGCTTCCAGAAACGAAGAAAGTCCTATATTTTTTACCGGGGAGCAGGTAAACCAACAAGTGCTAAATCAGTATACCCAGCTTAACCTCTTTAGTGCTCAAGCATCTGTGCAATCATATTAATGATTGATAAAAAAACAAAAACAATTTTTATATGTTATTGGTTGTATTAAAACTTCATAAATAGTTTGTTTGGTTTATTGGGGCTTATGGATTTAAGCCCCTTCTTTTTTCCATTAAATAAACACCCCACTTTCATAGTCCTTTTTAAAAGTTAAAAAATCTTTTTGAACCTTCACCGCATATTGCCTGGTCCAATCTAAGACCTTATTTTGCCAATTTTTTTGCTGTCCGAAAGCCATGAGCTCATCAATAATAGCAGATCCCTGTATGCCTGCGCTTCTAAGCTGTGAGGATGCAGTAAGCACTGCCATATCATCTATTACCTGATATATGTCTCTATATTGATCTTTTATTAATTTAAATTTTATTGTGTCTTTTACAGGCTGCAGTTCTTGAATGACATAAGAAGACCCTTGAAAAACAGTACTGCTCAATAAAGAAGCTGAAACATACTGCATTCTTTTTTGTATGGTAATAATCCTTTCGGCTTCACTGTTCCATTTGGTCTGTCCGTTTTTTAGATAAGGCTGAACACTGGAAGGGAATGCTTCTTTCATATCAACCAGCAAATAGTTGTTTTTTTTCAAAGTACTTTTAATTAAAAACAGATAGCGCCTTTGGCCCAAGCTTCCTGTGCCTGCAACTCTAAATACAATATCCTTTACTTTATAGTGGTACGGACTATCGTTGCTTTGGGCAAGCCAATGCTCTAAATGTTCTTTTAAAAGGCGCTTAAGCGCTTTATTAATTTTAAAATGCCTTTCATCTTTAATATTAAGAACAACTTTATTGCCTTTTTTCTGCGTACGTTTTTCCAATAAATCAGTATAGGTACTATCTTGTGCACCTTTTAAAAATTGACGAACAATCCCTTTTGAAGTTCTAGGCTCTATTGCAATTGCCTTGCCCTGACTTAACGTATTTGCATAGCTTTTAAGAAATAATGTAGCCATGTTCATGCTTTTTTCAGGCCCGATATCTAAGCTCTGAAAAGCAATAAAAATACTGGTGACCAATCGCATAACCTCCCATAAAGCAGGGCCAAGAACAGCCTCATCAAAATCATTAAGGTCAAAATAAACCAATTTATTATTCCCTTTATAACTGCCAAAGTTTTCAAGGTGCAGGTCGCCACAGATCCAAACTTTTGGCGATGGCGGTAAATCTTTATAGGAATGCAACTGTTCATAAAATAAATGACAGCTTCCTCTAAAAAAACGAAAAGTATTTTCATTCATCGCTTCATATTTTAAAAGAAGCATATCGGGTAACCGCCCTTGGTTAAAAGCTTTAATTTTATCTGCTAAATTAAACACGTTGTTAATTTTAATTTCAACAACAACAGCATAATAATGCATTGGTTTTGCATTTTAAAAACTTTATTAAAAAATCTGTTTCCTATTGTTATGACGCCATGTTCTGATCTGAAAATCTCGAGGTGCTCAATTTAAAGGTCAGGCATTTTAAAAATTTAATCCTATTTAGCTGAATACCTGATCAAGATGATTTTTGTAAGCAACTAAATCTCTTTGAATATTAGCATCTTTCTCAACATCGTGAAAATGAAAACTTTTCAAAGGCTTCATACCTATAAATGCATTCACCCTATGAAACCAAACAATACACCCTGATCTACAGAGTTTTGCATAAAGAATTCATTTGGCAAATGGTACAGATGAAACCTATTACAGGCAATTGGCAGCACAAAAAAATATCGATGAATTAGAAAGTGCTTTAAAACTGGAAAAATGGTATGGCACCACTGGTGATATGGAGCATTTATTGAGATTTTGGAAACTGAATTTTAATAAAACACCTGATTTTAGACCGAACTACATCATTCCAAATTCAAACTCTATTGTACGCTGTATAACCGGAGGAAAAGGTTTAGCCATTATTCCTGATTTTTTGTGTAAAAAAGAAATAGAAAATGCCTCTATTAAGCTGATCTGGGAAGGCACAACTCCCCTAACGAATATAATTTATTTTGGATGCCGTAAAAATACATCGCATTTAGAAGAAATTAACCTCATTAAAACCTTATTTAAAAGCACAATGGCTACTTCCTAAATGAATAGAGTAATAATCTGTTCATTAAGCCCATTGTACCGGTTAATTTAAATTATTATTTTGCAGACTAATACTTGCTCAATGAAAAGACTTTTTGTGACTGCACTATTTTTTCTGATCTCTGTTCCCTGTTTTTCTCAATTAAAAAAGGCTCATGTAAAAGATCTTGCTTTCCTATCGGGAACATGGGTACAAAAAAGCAATTGGGGAAACTTAGAGGAATATTGGAGTATGCCTGAAGGTGAGAGCATGTTGAGCAGTTTTAGATGCATAAAAGATGGCAAACCTATTTTTTACGAATTTGTGGTTATTGAACAGGACGGAGATCTTCCTGTAATGAAAATGCGTCATTTCAACAAAGGAAACATTGCATGGGAATCAAAAGATTCACCCCTCATTTTTCAGTTAACAGCACTGGATAAAGACAAAGCGGTCTTTTATTCTTCTGAAAAAGATGTTAAACTCACTTATCAACGTGTAACATTCAATAAACTTGATGTCACGCTGGACGAAAAAGATAAAGCCGGTAAACCAAAAAAAGAAATTTTTAATTTTACACTTAAAAAATGATATCATTTAAAACATCAGTGGATTCAATACCGCATTGATTTCATCAGGTGCGGTAACTGTACTACAAATATTTACTAACAGTTTGGGCATTAAAGAACTTTGCAAATTCAACCAGGTCTTTTACAAATTGAATATCACCCTTGTGTAGATCGGTTGTAAATACGACTTTCTTAAACAACTGGTAAAACTGTTCAGGGCCATGTGGCTGATCGGCGAACGCGCCAAAGCCAAAGATTAGGGTTGGCATCCAAAGTTGGCAAAATGGAAAAGGCAACCGACAGTCAGCCCCTTTTCTGCAAATACCAGCGCAAAAACCGCTGGGCTATGTAGGCTGGTGTTTTTGCAGGCCCCAAATGTGCGAGGGGAAAAATTGTCTTTAACTTAAAAACAAGCTTAACGATCAAGGCCCTGATTTTGTGCACTGTGCTTCTTCTTTCTTCTCTTTTCTGCCACGTCAAAAGTATTCACGGCAAACAAAGGAATTTTAAGCTATGCTACACCTTGAGTTTTGCATTCGTTCAAAATTTTTACCTATATTTCATAATAATTCTTTATAAAAACATCAATAAGGAAGCACAAAAACTAAGATAATGAACTGGTTTAAAAATATGCGGGGGTTTATCGGATACATAATAGGTGCTATAGTAATACTGCCATTATTATTAATAGGTTATAATTATTTTTTTATCAACAAGAATGATGTTTCGAAATATATTGACGGTTATTTAAAAAATTCAACAGAGGTTAAAGTTGAGGTTCCAGCCTATGATAAGAGTAGTTTACCCAACGATGATATCTATATAACAAAATCTTATACCATATCTATGCAAACCAAAAACATGGGCAGGGATGGCAGTAAAAAAACAAGAATATATTACAGATTGGTATTGGATGCTAACACCAATAGATATTACCAGATAACAATGTTTGACCTTAGCAATGGTTTTTTTAATGCCATTAATAATAATACCGTTTTTTTAAAAATAAATAAAGATGATTTTGCGAACAGCAAATATGGCACTAAGGATCACCCTATCTTAGCGTTTAGCGTACACGGAGCAGATAAGCCCCTTACTGAACTTCGTGCTATAGAAGGCAAGCCTGAGGGGGTCAATATAAATATAGACACTTCTCCCGAACAATATAAATACAATGCTTTTATGTATTTAACTTATGTAATGACTAAAGGCGATTTTAGGGTAAGATTTAAATAATCAGCTGGTTAATCAACTACAATATTACACCCACTAAAAATTATTTTCGTTCCGCACTAGCCCTTTAAGTATATTCTTATTTTGAACTGCTATGGTTTTTAAAAAGACCATAGCGCAACCGAAGTATTCTTCTTAAAGAAAGCGTTAAAACCTACCGCTCCCCATACTTCATGGAGCCGTTTCAAACCCGATTGTTTTGGCTGCTGGCATTCTATCCTAGATGGTTGTGCTCATTACTGTTGCCTTGGGTTGATTTTTAATATTTGATGATATGAAAGTGAACTTATTATCTTTTTCTTTGTTATGCTTTAAGTCAACAAAAAGTATTGTAGATATGTTCAAATTAACATTAAATAGATTATTAACGGTTGATTTAAATGACTATGTTTTAGAATTTAGAGCCAAATCATTAAACAGAAGTTAGGATAGGGACTTTAAAACCATTAATAAGAGTAAAAAAATAGATAATCGAATATGCAACTAATAAAAAATTGAAATATGAACAGACTAATCACGCTCGTTTTATTTTTCTGTATAGCAACTTCCTGTAATTCACAAACTGATTTAGAAGCTCTGAAGTTTGACGAAGACATTTCTAAAACAATGGAGAACCATAAAGAATTAGAAAAAAATCTTGCAGGCGATCATGGATTAAAAGCATATAGAACTCATAAGTTAGACGGTTTTAAAATTGGAAATGTTGGTATTTCAACCTATGAAACCCCAAAAGGAAATGCCTCCGATCACAGTGAATTATGGGTTTATGTAGATGATTACAAATCTAAAAAGTTTTTAGGGTATACATTTTCATCAGCAAATGAAGAAGAAAGCAAAAGACTGATCACTGACCTTAAATCGAAATACAAAGGGTACAAAACAAATACGAATAAAATACATGGTGATTTCTATTTTTGGGATCTTCCAGAATTCAATAAATGGATTTTTGTAGATCAGTCTGATAATATTAATCATATTCAAACAAGATTTACGGTTGTAAAGAGAGGATTGCGCGTAGAGAACTCTAAAAGTCCAAGTGTATACAGTATCTACGATGTGTATAAAATGATGCAACCGGATGTACTTAAATAAGATGGTATGGCAAACAAACAGACGCCTAAAGAATATGCAGCTTTAATTAATGAATGTAAGTTAAATCGGACTATCTCATATCACAAAGACCATACGGCCAATTCGTAACCATCGGGATCAAGAAACTGAAAACGGCGCCCACCCGGAAAGTCAAATATTTCTTTTGTAATGGTGCCTCCGGCAACAAGAACATTCTGCAGGCTCTGTTGTAAATTATCTGAATACAAAACGACTAAAATACTCCCTTTAACAGGTTTACCCCGTGTAAATCCTCCATCTACAAAATCTCCTTCAAATGAAGTATAATCAGATCCATAATCGGTAAAATACCATCCAAAGGCTTTAGAATAAAACGTTTTGGCTTTTTCAATATCCCGGGAAAGAAATTCAAGGTACTGCACTTGCTGGTTCCTTAATTTTTGCTGTGGAGAATTACTGCTCATGATATCTGTTTATTTCCATAAAAACACAATAAATCCAGCTTACTTCTTATTTGCTTAAGCAACTGTTTGAATATAAACAGGTAATTACACTAAGGTAATTGTATCGCCCAGTAAAACAGGGTGATACAGATAAGTACATTCTGGTAAGCTTAATAAATTATCAGGCGTATCATAATCTGCTTCAGTTTTCAGGTATTAAGATACAGCTTCGGAAGATTTTAACATTTCAGGCTTTTGCTTTCTTTCTTCTCTTTTTGGTCTCTTCAACATATGCCTAAGGTGTATCCAGATGGAAAAACATATTATTACACCAAAGTAATGCTGTGCCAATTTATGTATTTTCGTGTTTTATGATCTGCAACCATGGCGATATTTATTACTCTTAGTATATTCATTTTAACCTTATTACTTATTCTTATAAGGCCTTGTGGTTTAAATGAAGCCTGGGCAACAACAATTGGCGCGGCCCTCATGTTTTTGACTGGGCAAGAGACGGTTCAACAAGGAATACACATTGCCATTAAAGGCATGGATGTTCTGATTTTCCTGTTTGCCCTAATGTTGCTGTCAAGTCTTTTGGATAAGTCAGGTTTTTTCGAGTGGGCTGCAATATGGACAATAAGATGGGCAAACGGAAATGGCAAAACTTTGTACCGTAATGTCTTTTTGCTGGGAATGCTGACAACTGCATTGCTATCGCTTGATACTACAGCCATAATTTTAACTCCAATCGTTTTGTCATTTGTGAAAAGGTTAAAGCTCCCGGCATTGCCATTTTTAATTGCATGTGCATTTATTGCAAACACAGGCTCACTGCTGTTACCTGTAAGCAATCTTACAAATCTACTCTTTCAGGGTGCATTCAAATTCTCCTTTACAGCATTTGCTTTACGCATGGCTGTTCCCCAGATAGTTGTAGTTATGCTCAATTATATACTTTTCAAATTTTACTTTCGAAATAAATTACCGACTAGATTTGATATGGCGGAACTGCCAGAACCCTATAGTGTAATTGTAGATAAAAGATATTTTCTGGGAGCAGTAGCCATTTTGATTGCCGTAACCATTGGTTATTTTGTAGGGTCACTTTATGGGATACCCCCATATATTATCGCATGGATTGCAACGGCTGTACTTTTTTGTTGGGGATTATGGAGAAAACAAGTCAATCTACAGGTTGCAAAAGGCATTTCATGGTCACTTTTTCCTTTTATAGTTGGTTTATTTATCGTTATTCAAGGTGTTGAAAATCTTGGCTTGGGCAAAATAGCAGTAAGAGGGCTACTTTCCATTGGTCACACTCCTATGCTACTTCAAATGCTTTGTGCCTCATTCGGAACAGCTATAGGGTCTAACATTGTTAATAATATACCCATGGCACTGTTATCCATTTCTGTATTAAATGAGGCCCATACAGCCAGCACAATTCAATTTGCTGCACTTATAGGGTGTAACATTGGGCCAAACTTAACGGTTGCAGGTTCTCTTGCTACTATGTTAGTCATTACAAGTGCGCGCCAAAAGGGTGAAAAAATGCGGGCCCTAGATTTTTTTAAGGTTGGCATATGGGCTACGCCACTGCTATTGGCAGCTGCAATAGTAACGCTTTATCTATGCTCGATACTGTAGAAGTTTCGGCATACACCTTTCATGCTCCCCCGTTAGTGCAGTCGTATCGCGTGTACATTTACCAAAAACATTATAAATATTCAATTTCGTAATGTACGATAAAGAATAAAAGCAGAAATGGATCGGCACAAAACGATTCTATTTCTACTTTTACAGAAATTTTAAAAACGCTATAATTGTCTTGAACTCCTCATTTCAAACTTGTTTTACTTTTTAGTTTTGATGGTGTTTTTGTAGATCTGTCCATTTTTCATAATCAACAAAAAGTTTTTTTCAGGGTTGGTGATTAAGGAAAGGTTTTTTAGTGGGTCTCCATCAACCAATAATAAATCGGCATAAGCCTGTTCTTCTATTACCCCAATTTTTCCAGGATATGGGCTTCGAAGTCCAGAAAGCTGTAACAATTCACCGTTATCCTGCGTAATCATTTTTAATATTTCTGCATTGCTAAACCATTTTTGAAGACGAATGATGTAACTGTTTTGATCTTTGTTGAGTTCTGGTTCAAAAAGAAAATCTGTGCCCCATGCCAATTTTACGCCTAGTTTTTTAGCTAAAGGCCAAACTTTGTCTTGTCCTTCTAATACAGGTTTGCGTTTTTCTTTTCGTTGCGCATCCATATTATCATTGTTATCCATTAAATTCTGCATGCTTAACCAGACATTTTTTTCGGCAAGCAATTTTAGCGTTTCCTCGTCAAGCATTTGACCATGCTCTATAGACTTTACCCCTGCTTCAACAGCACGTTGTACTGCCCTTGGTGTATAAGCATGTACCATTACATAGGTTCCCCAGTCTTCTGCGGCTTCTACTGCAGCTTTCATTTCGTCAAAGGTATATTGCGTAACATCAATCGGATCATAAGCAGAAGAAGTTCCTCCACCAGCCATCAGCTTAATCTGACTTGCCCCGAAGCGTAAATTCTCTCTAACAGCGGTAAGTACCTCTGCTCGACCATCTGCTATAAAGGTGGCTCCAAGTTGTTCTGCACGAGAGGCTTTTCCAAAGAATCGGCGGGAACGTTCATCTGGTGTTCTAAAATCGCCGTGTCCTGCTGTTTGACTGATTGTTGCACCAGAAGGCCAAATTTTAGGACCCATAATTTTACCTTGGTCGATAGCCAATTTTAATGGGAAGATTGGGCCTCCAGCATCGCGAACGCTTGTAAATCCGCGCATAAGCATTTGTTGCGCAGCTAATCCAACACTTTTTATTAAAAGCTCTTCTGACATATCAGGCGCCGTAAGTTGAGCCATGGTTAAAGCACCAAATACCATATGTACATGAACATCTATTAATCCGGGCATTAAGGTTTTACCGTTACCATTAATCTTAACCACATTTGGGTCTGTAACAGGAATAGCAGCAGCACTTATCTTTTGAATTATTTGATCTGACACCAAAACATTCATTGGGTTGGTAAGTGTGGCTGTTTTATTATCTAACAGTCTAACATTTTCTATAAGGACCTGTTTGGTTTGTGCCAGAGCTACAGAAGTGCTGATTAAAAAAAGCAGTGTAATGGATTTAAATTTCATAGGTTATATTTTAGGTTATTTTCTATAAAGCAATTTATACGCCAATTCTTTAAGGGTAATTCGTAAAACCTGCAGTTAAATTTAAGAAAATATTGTGTAGTGTAACTGGTAGGTTCTACTTAGGCGAATTAAACATATTTGTAAAACCTTAATTAACCATTCCTCCCTCGCTGGCTCAGGGTTTTGTGTGTGCAATCAATAAAACACCACAAAAAAATCAATTTCAATTAAACCTTTACCATCGCCAATCAATTGTTTTTTTGTTTTAATAAATCATGCGGAACAATGAAAGAATTTAATGTTCTGCCAAAAACCTTTAAGCCTATTTTTCTGTTTACTCTCCATGATAGATATAAACGAGCTGACCATTCCGGCTGCCAGGCAAGGTGAAATCGCAGTACTGCAGGAGCTGATCAATAAAATTCGGATATGAATATCCAGGATGAGAAGGCTTATACGCCTTTAATTATTGCCTGTTACAACAATCAGTATGAGGCGGCAAAACTCTTGCTTAACGCTGGTGCAAATATAAATGCTGCCGATTACGGTGGCAACACAGCTTTAATGGGTGCGAGTTTTAAAGGCTATGTTAAAATTGCTCTTGGAAAGTGGTGCAGACCGGTAAATAACGGATGTAAAAGGGCAAACCGCTTTAGATTTTGCCGCTTTGCAGGGAAATGAAGAAGGAATAGAACTACTTCAGGTATAAACGTTAGATTATAAACAGGCCATATGCCTGAGTACCGATCAAAGGACCTACCGAAACAATTTGTTTCGGTAGGTTTAGTTAAGTAATTGTTATACTTTTAGTTAAACTAGTATTTTTCTCGGAATTTCACGCTCCAAAAAGCGGTAAAGTGCAATCATATAGGCAAATCAATGGAAAAGAAAGCATCAGGCTGAACCGAACAACAGAAGGGCATTATGAGGCTTTTTTATTTGGCAACCAACAGCTAAAGTTAGATTGGAAATAAAAAAAATTGCACGTTAAAACATCTTTTTAGCCTACGTAAAATTACCTTATGTAGTCACGTATTAATACTCAATATTATACCTAACACCCCCATTCAGTTCATTTAGGCGTGTTTTTGTCCTTTCAATAAGAGTTATGCATTTTATATTGCCAAATTTCATCTATACCTTTCGTCCAATTAACTATTATCTGTTTGAAAAGGTATAACCTAAAAAATTAGCTATTCATTCAACATGACGACTAACATCAATAAAGTGCTACAAAAACAAAAAAAGAATATCCTGGAACTGTGGATGAAAAATCAATTATCTGACGAAGGATTGCGTGAAGATCTGATTTCAAATGAAGATCTACGTGTACAATCAGAAGAATTGGTAAATGCACTTGTCGATAATTTAAGCACTTCTGATTTTTCTGATCTTGAAGGAGAAAGCTGGAGCCCTGTAATTGAAATCTTAGGCGGAATTGCCATTACCCGAGCACGACAGGGATTCAGTCCGAGAGAAACTGGACGCTTTGTATATTCATTAAAAGAAGCGCTTTTGGATATTCTCCAAAAAGAATTTAAGGAAGACTATAAATCCTTATTAAATGAAAGCCAAAAGATTAACCGTGTTATGGACAATCTTTCTATTGTTACTTTCGAAACCTTTATTAAAGGCAGAGAGGAAGTAATTTTACGCCAAACGGATGAAATTGCAGAAATCTCTACACCAGTTATACGGGTATGGAACGGGATTCTTGCATTGCCTATTATTGGCACATTAGACAGTTCACGTACACAAGTTGTAATGGAAAACCTGTTGCAAGAAATTGTTGAAACAGGTTCAAGTATTGCCATTTTGGATATTTCAGGTGTACCTGCTGTGGATTCATTAGTTGCACAGCACCTCATCAAAACGGTTAGTGCTACCCGGTTAATGGGTGCCGAATGTATTATTAGTGGTATCAGGCCTGAAATTGCACAAACAGTTGTGCATTTGGGCATTGATCTTTCCAATATTATTACAAAAGCCAGTTTAGCCAGTGCATTAGCTTATGCATTTAGAAGCATGAGGCTAGAAGTAAGAAAATCAACATCAACCCTTAACAACCTTAATAAATAGAATAAAATGGATAAAATTCCTATTCTAAGGATGGGGAGCTTTTTGCTGGTGACCATTCAAGTTGACCTTTATGACCGCTTGGCTTTAAACTTAGAAGCCGATTTGGTACAAATGGTCAACAAAACCAGTGCAAAAGGCGTTCTAATTGACATATCTGCTGTTTCAATTGTTGATTCATTTATGGGCCGCATCATCGGCAATATTGCCAGCATGTCTAAAATTTTAGATGCAGAAACAGTTGTGGTGGGCATGCAACCTGCTGTAGCCATTACACTGATTGAACTGGGCCTTCCCCTTAAAGGTGTACATACCGCACTTAATGTGGAGCGTGGGATGGAGCTTTTAAAAACAATGATTATCGAAGAAGATACTCAAGAAGAAACTGAGGAAGATGATCTTGTCGCTGAGTAAAGATAATATTCCCGTTCAACGAGAGCAAGACGTTGTATTGCTGCGCAACCGCGTACGCGAGGTTGCCGTAAAAATAAAGATGGGCCTGCTTAACCAAACCAAACTAATTACCGCTGCAAGTGAACTTTTACGCAACATGTTGCGCTATGCAAATGGTGGAGCATGCTTAATTGAAGTGGTTTCCAGAGGGCGCGATAATGGTGTAAGATTAACTTTTACGGATAGTGGCCCTGGCATTTCGGATATACAGCAGGCCATGCAGGATGGATTTTCAACGGGCAGGAGTCTTGGCCTTGGGCTGCCCGGTGCAAAAAGACTGGTAAACGAATTTGACATTAAAAGTATTGTGGGAAAGGGAACAACAGTTATGATTTTAAAATGGGCCAATGGTTGATGCCACGCACATTAGTTTTAATGCGACTGATAGGAGCTATTTCTCGCTAATTAAAAAAGAAGTTCACCGTAAAGCCCTGGAAATCGGGATTAACCCCATAAGGGTTGCGCAGGTCGATCTAATTATTGCAGAAATGACCAGCAATTTGTATAAATATGCAGATGGTGGAGAAATTTTGCTGGGCACTTACCACGAAGGCAACAGCAATTATTTAGAACTGATCAGTATTGATAATGGCCCAGGGATCATCAGTTTAAACAAAATGATGCAGGATGGTGTATCTACATCTAATACTATGGGGCATGGTTTAGGAAGCATTAAAAGACTATCTGACACTTTTGATATTTATTCGCAAGCCGGATGGGGAACAATTGTACTGAGCAGGATTTATGTAGAGGATAAAGTTAAGCAGACCTTTCCCCTTTCTATTCGTCCGATTGTGTTGTCCAAACCTGGAGAAACCACAAGTGGTGATGCCTTTATGTACAAATTAACCAAAAACCATATTAAACTTATGCTTTGCGATGGCTTAGGTCATGGCCCTGAGGCTAATAAAGCGGTAAATGAAGCCGAGAAAGCATTTAAAATATTTCCAGACCATACTCTGGTCGAAACCATGCGTTTTCTGCATAACAACATTAAAAAAACCAGAGGAATGGTGGCAAACCTCATTAGCTTTAGCCTGGCTGAAAAAACATGGACAGCTTTAGGAATTGGGAATGTAAGTGCCCGTTGGCTAGGCCAAAATATATCTAAAAATCATATGTCATATAACGGAATTGTAGGCCACAACATTCCAAATACCTTGAATGCGCAACAATTTTCTGTTGAGCAGTATAATATATTGGTACTGGCATCAGACGGCATCAAAACACGCTGGGACATTTTAAAATACCCGCAAATTCTAAAGTGTGATCCATCTGTCCTTGCTGCCGCAATTTATAAAGACCATGCCCGCCACACCGATGACATGTCTGTTGTGATCATTAAATCTAAATAAGTCATGACCGAAATCATTAGCATCAGTTTAGAGAATGAGATGGATCTCGTATTGGCCCATAAAAGATCAATGAATGTTGCTCAAAAGATAGGGCTTACAGTTGCTACACAAACGGCTTTTGCCACTGCCGTATCTGAAGCCGCGCGTACAATTATTGATCATACACAACTGGGCTCGCTCATGATTGGCATAGATGGAAAACACCCCCGTTTCAGTTTAACAGCCAATATTGTGTTTGATAATGACTGTGGTCTTTCAGAAGAAAATGATGGATTTTATTATGCACAAAAACTTGTACCCGGATTTACCTATACCAAGTCAGGAGGAACAAGCCTAATTCAAATGTCAATCAGCCTTCCGCGATCATTGAAGGTAGACAAGATCGCTACACTTGCACTAAAAGAATTTTTTGATGTACAGGCTCCATTAAATGCTTATGAAGAAATAAAAAAGCGCAACAACAAACTAAATGTTATTGCAATCCAGCAGGAAGAAGAAATTAAGCATGCCAAACTCATTGATGAGAAAAAAAGCGAATTCATCTCAATTGCAAGCCATGAAATTAAAACTCCCATCACCATTTTAAAGGCGTATACGCAAATGCTTAAGGGATTGAAAGAAAGCTGCGACCCCAAAGTAAATGCCATTGTTGAAAAACTGGACCAGCAAACTGTTAAACTTTCTGTTTTGGCACAGCAGCTGATGGATGTTTCTCAAATCGAAAATGGCAACCTGGCTTATAATTTTGAAGCCGTAAGTTTTAATACGTTTATACAGGATGTTGTAGATGTGCTGCGTTATGTGCACAACAACCATACTATTCATTTGCATATTGAAACAGATGTAGTGTTTCAAATGGATAAACTCCGTTTAGAGCAGGTAATTACCAATCTGATGGGAAATGCCGCAAAATATTCACCTAAGCACACCGAAATTTCTTTAACCTGTAAGATTGATGATCAACAAATTTTGATTTCGGTCACTGATCAGGGCATTGGGATGTCAGCAAATAGCCTCGAGCAGATATTTAAAAAATTTTACCGCAACAGTGAGGTACTTAATTCTCATCCAGGACTGGGAATGGGCCTATATATCACCTCAAAAATTGTGATTGACCATGGAGGAAAAATATGGGCAACAAGCTTACCAAATCAAGGGTCTACTTTTTATGTGTCTTTGCCAATTGTACAGCAAAATTGATACATAATCCCTTTCCAACGGCCTTAACAATTCTTATTGACCGCTATTTTTATTGACCTCTAAAACAAGGCCCTTCAAAATTTCTGTTGTTGATGCATTGGAGAAAGAAGGCAGTGAATTTCCGGCCCAAATGCTTACAAAATCAATATTTTTAGAGGCTTTAGCCTGTTTCCTCAGCTCAGCAGTTAGTTTATTTTGATAAGGATATGGAAGGATATGCTTAGAATGATCCAATGCTTTTATAAAAGCGTTGCTCAGGCCTCTGGCATACCGGCCAGAAAAACTTTTTGTTAAAACAATCTGCTCTTGCCTTGCCTCCAATAAACTCTTTTTCTCAAAATCAAGCAGCGCACTCTCTTCAGAACAAAGCAACAAGCTCCCTACCTGAAAGCCTTGTGCCCCAAGCATACGCGACGCCAGCAAAGTTTGACGATTATAAATTCCACCGGCATAAATAATGGGAATTTTTACTACATCATTTACCTGAGGCAATAAGGAGAACCCACCTATAGCCGGGATATGCCCGGCCCCAAAGCTTCCCCTATGCCCTCCTGCTTCAAGTCCTTGTACACAAAGTATATCTACGCCCGACTGTTCTAACACTATAGCTTCTTGTACTGAGGTACAGGTTCCGATAAGAATGGTATCATTTTGCTTGAACTTTTGAATGCTCTCGGCATCTAAGTTGCCAAATGTAAAACTAACGATCCTGCAATTTTCGGAAATGAGCGCATCAACCTGATCCCTGTAATTGGTCAGTTGAAAACTTTCAATATCAGGCAACCTAACGGCCAATCCCTGGTCTGATGCGAGTTTCTCGATAAACAAACGGGCTTCATAATATTGCTGTTTCAGTTTTTGTGTCAACAGTGGAATTTCATTTACAAATATGTTAACCGCGAAAGGCCTGCCAGTTAATTTTCTAGTTTCGCGAATGAGCTCCATACACTTTTCAGTAGGTAAATCTCCGAGAGGCAAAGATCCAAGCGCGCCTATTTTGGCTGTAGCAGCAACCATTTCAGGTGTTCCTACTCCAAGCATTGGTGCTTGTACAATAGGATATTCTAAGTTTAATTTTCTGGTAATCTTATTTTTCCAGTCCATATCAAAACGATTTAATAGGGCGTAATTTCTCTTTTTTGAAAGGTAAGATTGTTTTTGACGTCAACTGTCAAACTACATTCAAAAAAATAAAATTTTGAGTTAATGCAATAACAAATTTACGTCCGGCTGTACTTTTTGGGCTTCATTCCAATATGTTGCGCAAACACTCTTGAAAAATGGCTTAGGTTGGTAAACCCCAGCTCATACCCCACATCCGAAACAGACCGTTTTTTTTCTTTCAATAAAAGTGCAGCTTCTTTCATCCTAAATTCCTGGTAATAACTGAAAATACTGTTTCAAAAAACCTGCTTAAATAAACGTTTGAGCCTGGATGGACTCATCCCCGCTACAGCAGCCAGCTCTTTAATTACGGGCGGTGTTCCCAAATGTTCAAGCATTTGTTCTTTTACTTTGTAAAGGATTTGTATATCCTGTATATTTAAATCATAAAGATGTTTTTCATCTCTTTTTTCTAATTCCATTAAAAGCCTGCAGATCAGCTCTTCAGCCTTTACCTTTAAAAAAAACAGCTTAAAAACTTCATCAACTGATTCGGAGAGAATTTCATTCACAATATTCTGCAAAAAAGGATAGATCATTTGATCGAACAGCAAAGGCTGTGTATTCTTTAACAAGCTCTGTAAAACATTAGATTTTTCTGAGAGATCAAATAAACCTTTCAAATAATCAGCATCCACTTCTATATTAACTGAAGCCGTATTGGTATGAATTGGAATTACAGCATCGGTATTAATGCTACTGGTTGCGATTAAAACAGAAGGAATTGTTTTTGAGTACTCCCGCTTTGGCAGTTCTTCTGTTTTGGGCATAATATTTTGGAACTTGAAAAGAATCATTTTCCCTAGTGTATTAACATCTGGATTTTCAACAATTAATTCTTCATTTAATCCATAATCAAGAATAAGCATACGAATATGCTCATTAAACACATAGCCAATGCAATATCCCTGACCAAATTTTTCTGGAATTTCCAATCTCCAGTTTATTACTTCTGTTCCTAATAAATGCGCAAGTTTTTTTAGAACATTAGGTACAGACTGTTCTTTTATGATTTTCATATATGTCTTTTACGACTATTTTTAGATCTAATGTAGATATTTTACCTCTAATATTCACCATAGTTTTGCTTACAGTTAAATAACGTGAAATGATGTTACTTAAAAATAAAACAATAGCTATTGTGGGTGGTGGCCCAGGCGGTTTAACATTAGCGAGGCTTTTAGAGCTTAAAGGAGCTCATGTAAAAGTGTATGAAAGAGATTTAAATAAAGATGCCCGTGTACAAGGATCTCCATTAGACATGCATAAGGAATCGGGCTGGACTGCCTTGCAAAAAGCAGCTGTATTAAAGGCATTTGAAAAGAACATTAGCATAGGTGCAGATAAGAAAATTATAGCCGATAAAAATGCAGTCATACAATTTAGTGACCATGAAATCAAATCAGGTGAAAATATAGCCAACCAGATTGCACGCCCCGAAATAGACCGTGGCCGGTTAAGGAAAATATTATTAGAATCTCTGCAAGCAGAAACAGTTGTATGGAACAGTCATTTTATTGCTATGGAAGCACAAAAAGAAGGCTGGTTACTGCATTTTAAAAATGCTCCAGCTGTTTATGCAGATCTTGTCGTTGCTGCTGATGGCGCCAATTCTAAAATCCGTCCGTACATAACAGATATCAAAGCTTTTTATTCGGGTATTGTGATGCTCGAAATCAATATTCACGATGCAGAAAAATCAGCACCCAATATTTATAAATTGCTTAATGGCGGTAAAATAATGGCTTTCGGAGATTCAAAATGTTTATTGGGAGGACAGAAAGGCAGTAAAGATTTAGGATTTTATGCCAGCTTCAAAACAGATGAAAGCTGGCTGAACAATAATGAATTGGATTATTTTGACCATGCACAATTACTGGAATGGTTCAAAACAGTTTATTCTGGCTGGAGTGATACTTGGTACGAAATATTTGAAAAAGCAACAGCGCCTTTCATTCCCCGTCCAATTTATTGCATGCCCTTAAATCAAACCTGGCAAGCGATGCCTAATGTAACTATGATTGGCGATGCAGCACATGTAATGCCTCCTTTTGCCGGCGAAGGTGCAAACATGGCCATGCTTGACGCTCTGGAACTTAGTGAGTATTTAACATCTGATCAGTACCATAGCTTACAGGAAGCAATTTCCTCTTATGAACTCAGTATGCGCAAAAGAGCTATGGCCGCAGCACAGCAATCCCTTCAAAATGGAGCACGCATGCACGCTGAAGATGCTTTAAGTACAATGTTAAACACATTTAATAAATAGCAGATGTAGGTATCTTCCCAGCGAGCAGGTTGTTGTTGGCATAAGTTTACTCATGTCGGTATTTGCAGCCTGCACTTTTTTTGCTGCTCCAGCTTTGGGTGCGTTAAGTGACAGATATGGACCAAAAAGCATTTTGCTCATCAGCCTGCTGGGTTCTGTCATCGGTTATGTTTTATTTGGAATAGGTGGGGCACTCTGGCCCCTCTTTGTTGGACGCTTTATTGAAGGACTTACTGCTGGAAACGTTAGTACTTTATTTGCGTATATATCTGACAGTACAGAACCTAATGAACGCACCAAATGGCTTGGTTACATAGGCTCAGCCATGGGAATAGAAAAATTGGGTGGTCCAGCGTTGGGTGGCTTACTGGGGAGCATCCACCTTTCTTTGCCTTTCTTTGTTACTGCTGGATTAATATTTCTTTCAGTTTTGGCTGTACATTTTTTACTGCCAGAATCTTTGGCTGCTGAAAAGAGGAATACACACTTAACCCTTAACAGTTTCAATACATTTTTTCATTTCAAAGAGGTATTCAGGCTAAAAGAAGTTAAATTTCTACTTCTGCTGGGTGTGCTTTTTTATGCAGGACTGGGTATTTTCCAGTTTAATTTTTTTTTCTTAAAGAAATATATAAATGGGGCCTGCATTTATTGGAAGTATTTTAACAATAGTTGGGTTTTGCGATATTTTAACACAAGCCAAGAAATACAGCAAAAAAACGCTATGATTATTCATGTCGGCTCACGGCTAAATGTTTTAAATAAAATACTGATTTAAAATATCCAGCTCCAGCAGTATTCGATTATAAAACCTTGGTTATTTTAAGGTAAAAACACATTTAAACTATGTGGTAAATTCACGTAAAAATACTTAAGGCTAGGAATAGCCTTTATCATTAGCTTTGAAACCAACCAAACCCCTATTTTTTGAAACGCTTATTATTAATTGACGATGACCGAGGTATCTGTGAGATGTTGCCTTTTGTATTTGATAAAGCCTCTTTTATTATCGGAACAATTGAAAACCCGCACAATCTTCTCAACAGGATTTTTGACTTTAAACCTGATTTAATTCTATTGGATATTGTGTTTTGTGGAAAAGATGGGCGTATAATCTGCCATGAGCTTAAAAACAACAAATTAACTTGTACTATTCCTATCATATTAATTTCTGCTTTAGCTATTAATCCTTCGGAAACAAATTATGGCCAGGACCTTCTTGTTAGCAAACCTTTTGATATTACGATGCTTGAAAATGAAGTCAAAAGACTATTGAAATTTAATTGAGAAAACCAGAACTAAACTTTTTTCCTATTGCTTTGTTAGGTGGTTACCTATCTATAACCTCGCAATAAACTAATTATAACGATGAATGATTCAAACGAACTTTTTATTAAAATCGGAAATGCTTCACCTGATGGCTATTTTATTTATGATCTTTCGAATGAACGCTTTAGCTATATAAATGATTCATTCAAGCGCCTTTGTGAAACCCAGCATACATCTGAAAATGATTTAATCGCCCACCTAATAAGCTGTATCCACCCTGACGACAGAAGCTACTTAAAATATTGTTATCAGGAATCAATAGATGAAAAGCATACGGTGAAATGTGATTTTAGATTTCTTTTCCAGGATAAAAGTGAAAAATATTTTAGGTTAAGCATCAATTATATTCAATTTAATGGTCAGGATGTTCAAGCTGGCACGATAGAAGACATCACCTGCGAGCGCCATAACAAAATTCATATTGACCAAATTAATGCCAGGAAAAACATTGCTTTAGAAGTGCTTTCTCATGACCTTAAAGAACCTTTTGGCATGATGAGACTTACCGCTTCTTCTTTAAAAAAAGATATAAACACACTCAAAAAAGAGCAATTAGATGAAGGGCTTGATTTTATTAGAGAAATGTGCGACCGAAATATAAAAATGGTCAGAAGTTTAATTAATCATGAATTTTTAAAATCATCACTGATCGAAATAGAGAAAGACCGGGTAGATTTGGTTTGGGAACTTAAAGATGTGCTGCGTTTCTACCGCCGGTCAAATTTGCACAGTCAAAAGAAATTTGTGCTTTCCTGCACCGAGGAAAAAATATACCTAAGGCTCGACAGCATGAAATTTCTTCAAGTTTTAAATAATCTCATTTCCAATTCAATAAAATTTACTGCCCAAGGTGGATTGATTGAACTCGGTGCAAAAGATTTAGGCAAAACAGTACTGATATGGGTAAAAGATGACGGCATTGGAATTCCTGAAGCACTTAAACCACTCCTATTCAACTTGGGCAGGCAAGGTTTACGCCCGGGTTTAATTGGAGAAGAATCACATGGGCTGGGCATGAGCATTATTAAATCTATAGTTGAGCTTCATCAAGGCCGTATTTGGTTTGAAAGTGACCAGCATGGAACAACTTTTTTTATTGAGCTCCCAAAATAATTACACACAACATTGACCATAAATAATATAGGTAACTATGATTAAAATCATTCTTGTAGAGGACCAGCAAATTGTTCGTAAATCTCTGCAAGCACTACTGAATTCAAACAAGGGTATAGAGGTTATTGCTGCCGTTTCAGGCGCAAAAAATCTATTTGAACTATTAAAAGCGGATATTGAAGCAGATATTGTACTTTCTGATGTTGTGATGCCTGAGATAGATGGAATAGCTATGATCTCCGAAATTAAAAAATACAATTCACAACTCAAGGTAGTGATGCTGTCCATTCTTGAAGATTTAAAATATGTACAAGAATCGTTTGAAGCTGGCGCCAGAGCCTATTTATCAAAAGACGTAGATGAGAATGAATTATTGTTTGCTTTAAATCAGGTCATGAACGGCAATCGCTACCTTTCATCAGAGCTGAGCATTAGTGTGCTCGAAAAATTTAAAAACTGGATTAAAAACCAGTCAACCATTTCTTCTGCCCCACTTCCCCTATCAGAAAGAGAGCAACTTGTATTGAGCATGATCGCGAATGGAATGACTAATCAGGAAATATCAGATAAGATTTTTTTAAGCAGAAGAACTGTTGAAGGCATCCGTCAAATTTTATTGGAACGCAGTGGCTGCAAAAATTCAGCTTCCCTTATCAAGTTTGCAGTATTAAATGGCTATGTGACTTAAACATCCGTTATTATAGGAAATTTTACCCTATCATTCTTTTTCATTTAGTTAATTTCTTCCCAATTTTATTATTAAAACGGCCCCCTATTCTAAGAAACACCCAATTTGTTGACTAAAATCAATAAATCCTCCGTATGCATCACTGACTTCTGCGTATTTCTCAATCTTTAAAAATTATTTTTGCTGAGAATAACTTTATCCCCTCAATGAGTAATTGTTTAATTGTATATCTCAATAAATGATGATCAGTTTTAATTAAGAATAACCTGGAAATTGGTGTATTTCTATTTGAATATTTACATATACAACAGAATAAATCAAGCAAGTATCTAATTATTACGTATTAACCGCAGCTAAATTTAGTATATATCCAAGGGTTGTAGGCAAACTTTTATGCGTTGATTTTAGTTTTTAATATATCTATAAAATTAGACCAAAAATTTAAGCCCTATGTATACCCTAATAAAAACTTCAAAAGTTAAGTTGTTAATGCTATATCAAAACCTTACACCTAAATAGCTTTATTTATTAAAAGAAAGCAACCCATAGGTTGCAAGAACATTATTAATTGTACTTTAAAAAGAGCCTATTATTACTTAGTTATCCATTTTTTACAAGCCTTATCAACAGATAGCCATGAACTCTAACCAATTCACCTTACTATTGAATCAGCATACTTCTGCACTTACTGCATTCGCAATGAAATTCACCAAAAACATTGATGATGCTCAAGACTTATTGCAAGATACGATGCTAAAAGCTTTTCGTTATTACAATAAATATGAAGAAGGAACAAATTTAAAAGCCTGGCTTTTTATAATTATGAAAAACACTTTTATAAACAATTACCGTAAAAATGCTAAAGCTAAGGCGTTGACCAGCCAGGAAGAAGAAATTTCATCAGCCAATCTTTTAAAGAGTTCAACTAAAAACCAGTCAGAAAGCACTTTTGCAATGAATGACATTCAAAAAGCCCTGAACCAAATACCCAAGGTTTATTCTGTAGCCTTTGTACGCTATGTAGAGGGCTATAAATATCATGAAATTGCCGCTGAATTAAATATACCATTGGGTACAGTAAAAACTCATATTCACCAGGCAAGAACGCTGTTAAAGAAACAATTGAAGATGTATAAAGAAAGTATTAATTAACTTTTAAACTAATGAATTACTATTCAACCGGCTCCTATAAATGTTTATTCTTAAAAAGAATATTATAGTTGAAGTTGGTAGTTGAACGAACTAAGCCGTCCATTCTATAGTTGTTTAAATAAGATAACCATTGCACAACAAACAACAACAATTTTGTTACAAGTATTTTAAAAGTGAACGCAATATATAGCCTGCTTTAACGTCTTTATGTACGAGAGCGTTAATTTAGATTAAGCGGGGATGGTCGGAGATCATTCCCGCTTTCCTTTTATAACAGCTTGATTTGAGCATGGCTTTTCAGATCAGTTTTCATCTCTGTCAAAAAATAAGATTTAGTTTTGGTGTATCGAATATCGGTACTCATTTTTATCTTTCTTCACTCTAAAATAATAGGCAAAGCCCAATTGTTATCTGCCAAAGCATTCAGAATTATTTATTCTTAATTTGAATACCTTCATGGGCAACCTCAATAGTTTCAACAGCAATTTCGTTACCGTCAGATTTCATATCAGTACCTGTAATTTTAGTTGGCCATGCATTGCTCAATGTCCATACCATCGTCGGTTTACCGCTTTCATCCAATAAGCTAATTACAATAGTTTGCCTGTCAATGGTATTCATTTTGATTTTGTTGAACCAATCCCAGAAACCGTTATCCTTAACAAAAATTCCCTTTTTAAGGGTTACATTTCCAGTTTTTTTAATGCCGGGCATTTTTATAGTAGAAAATTCTTTACTGTTTCCATGACGGTATTCTATAATCTGTGCTTCAATGTCGAGTCCAGACACCTCTTGAAAAGGAATCTCTTTATTGCCTATTTTTACTTGAAAATAAAACTTTGGCAATGGCCATACATTATCTTGTTTATCTCCTGCCATAATTGTGTTTCTAAATGATTAATATTGTTATAATAGATTAGCTTTTTTGCATTTGTTGCATAAAGGTGATTTCAATAAATTCTGCCGGACGTGAAATGGCCACTAAAACCGTTATCCGCATAATGCCTTCCAGGATATCTTCAGGGGTCATTGTCTCACCCAGCCCCACGTGCACGCTAAAAGCATCTTCAGGAGCAGCACCCGCCAATCCACCTCTTTTCCATATCCCATTGAGGAAATTGCTTATTGTACTGCGTACAATTACCCATGTATTGACTACGTTTGGATCAAAAACAAATGCTTTGCTTGCATTTTTTATCGATTCTTCAAGCATAATCATGGTGCGCCTCACATTGATATACTTCCATTCCAATGAATTGCCGTCAAGTGTACGGGCGCCCCATACTTTTATTCCTTCGCCATTAAAATACCGTATTGCGTTTATAGCCTTGCCATCAGGCGGTACGTTTAAGTCTTCCTGTTCGGCATATGAAATGTTTACAGCGGTACTAATTACATTTGAAAGGCTAGTATTGGCCGGTGTTTTCCAAACTTCTTTAGTATGATCTGTAAGTGTATAAACACCAGCCATTGCAGCCGAGGGTGGCAACAGATTAACAATTCCCTGCATTTCTTTTACAAGCATGCCATACATTTCATTTTGTTTATAGAGCACTTTGTGCACAGTCTGCAATTCCCTTTCATCTGTACTTGTACCAATTCTATCTATATAAGCGGTCAATTGTGGTGTATACGACTTCAGGATGTTTTTAAAGTCATTTAAATTATCTTTAGACAGGTTCAAAAATGACAGTTCATTTTCGGGTACTATTGAAGTATTGAGCCATGGATAATACGCGGCTGCATAGTCTAAAAAATCTGTTCCTATTTTTTCCCTAAACCTAGTTACAACATCTCCATTTTCATCTTTTCTATCTTTAAATCCATTGTGGATGTCTAAAATAGCGACTCTGCTCATGCTATTGCCGCAATGTTTTAAAACGGCTGTTTGGATATTGGAACAACTGTTCACATCAAGGCTAACCGCTTCGGGCACAAGTACCATAGTAGGCTCCTGTTCTTTTAAAAGTGTATCAATGCCACTGGTAAGCAATTCCTCACTAAGGTCGGTAAGGTAGCTGCCTACCGAAACGATGTAGCACGGGCCTCCGCCATTTGCAAAGAAAAGCCTAAGGTTATAATAAAGATTATAGCTGTCAGTGCGGTTTAATTCAAAATATTTGTTTGCAGCATTTGCTGTGCTGATGTCAAATCCAATTACAGCGGCGGTCAATGCATCATTTGCGGTGTTAAGGTCGCTGAGCTTTTTTGTTGGAACATCTAATTTTAAATCTGCATAGATAGGATCAAAAGCATTTTTTGCATCAGTAATGCCTTTTAATGCCTCTGCTTCTAATCCTATATTCGTTAATATGGCCAGGTATGCATTTACCACTACGGCATAATCTGTTGTAAGCTCTGTTAACTTGGAATAGGCATCTTTCCTGATTTTTTCTGTGGCGTCTTTTAAGTCTTGAGTTGCGTCAGCAGCCAGTTTATCTTTTGCTGCAGCGGCTGTACCAGCTGCGCCAAATGCAGTTGCAAAAGCAACTGCATAAGCATCAGTACTCTTTTTTAAATTTTTGTACCCATCATCTACATTGAAAGCAATAAATAAGTTGGTTATATCTTTTTTCTGGGTTAAACTAAACTGTGGCTTGGGTGCATCACCAAAATACTGTATAAATTCTGCAAGAGAGCTTACCCTCCATGGTATACCGGTTAAAGGCTTTGTTCCATTTATAGCAAATTTAGTATAGCCGATAAAAGCCGGCACTGCTGTTGCCACTTCTACAACGGAGTTCGGAAAGGCATTCTTCTCAACGACATATACTCCGGGGGTTTTCATAACACTCATAATTTTATAATTTTAGAAATAGGTTGAAATCACATTTTGTGAACAAGAAATACCTTTCCGAAATAAGGGTTGGTCATCGGCAATAGTAATCTTTATTTTTTTCATTTGGTTAAAAAATAAAGATTATAGGATTTGCTTTTAAAGTTGCAGGTCGCTTAAACTTTATTGAATTATTGATAAATCCATGAATCCATCTAAAAAAGTGCCTATTTCTGAAATAATAAAAATTAAACATTTTAAGCCAGCATGTATTGGATGCCCTGTTTAACTTGTATTTAAATTTACCAGATACCGATAACAGGTTATTTTTTTGAAAATTTAAAACAACCTGAATCAGTTTATTATTACAATAAAATTCTTAGGCTATAATTTTCTGTTTCTTTTTTTGATTTTTTTTTTAAAAGAAAAGTATAAAGTATATACATTTTAAGAACATAGAGCTTGAGGTGCAGTTAATTTATTGCCTAAAATTATAAATTGTTTTCCGCATATGCTAATTGGGAAAATTTTAGAACTGGCCTAAAAATTAGTAAGTCTAAAACATTTGGAAATACATTATAATCAAATTCTAATGATTTTAATACACTTTCCTGTACAACTAAAAACCCGGAAGTTATTTAACTTCCGGGCATCCATTCACTCCATCTTTATGATTTGTTTAGCAGTATTAAAGTGTCCTTTTTCCGCTTACAGTCACATTTTTATTATCATTGTCCTTAAATGTACCTGATATGGCATCTCCTGTTAAAGTGCCTATATAACTCGTACCGTCCTGGTACAATCCTCCATCGGCATTTATTTTGCCACTCATGCTTTCAGAACGGCTGTCACCATCTTTTCTATGGCTACCAGTCCAATAGAGCAAAGGCCGGCATATCATCATATTAAAGGTTCCGTTTTCAGGCTTGGTTGTTGAATACTTGCCTTCAAAGCATTCAACAAGTGCTGATGAGGTTTCCTTGACAAGATCAAAGGAAGCATTCGCATGCCCAGGTATATTGACTGATGTGACAACCGCTCCCTGTCCATTGGCATTTACCGAAAAATTTATAGTGGCACTGTTTCCATTAACAGTACCAGTGAATGGCGCAATATAGGCTTGTCCATTTACCCAGTTTACATTGCTTGTAAGCGTAAAAGTGGTTCCATCAAGTACCATAGTGGCTTTAATCACATTGCTGTTATTCGCTATATCAAATTTTATGGTTCCGGTTGATCCAATTATAACCCCTTTATAGATTCCTTTACTGCTCACATCATTTGCAGCAATGGCTTCTGGAGTTTTGTTACATGTGGTACAAGTATAATTTTCTGTTACTTCTGCTTTCTTTTTGCAGGACAGCAGCAACATAAAAACTGCTATAACTGTACAGTTTAGATAGATTATCTTTTTCATTTTTCTCGTTTAAATAAATACAAATATTTGTTGTGGCACTATAAACTTATTTTTGGTCAGTAAAAAACTGCTCTTTTTCTAAAACCCTATGTATTATTTTTTTCCACCCCCAAAAAAGAAGCCTATTTTTGTTGAAAAATAACCGCTATTGTCTATTATATTGTACTCAGCAGACATTCTGAAATGGCCTGTTTCAAATCCTGCCCTCGGAAAAAAACCAAATTGAGATGTACCTGGCACAACCTGTGTACCACTACCTGACTGTGTATTGATATTGATTGAAGCTGAATTAAACAAACCTAGTCCTGCACCTGCAAATGGACGAAAGCCCCCATTTCCAAAATAATAATCTCCTGTTGCACAATAGGAACTTAATACCGCTACAGATGTATTAGAATTGTTCCCTAAATTGTTTACATAAGCCAGCGCAGCACCTTCAAAACGGATCCCCAAGGCTAACTCATCCATGATACGGTAATGTGGTTCTACCGTGAAGGTTACACCTCCTTTTGTACCTCCTCCGCCCATTGTAGGTATCGCATAGCCCAGACTAAGGTCTACTTTTACCTTTTTGTAACTCTGTGCAGACGCCATAATGCTCACTGCCATAAATGAAATTAAGAATAGATTTTTTTTCATCTTGTTTTTGTTTGTTTAGTAAGAAAAAATAATTAACTGACCGAAAGTAGTGGTGGGTAATGGCAAAAAAGGCTCACTTTATAAAGTGAGACAAACTTTTGCAACAAGATTCCAGGATTGGATAATGATTAATATATCTATTATATTTGAGTTACTAATTAACATGACGCTATTTAAGGACACACTGGGATTTTCCTTTTATCTCTCTTTATTTTGTTGGATCCACTTATGGATGCTTTCTCTGTTTTTAATGATTAAAAGGCAACAAAACCGTTCCAACTTGGTGCTTGCCATTTTTTTAATCTGTTTCTCTTTCATTCATATTCAACATGTTTTGCTACAGGCAGATTTTTTAAAATGGACT
>Ga0116227_10005146_pt1 | contig 27882 bp, 28 predicted proteins | sample S1TSphgellanicum_FD_89693 | JGI IMG/M metagenome (GOLD analysis project Ga0116227, IMG submission 89693) | Host-associated microbial communities from peat moss isolated from Minnesota, USA - S1T2_Fb - Sphagnum magellanicum MG | ecosystem: Host-associated > Plants > Peat moss > Unclassified...
CATTCATTCATGTACTTATAATCCCACTTACTTACTTGTGAAGATCTAAAAAGAAAAACTCAATTGCAAATGTGTTTGAGAAAAGCTCTCATTCATTCATGTACTTATAATCCCACTTACTTAATTGTGAAGATCTAAAAAGAAAAACTCAATTGCAAACGTGTTTGAGAAAAGCTCTCATTCATTCATGTACTTATAATCCCACTTACTTAATTGTGAAGATCTAAAAAGAAAAGCTCAATTGCAAATGTGTTTGAGAAAAGCTCTCATTCATTCATGTACTTATGAACCCACTTACTTAATTGTGAAGATCTAAAGTATGCGATTATTACACAAACAAGATCTTCTACATGAGGAATTTTTTCAGGCCTGCTTTTTGATCATTAGTTAACTGGGTTGGGAATTTGATGTCAAACTTGATGCAGAGGTTGCCTCTTCTTCCTGGCTCCCTTGCAAGTGGCATACCTTCCCTGGGGACAACTTTTTCATACCCAGGTTGGAGTATGTCAGGACAAGGAATGCTCAAAGTCCTTCCATCAAGAGTCTGGATGGTTACCGTAAAGCCTATGAGCGCTTCGAGAAGGGAGACTTTGTGTGTCACAACAAGATCATTCCCATCACGTTTAAATAAGTTGTCTGGTCGCTCATCCACAACAAACACTAGATCTGCTGCCACCACACCTGGTTGCCCATTCCCTTTCTCTGGGAAGGTAATTCTGGTTCCTTTCTTCCACCCAGGCTTCACCTCTATCATTAGTACCTCATCTACTTGTGTTGTCTTGCTGCACAAATGAAAACAACAAAAAGAGAAAGTGTAACAAAGTCATCTAAGTTGTGGAACCAACAGTTGTCCATTTGCACAAAAAGAGACGAAAAGCAAAAGCAAAAGCAGCAACACAAGATAAGTTCAATTCCACAAGATGCTCTAAAAGCCACAGGAAGCTTGTCATCCATAGTCCTCTATACCCAACACTGAAACATCAGTTTGAAGACATTTTTGAAAATTTGCTGATGAGGTACACATTGATCTACATTGCATGCTAAGTCTAGAATCAGAAGTTTGTATGCAAACAAAAACGATGTTTTCAGCTTACTGGAGATGCATGTGGAGATAGCTTCAGCTTCAATTCAGGTAGGGGGGGGGGGGGAAAGGGCAAAAAAACAAAGAGGAAGAAGTGGATAATCACCCGCTTGCATCAGCCAGATTTCTTGAGATCCTCATCTTTCTTGTCGAACCCCTATAAAGCTCCTGAAGTGTGCATTGCAGCTTGCTTTCAACAATGGCAGCTTTGCGAGGACCATCAGATGATCTATGTGAGCCACGACATGAATGAAATGTAGTTTCAGTACCACCAAAGCCTCCAAACATGCCATCGCCAAAAGCGCGGTGTCTGCCACTGGAGCTCCCAATCCCTCCAAAACCCGCAAATGGACTTGACCCACCGAAAAACTCAGCAAATATATCCTCTGCATTCCGAGGGTTGAATGCAAATGAGCTTGTGGAGGATCCACCATTGGAAAAGCTTTGGGATCCACCTGGACTCGGTTGCGGAACACCTCCCTTTAAACCTTCTTCCCCATACTTGTCATATATAACACGCTTCTGAGGATCACTCAATACCTGCAGCCCCAAAGAGCTTGAATTTTGATCGTGCAACATTCTTGTGTCCTTGAGAATGTGCCCAAAATACATACATCACAGCACATTTCACCATGATTATGATGCAAAAGGAACAAAGAAAAAGGACAATAGCCAAATTGGACCTCATAAGCTTCAGCAATCTCCTTGAATTTGGCTTCTGCTGTTTTCTTGTTATTGGGGTTCTTATCAGGGTGCCATTTCATTGCTAACTTGCGGTAAGCCTTTTTGAGATCATCTTCAGAAGCCCCCTTGCCAACCTTGAGAACATAGTAGTAATCCGCACCCATTCCCGGGGTCAAAAGTTAAGTTCAATCAGGGTTTTCATTATTACTAGAGCTTCTGCATCCAAGTTGCATTGGATCATCACCAGTGTAGTATCTATGCTATGCATTTGACCCACAAAGTTCCAGGTTGATGTGGTAGTATATAACATGTGTCTTTTCTTAGGGTTGAAAAGTGCATGAGCATCACAAGTGCATTGTTATGTAATGCAGATCACAAGCTCCAAATTATAGATACTCGCAACTGACTGTGGCTTGCTTGCTGTCATTGTCACCAGCATCAAGCAAATATCGATTTTAGCATAATTTCAATCCACAGCTTATAAAATCACTGATGAAAACTGCAAACTCCACAAATACCTGAAAACTGATGTGGAAGAAACCCTAACTGTAAAAGGGCAAGCACATCAATGCCAAAGTCTGACATCTAACTCAGACATGTAATGCACACAAAAAGCACATGGCCCTTGCTGCACACACACCACATCATAGAATAGCAGAAATGCATTGATGAGCAAGAGCAAGATGTGCCCATAAGCCACATCTTCAGGTGCCATGGCTGGCAAAGGAATCAATCGAAAATAATTTTTGAAACACCCAACATAAGTAACTTTGGCTTTAAAATCAGCACCATAGTGGCAGTGATATCTACAAAGATTCAATATAGAAAGTACAATCGTAAGCATATATGTTCAAGAAATTATCGCAGGTCGTTTGCATAAAAAAGCATCTTATACAGACCTAGACAAAAATTGTGAAACCACGAGCTTCAGGCAAAAAGCACCTTAGTGCTCATCACGTTACAACAAATGAAGTCTGGAATCACACGTAAAATTTATGTGTTCAGGGTGGGGAACCTTAATGAAGTGTTTCCATGATCATGATTTCAAATTTGCTCTAATAAAATTGTGGCATGGGAAATTTTTCCCTGGAATCTAGAGTTCTCTGGTTGCAATTAACCAAGAACTCATGAAGTTTACCCCCAAAAGAAAACTTGTTGCAACAACCCTATTTCTTCTCACCCATCACTAGATTGCACAGAGACAGAGAGCTAGGGCACAAGGGGGGAAGAAGGCGTGTGCCGGGTTGACACAACTCTTGGGCTGTTGAGTCGCTCCAGATGAGCAAGCAACAGGCCTCCTGGAGACAAGAGGAGTGTGTAACCGCATCTCTTTAGAACCGCATCATGAGCTGCAACCGTTCATGAGCTGCTTGCTGCTTGCAAACCCTAAACCCTAAAAAGAAAACAACTCTTGCTGCATCATCACCAGGCCTACTAGACTCCCCCAAGAATCGATTTTCGGAAAAATCAGGCTTCACAATTTCTTGCTCACTACTGAATCTCTCTCTCTCTCTCTCTCTCTCTCTCTCTCAGAGACAAAACTCCTCCTCGCCCAAAAGCAAGCACTCCCTCTGCAAGCAATTATTCATGATTCCGTCCTGCTTCACATGACCCACAAGATTCAAATCTTGATTCTAGACTCCTGGGGATCTTTGACCCACTCCATACATCGGTCGATCCGTGCATCTCGAGAGTGCATTCTTCGGATTTTCCAACCGTCAGTCTCCTCGCGACTCTTCGCATGCGCAGCAGATCTCAGGCGTAAAAGATGGCGATCCTAAACCAAACCAGCTTGGGCTGGATGGTACCTAACCAGGGTTGGTAACCGGGGTTCATGACCCATGTGCGATCTGTTTGCCCGGTCTGCCCGGTCTGAAAAGTCACTATGGGAGGTGAATTAAAAGTGAACCCTACTTCTGACACGTGGCGATATGACACGTCGCCAGTAGACGTGGCAATCATCTAGCTAGCCGATGGCCTACATCCATCTGGCTCGACTTCTTGCTGACTTCTCGCAAGCCGCTGTTGTTTCTTCTGTTGTTGTTGTTGTCGTCGCAGAATTGTTAGTAGAATTTGTCGTAGAATTTGTGTTGTCGTTGTAGAATTTTTTGTTGTAGAAAATCTTTGGTTCGATTTTTTTTTGTCTCTGTGTTTTTTGGATTAATCTGTTTGGTGGGTGTTGGTGCAGGACTCTGGCAGTAATGGAGTATGAGAAGTCGGGGATCACCAGGGCGGACGTGAAGAGGTATTGTGATCTGCTTTTGTCAACCTTTTCAATGCCTTGTCAAGTGGTTATGTTTTGGGTGGTGCTGCAAGGGATGATTGCACATGGTGGTGGTGGTGGTGGTCATGAGACCTACGCATGAGCTACACTTTGTTTTGTTTGAAAATTTTGAGTGAATCCCTTTTCTGTTGAGCCATTTTATGTTCCTCACAGCAGTGGTTTTTTTTTGTATTGTGGAATTTGAGGAGAGCTGAACCCCTTAAACAGCTTTAAACCCTAAAACCCTAAACCCCTAAACCCTCAGTCACAGCTTTTGCATTTTAGTGGAGCTTAGATACAATCCGTGATTTGGTCTTTGCATATAGGTGGTAAGAATTTTGTGGGTTTGAAGGAATCACTCTCCGGGTTTTTCTTTTTTTCATGGAATTTATTGTTCAATCTTTCAAGTTTTGACAGTTGAGGGTTTAGGGTTCACAGTTTAGACATCTTTTGGTAATATAATTGCTACTTGATTCGTATTTCTTATTTTATTTTTGGTTACAGTTTTGCGATGTCTTCTCCCAACTCTAGCACCGACACACAAATTCACAGCTCTGACATCAGTGCTGGCATTGAGACAGGCTCTACAGTGGGGAGTGATCTGACCACCAATGCAACATCACGGATGCATTCTTCTTCTTCTTCTTCTTCTGCTATAAGTCATGACATCCTTGATGATATCAAGGATGCAAAAGGCAGAGCCATAAACACAACAAGTGCAGAGAAGGATCAGGAAGGACAAGAGAGTCAAGCATCTGGTGGGGGTTGCATCCCTGACCTTAAGCCCACCACCCACAATGCTTATGGATGGGGCATCTATGGAACTGATCCTGAAGTTGCAACATCACCCAGGAAGCTTGAAATAGCAACAATCGATTCCCAAAGCACTGAAGGTCTGACCTCAGACATGCATGATGATACCCACAACAAAGATGTGGAGACTACTTCTATGGGCAAACAAGGTCAGACATTGTAGTTGAATCCTACATCCAGTGATTCACCACCAACAATGGTACCCAAGATTTTTGTGAAGATTTTCCTCCAGGTTCAGGACATTGTTATATGTTCAACTCAAGGGGCAATGTTTCTCTCCATTTCTCTCCATCACAAGGGGGAAGTCTTGTTACCTTCTGCACATGAGATCACAGTCTTCTAGGAAATCACTCAATCACCCAACATGATGCACAACATTGCCTGGTTTGCTGACATCCAAATTTGAGAAAGACTTTGAAATGAAAGCTCAAGTTGACAAATCCTTTTCATGGGTAATGAATTGTGTTGGGTTTCCAAAATTCACCATTGCAAGGAGTTCTTCTATGAATGTACCTACCAACTTGGTTTCTGGTGCTGGCAGTTGCAGGGGGCAAGCAATCAATCACACTCTGTTGTGAATTGTGTTTCTCTTTTTTTTTTTGAGTGTGCAAACTCAGAGTCGAAGGGGTGAGATATATGTCTTATAAAACCAGTGCAACCAGAGGCAATGTTTCTTCATCTGTTGCAATACATGCCAAATTGTAGATACCAGAGGTTTGTGTATGAGGTAATTGTTGTTGAAAGGGTGGGTCATGGGCTGTAATTGGGACGCTGTGGCAACTGGGGCCAAATTACAAACCAGAAAGCCCTGCTGATGTTTCTTTAGTGTCATATCAGGGCATGTTATAGACAGTGGTGGGTGGTTCTTTGAATTTTTAAATGAACTGCTGGTAGGGTAGAGCGGCCCAACACCGATCATTAGCCTATCACCGATCACTTTGGCAAATCTTTCTCAATTCTTCTCCATCGGAAATAGGCTATGAGCTGTTCAGTCAAGAATTTTCTGTAAAAACAACCTCCCCTACTTTGGCGGGGCCATAACTTCTCACCTCCAGTTCAATTTTGTTGATTTTTAGTGCGAGAGATGCATCAAGAGGAGGGCTCCATCTACTCATTGGACATCATAAACAATGGGGCCCTCTTGCAAAAACGGCGAGCAAAACCTGTCTTAAGTGATTGCTCATGGACTGTATTACCCTACCAGTTCTTTGAGAAAAGTTCAAGATCAAAAAACTGCCAGTTCCAGTTACTTCAAAAACTTAAAAAACCAGCAGTTCTCATGAAAGAACTGGCAATTCTCTGGCTGGATCTTTGACACTTCCAAATGCTTTATGTAACCAAATGCAATATTATTAGGAAAGAAATTGTCTTATCACCAAGGTTATCACAAATGTAGGAAGGCCAAATATTAAGGGGAAAAAATGTTGTGTTCACATGACATACTAGATCCTTGCTTGTTTTATTTTTCATTGTTCTTTATGTGAGTCACATTCTCATCTAGCTAAAGCTTCTTTTGCCAGTGCCCTGTGAAAAAACATTGCCATAGAGAAGCAGAACATCAACAAACATTTGTTTCAGAAGTATGATTTGCAAACAATCCCAGTTCATGTTTCTTTTGCAGTGCTTCAGTATTTGCATGAAGGTGAGAAGCAAGAAATTGTTCATCAAAACTTGTGGGGAGGAAACGTACTACTTTCAGACACAGATGGAACGACTATACTATCACATTCCAGCTCAAATGACAGCATAGTATAAGAAGACTATTCTCCAGTCAAAAATTGCTAGCATCATAAGGGTATTTGGCAGGAGAATATGTGTATGGCATGCCTGAAAGACAAATCAGAAATCCAAGGTTTCCTCATTCAGAGCACTCTCTCTTGAACTTCCCACAGGCAGTTATTGTCAATGTGAAAAACCACTCAACTTTCATCAGTGCACATACTTTGGTTAAGACATCATGGAGATTATAGATTCAAGGTTACAATCACTGTATCCAGCAACCAAGGCATGAAGAAGTAGAGGTAAGCCAGTATGCCCTTAGCTCATGCTGTCAGATGTCTTCCTCAGAAGGTTCTGATTATTCTTAGCTGCACAAAGAGCAGTCATAGGGGCCTCCTGCACCCTAAGGATGGATCTTGAAGAACCCAGCTGTTCACCACTTGGATGGACACTGAGCATCTGGTAAAGTGAAGGATAAAAATTTGTGCAAACTTCCAGAAATTTCTGTATACTCACTATAAATAGTCAACATCGAAATGTTGAAAAATGACTCAGTAGCAAAGGTTATAGAGATTTCAGATCTAACAACATATGAGCAAATGAAAGTGAGAGGAGACCTCACCCTAAAGAATAGAGAAAACGGAACCAAAACAGAACCAAAGATAAGTGACAGTTGAACAACAGTGACAGACATAAGTGTTCGGCAACCTTCAATAGCAACATGTACAATATTTGACAAAGTACCACAACATCCCCACTCACTTCAGACATGCATATTCGGCGACTTTCAACAGCAACATGTATGGTATTGACCAACTACCACAACATCTCACTGACTTCATCAGCTCCTGAGCAGCAGGTGGAGATATAACAAACATACTGAGAGAAGTCTGTCCATAATGGGAAAACATAGCCATTAAACTGGCTAGCTCAACAAAACATAACAGAGAAGGAGAAGACCAAAGAAACCAAAGGGATAGTGGAATACAAACAGAGACAGACAGAAATAAAGAAATAAAAGAGAAGGAAATGAAAGCCTCAAACAAAAGAAGCTGGAAAAAAAGACAGAGACAAAGACAGAACTTTAAGAGCATGAACTTATGAGGACCAAACAGAAACCAAATTGCTGACATGGTGCTAGTACAGCTACACCTGGTGAAACTTGACCAAGAAAAATCTTGCCTTACTCATCAGAAATAGAGTGAAGTTTGTTCAACTGTTTGCAACTGAACTGACAAAAACATTGGGTACCATTGCAGGTGCCCCTCCTGAACCACCTATCGTGAAAGCAAACTCTTTGAACATGGCATCAGTCAACTTTGTTCCTCTGATCATACTTTGTGGTTTATTCCTCCAAAACTGAGGAACTCACCGTCGTCGAAGCCCCCGAGCTACCATCGGATCTGACGGACATTCCACAGCCACATGTCCCCGGCCACCACAGTTGTTGCAAATAGTCACCTGTAATTAGCAGTTCAGATTAATCCCTGATTATGTCTTACAACAGGTATAACCCCATCCCTCAAGCTGCCTATGTCTACAATCACATGTAACCATCTTAAAAGCCAACTTCACAGGACCTGACAGGGTGAAAGATATAGATAGGATAATGAAAAGCCCACTAAATATAGCTACATACCTGAAGACAATCCTTGCTTTTGTGACCAGGTTGATGGCAGTTATGGCACACCATCTCAATGAAGCTTGCCACAACAGATCTTGGAGCAACAAGAAGCTGAGGGCAATCCCGAGCAAAGTGACCTGGCTGGCTGCATCCATTGCATACAGGGCTATTCACACAGTCCCGAGCTAAGTGTCCTGACTGTCTACAGTTGTTGCAAGCCTTCTCATTGGGACAGTCCACTGCAAGGTGTCCAGGTCGGTAGCAGTTGTTGCAGAGACGTGCCTTGGGAATCCCTACTTCCTGAGCTGCACAACCCTTTGCAATGTGTCCAGGCTTCCCACAGTTGTTGCAAATTGGCTCACTGCGGCACTCACTTGCAATGTGACCAGTCTTCTTGCAGTTGCGACACAGTGGCTCCATTGGGCAAGCAGCAGCAATATGACTGTCCCAGAAACACCAAAGACATGAAGCATGTGAGCAGACAAAAATCTTTGCCCCAAAAATTTTAACCCACTCAGTAACTTTGTGTGTGGGTATGGTTCAATTGGAGGCCCCTTCCACTGAACCTGCACAAAGCTAACAGACTGCACTTATGACTATGCTCACATTTTTTATACTTCATATGATGCAACAGTTTTCTTACCAACATCACATCTGTGAGGATGGGAAACTGTTTTACCCTTAACACAGTTTAAAGAAGCATTTCATGTCAACACCTCCTCCTCAAATACCAAATAGGAAACATGAGGTACAAACTCACCCTGAAACACCACAATTGTTACAGACTGATGCATTGGGACAGTCACGTGCAAAATGGCCTGCACGCCTGCAGTTGTTGCACAGTTCAGCTGGAGCTCTGGATATGATCACAACAAGACATTCACACAATTCAGAGTTAGTCTCTGACCCAGCCATCAAGGGAATAGTATAATATAATATCAACTGATTGACCTACAGTCTTTGCTATACTGACCAGCACAACCAGTGAGTGGCACAAGTGTCACAAATGCTTCAGGTACTGTAGCCTGCTGCATAATGTTGCTTCCATCACTGTATTATCATCTGTCCCTTCCTCTCTCCTCCAGCTATCTAGTTTGAAGAAATTCTCACAACTGGAGAAAAAAGGGACCATAAGGAAACCCTAACTCATACCATGAATCATGATTCCCTTCCCATACAATACAATACTCAAGCAAGTGAAAAGGAAGGTAAAAGATGTGTACCCGGTACAAAAAAACTCCAACAAAAAATTTCCCCAACTACAATGACCCCCTCTCTCCCCATCTCTTCATCGACATCATCCACAAGACACACCTAGGTATCTCCAGTTCATCATCACATCACATCTTACATAATTTTCCCTTGCAGCAACCATTTCTTCCCCCCACCTTCCTCAAAACCCTACATTTTTTTTCTTCTCCACCCCTTCAACAACAGCTCGAATATCATCCCCACCCAATACCTAACCCCACCACACTCAACATCATCATCATCACAATCACCACGCCATTACTCTCATCATCGTCACAAATCCCCCCATGTCTCCCTTCTGTTATTCCCTCTTTTCCAGATTTTCTTTCTTCTTGTGCTTCATATATACTTCAGCATCATCGTCATCTTCTCTTCATCATCATCATCATCATCATCATCACCTGGTCGAAGGCGAACGGAGCCCAAAACCCCCGTTCTCACGCCCATAGCTCCTGTATGGCAAACTCCGCCTCAATGCCCTCTTCCCCACAATCCCGCTCTGCATCCGCCGCCGCCCACCACTACCACCACCACCTCCTCCTCCCGCTGCTGCTGCTCCTCCTCCTCCTCCCCCTCCATTTGTACCGCGCGCAGCCAGGTCGTCCAAGCTCATACCCAGCTTGGTCTGAGTATCCAGAGATGCCGACATCAAACCCTAACCCCACTTCACCACCGTCTGCAATCCTTCTTCGCACTGCCGGCCTCTCCGGTAGATCTTTCTTCTTTCTCCGCTACGTCGTCTTTAAGCAAAGCTTCAATCTCCGAAGCGACAGGTGCGTGGGTACGTGCGCCTCGCCACAGCTTCTTGTTACGACTCGGCCGCCGAAGAAGAAGAAGAAGAAGAAGGCGTTGGTTGCTATACACGAGGTACGTAACATGCAGATCGCAGGAGCAAACGAGATACCTACGGGCAGCTTTCCATTAGCTACCCGTTGGGATTTGGTACTCTCCGGGTATAATCAGGTTATTAATCACCTACCAGCCGGTTCTTTTAGTTCTTTTTGGGGGGGGGGCACCAACTGGGCTGTGCAATTCATTTAATCCCTTCTCTACTTTCAGACCTGATGAATTTTTTTTCCAAATACTCGAAATAATAGTAGTAATAATAATAATAATAATGATAATATCAAAAATAACATCGGACAACCACAAAATGGTCCTCTTCCAAGCAAAAAGGGATTTCATGTTCTTTTCGATGTTTTTTCTAAAAGGATTTTAAAAAAAATTGAAAAAAAAAAGGATGGTTGCTCAATGTTTTTTCTCAAAGGATTGACAAAAATAAACAAAAATAAATAAATAAAACATCAAGTGCCCATACAATGTTCTTCTTCCCAAGTGTTTAAATCTACTTCACTTGAATTATTTATAATGAAAATAACTACATTGCATCATGAGTTTGTGGTTCATTTGTTTGAAGAATTATTTGTTTGTATATATATATATAGTTTAACATTTATGCAATATGATAAACAAATTGCACATCTACACTATGAGAAATTGTGTATATGAAAATTGCATTACCTTGCAACTAAAGTTTTGAAACAACCAATTTACAACTATCCCACCAAAATATAAAAAAATAAAAAATAAAATGTCATGTTAAAAATTCATGAAGTTTTTATTATAATTGCATATTAGTTCTAAGATGGAATCTTATGTGGATGAATGTACACACTATATATACAATTTTGGTTAATCATGTTTGATTTTACTAGCAAGTTGCACGAGAGTCACAAATAACAACTAGAATAAATGAAAATTAATTAACAAGTTTTTTCTAATTATTTTATAATTATTATATTGGATCTTGGTGCAGCTACCTAATTATTAACCACAATAATAATAATAATAATAAACCATAATAATTTTAAAGTGAATTAGGTCAATGATTGAACATTCACCCTATTTATTTTTTATGACCATATTTTCCTCATTTTTTGTCCTTTTTAAATGATCTAAACAATTATGGGTGCACTAAGTCAAGGTCTAAAAAAAACTTTTACATTTGAAAAGCAAAAGGACAATGTATCAAGATTTTAAAGTTCTTTGAGAACTTAAATGTTTACTCGTCACCTTGTCTTGTAGTAGTTGCAAATAAATTGCAACTAGGACGCAAACTCATTTTTTATCTCATATTGTTTATCCTACCTTTCAAATTTATAAAATATATAACTAAACACATTAGGAATATTTAAAAACAAATAACATTTTAAAATAAACCAATGAAATAAAGTTTGATTTTAAAGGTTCAACCCAAAATAAAATAGGATTGTCCCAAATTATCTACCTCCCTAGCCTAATAAGGGTAAGTAATAATGCTTACCTACCTGACGCCCATTTACCTATTAACCTAAACACTATGTGTCAACATCTTATCAACCCTAAATTAAATTAATTAAAATATTAAATATCAAAACAAACTTAGAATTGCGACATGTCCATTGATTATTTATTAGCACATCATTGTCACATTAGCATGTTGTTGCCTCTGTAATTACATAATAATTGTAAAGTAATGGCACAATAATTTTGCAATGATTTAGTTATAACATAATTGCATGAGTTGCACACATATATGGTTTCATATATGATGAATTTTTTCAATTAAAACTCTTGCAACTTTTCTAATAACATTCACATCGTAATAATCTGTTAAGTTGCATGTGATCATTGCAATTTGAAAACCAAATTGCAAACATAATTATAAAACACCATATATTTTCATTATGTTACTTCTATGTCATGTTAATGGATAATCACACATGTTTTTAACCTTTATTCTATCATTAAAGGTAATTAGCCCAAGATCTTATTCATTTCACAAAATAGGCAAAAAAATTGTTTTAACATTTTTCTAGGTTGATTTATAGTTCTCGCATCCAAAATTATGTCAACCTAGCATGGACTACCACATATAACTCAACATACACTAAAACACTAAGGCTAAGTCGTAGCCCAAAAATTGTCTTAATAATTTTGTCTATTGATTAACAATTATCACATTTAGAACTATGCCAATTCAACGGACAATCACATATGCTTCAACACACACTAGATATTGACATTGTAGTCCAAGACAATGGTTGTTTCATAATATTATTTCCAAAGATACCATTATCTTTGAAGATGGAAAAATACATAATCCTTGATGTGAAAAGTTAAATGTCATTCAAACACACAACATTGCAATTGTTATCTCATTTATTATGTTTCAAAAGAATTGGGGTGTCATTGGGCATGGAACTCAAATCTTGCCAAGCACACCAAGCACAAGCATATATCAAGAGTGGTTGATAATCACATTGTTTCAACATATCACTTACTTCACCAAAAATAGGCCTTTGCAAGTCATTATTCAATGGTTTTTAGCCCTTGCCAACCTTCATAATTTGACTCTTAAAATTAAAGGTTAGATAATTTTCAACTTCAATCCCCTAGGTTCAACTAGTTCTCATGGTCAACTAAACATATTCCAATGCCTGGTATTGTTGTATAAATCAAAATCAAACATTCAAGTAATTTTACAAACAACCATATGGGTTTAGGAGGTTTACTAAAATAGGAATCTTTGGATTCCTACATGATGAAGAACCCCAAAATGGTATCCATAGAACAAAATTTTAATGCCTTCCAATAATCCATTCAATTTTAAGGTTGTAAATTCCACCACATGCTATTACCTTGTAGCTTTCCAAATGACATAAAGCAATGGGATCATTGTGCATTCCAAAAAACACATTGACATAGTGGACACCAACTATCAAATCTAGTAATGGCTTTTGCACCTTATACCTAAACAACATACATAAAAGTTTCATATGTCATTTGCACATGGATGTTCAAGTCACCCAATTTATAAGAAGTGGTCGCCATTTGAGTTCATATACCACATCCAAGCTATATGCAAATTGCCCGTGCTTTCATACTACAATGTCAATATTCAACTAAATGACTTACCTTCATGTGCCAAAAAAAACTTTTATGTCTTCATTCAAATGAGTTGAGATTTTATTCCTTGATGTCATCATCATCATTTTCAAATATGACTACCAACTCCTCGACCCATACTTGGGCCAAGGTTATCAGTTCACCATCCATTGGTCCCATGATACTTTGGGGGGGGGGGGTTCAACACTTGCCTTTAAACCTATGTGATCAACATTATCTCCCACATCAAACAATGAAAGTTATGGATTATGTTTTTTAGTAAATTTTGACCTACACCCTTTTGGCTCTTGACACAACACAACTTTCCAATTTCTTGTTGACCTAATATCTTATGCAAAAAACACTTGTTCAACATGCATGGGAAAAGCAAATGATTGAACCAAGGGAGGGATCAAGTGCTCAAAGTTGACCAAAGTGAAACCATATTCATCCCACATCAATGTTGGATTGAACCTTTTATAATTTGCCATCACCCAACCTCATAGGAACACAACATTTGGAATCACCCATAATCAAGCTCTAATATCTCCTCAAACCAATCAAAATATTCAAGTGATGCCATACTTGGGTTTCAAACATTAGATTGCAACCAACATTCTTGCTCAAATGTGGTTACTATTCCAAAATCTGAAATTACCAAAATGTTTTTACATGTGCCACCTTTGAATGGTTACCAAAAGCATAGATAAACCTATATCTTGTGGCCAAGCCAAAAAGGTGAAGGTATTAATTGATATCACATCATCTAGAACCTCCTCACTTGTTTCCATGGCCTCTATAACTACTTGGTGAACCATTGTTCAAGTGGTATTTGTGTCATGGTTATTAGGTGAGCCAGTTTCATGTTACTAACAATCAACAACCTTGGGCTAGGCCACTTGCACCATGATTCAAAGCAAATTTGACACAAATTCATTAGCAAAATTTTAAGGGTGACATTGGCCTTTGTAGAAATCTTAAAACACTTGTATCCCATTACAATTGAATCAAACAAGTTGGGATGATTATTGGCTATCCTAATCAACTCTTAAGTTATTGACAACACATAGTTCAACAACCCAAAATATGGGGGGCAATCATTATTCATATTAAATATAACAATTGTGCAAAGATTAGTTAAGAGTTAACATGGTTGGTTCAAGGAGGTAGACATAAATCAAAGGAATGCAAGGGAGAAGATGAGGAAATGAGGTGACCTAGCTTGCTAGAAGAACCAAAAAGAAATCATAGAAGCATTACAAAGAGGTAAGTTTGTCAAGTTATTTGGTTTGATTTCTTGTTTGAACACAATTGCAATGTAAGGTTCAACATGTCACACATTAATTGCCTACATTTAGAGAGTCAATGCAAAGAATCTTGAGCTTACATTAGTAAAGCTCACATGAGAAACCAAAATGTGATTTAAAGTGGATCTAAATGACATTAAATTGTGGGCATACCTTGCTTGCACACCAATTTTGTATTGCATTTGCAATTTGTAGAAAGAGTGTAAAAAGGATGTTGACCTCCTTGTTCAACAAAATTTGCAAAGAGTAAAAGTGCCCACAACGAATGGGCCTTCCTTGGACCTTTAAGGCATATGAACATGAAAAGAATTAGATCAATGATCATGTATGTTTATGATTCATTTTCATCTCAATGAATGGGGCTTCTCCAAGCCTCATGGATGAATTAGGTCAATACATTGTGTGTATTTTCTAAATGACCTAAACAAATGTGTTGTTGCCTCCTTTAGAACATACAGTCATAGATGAATTAGGGCAAAAATGTGCATATATTTTGACCAAATGGAGTCGATTTCTCCATACTTTCATTATCACAAAGTCTATGTTCAAGGGATGGATGTGATAGGACAAGCTTACAACTAGGTGTGAAAAAATTGTGGTGTTACTCGAAATTCATGGGAGAGCTTGAAAATATTTGAAGTAGACTTGATACCATGACAATAGATGCATGTGTTTTTTACAAGCGTGAATATGATGATAGCGTTCAAAAATATAATCTTCAAAAAAATTTCTAAAATAAACCAAAATCCTTCAAGATATCATAATTCTATAACTAATCTCAATTTTCAACACAAGCCAAAATACCATCTTTTTAAAATCCTCATATAAAAATAGACCTATTACCTAAGGGGGCAAAATCCATTAAGCTACTATACTCTATAATGAATCTAAACACAATATCCTTGCCTTGGTAGGCAAGGCCAATAAAGTGCTTTGTGAGGTAGAGTTGAACATAAGCCCAATTCCAATAAAGACCACGACCAAGGGCTTTATTGTGTTCTTTGGTACATAGTATTGCCAAAACAAAAGGGATTAACCTCCTAATTTTGAGTTTTGTCATACATGAAAAGCAAGATTAGGGTAAGGGTTTAAGGGTCTAGACGTCTCTTTTCTTATTTGATACAAAGTATTGGCAAGGATTATTAGCCCACACATCCTAATTTCGAATTTGTAATAAATGAAAAAAAAAAGAAAAAGGATAGTGTTTAGGGTTTAAATGCCCCTCTTTTTCTTTGATACAAAATGTTGCCCAAGAAAGGGGATTAGCCCCATATGTCCTAATTTCAACTTCATCATAAAAGGAAAAAAAAAAATTAGGGTTAGGGTTTACGGGTTTAGATGTTTCTCTTTTTCTTTGGAACAGAGTATTGCCAAAAAAAAAGTGGGATTAGCCCATATGTCCTAATTCAGGCTTTGTAATAAAAGAAAAAATTAAAATTAGGGGTAGGCTTTAAAGGGTTTAGATGTTTCTCTTTTTCTTTGGAATGGAATATTGCCAAAACAAATGTGGGATTTGCTCTTTATCCTAATTCTGACTTCATCATAAAAGAAAAATAAAATTAGGGCTAGGGTTTAGATGGATCTCTTTTTCTTTGATACAGAGTATTGCCAAATAAAGTGGGAATTAGCCCATATGTCCTGATTTCGACTTTGCCTCTAAAGAAAAATAGAATTAGGGTTAGGGTTTGTCGTTTAGGGTTTGAAACGCATGCAGGTAACAAGCTCTTCGTCATCTTCTTCAAGGACTAGTTTTGTTTTGTTCCTGCTGCCCAGTTACTTACCTTCTGTGTTTTGCCTTAGTGGAGATAAAGATAGCTCAAATTGGGGGTGGAGGTGGAAGCAGAGTAGGTAGGAATATTGAATTCTTATATGCTTTTGTATTACAAGAATGCAATGAGCTGCTGCACGGGACTGGAAACTCCACAGCCCTCCGAAATGAGAAGATCCAACCATCTCTTTCCTTGTGGAGAAATTCGTGCCTCCCATGTTTGTTTCCTCCTGAATGTTCTTCATCCACATTGTTCCTTGTTGCAACAACCACTGACATCAATGCTGTGAAAACAGTTTGGACATGAATTCCCTAAACTTTTTTCATGGAATGAAATCTCAGACACCCACAGTTCATACATTCAACTTCCTGAAGAGCTGAAGAAGAGTTGGCAAAACCTTGAGTGCCACTGTTTATCTCAATAGAACTCTGGCTTGAGGTTGGGATCTGTACATGAACCACTTCGGTTTCCTACTAAAGAACTGGTTTGACATCAGCAGTCGGAGGTTGTGGTTTTTTGCTGATACCACAAAAATTGCCCAGCATGGCATGGCACAGCATGTCGGCCAGGTTGTAAATAATGGATGCATATGAACTTGCAAAGCCTTTAAAAGCATAGGACCTGATACAAGTTGATGGTGAAGATGACCAATACATCAGAGTGAAAGAAAGAGGAATTTGTGAAGTGGGGGGAATATGTTCATTTAAGAGAAGCAGCATCGGAAGGATTTCTGAGATGGAGGAAGCTGGCCAGTGCCGATGATCTGCTGGGCTCGTGCTGTTGTCTTGGCAGCTTTCTCATTTCGAATGTGCTTGGCAGCAGCCCTCATTTCTTCTGATTTCTGACACACTGTAGCTACTCTTTTCTGCATCTTCTCAATTGCACGTACCCGCATTTTCTCCAGCTTCACCTGCCAAAAAAAATCAGTATCCTCAAGCACTCAGCACATTGTCAACAAACTATTCTCTTTTCCTTGTGTCAAGAAAACCCATTGATGATTTTAGTAAGGTAATCACTGTTTTTGCATTACCTCGGTCTTCTTCAGTTCAGCCTCTGCCTTTGATTTCTCCAGAACCTCCCATGCAAGAATTTTGGCCTCCTTGTCATTGTATCTGAACAATGAATATGTTGGAAATCAGACTAAAAAGGAAGTGGATGGTTTCTTTCTTTGAGAGACTTTGCAGAGAGTACATACTTTGGAACACAATGCTCATTGTCATCATGTCAATCCTCTTGCAGTTATGTGCACTTGATGTCATCATCATCACCTTGCAAAAATGTTAAGAGTTTTGGAAAATGTGTGAAGTACCTCCTTGTGCACTTAGTGAGCTCCAGCTGCTCCCATACTGTCGCCTTAGATACTGTGTTACCCTTCTCCATGTCTCGCAAATTATACTGGTGAACACTTGCACCATGTTCTGACTCATCATCTTGTTGCAAATTCAAGACTGCGTTTCTATTGAGCATTGGCTGCTCATTATGACATCCTAGCTTGCAAAGTTCCAGTTTTGCAAGGTGGCAGCTCTTGAGTTCAAGGAAGTCAAAACCAGGTACCATCAACCCGAGGGATACAGATGATGGTGTGCCTGAGCATGCAGGAGTGTTGTTTCGGGTGGGTGAAGTAGCCAACTTTGGTGTGGTGCACATTGAGTTTTTCAAGCTTTCTACTGGAGTCATTTGTGTGGCCATATCCCTGTGACCTAGTGAAGGTTGTGGGGTATGGGAGGTAGGAGGGGTTGGTGGGTCTGTACCAATCTCCTTCATTGATACGGAGCGACAATGTGTTGGTATCAGTAAATCGACAGAACCAGAAAATTCATCTGCACCAATCCCCCACATTGTTCATTAAGAAATGCTGCTGTTGCAGAAAACTGCAAACCTTGTTTGCAAAGTGAATGTATTATTCCAAGGTACTGCTGCAATCTCTCACCTTTTGTGCAGGGATCATCAGGTGAGGAAGGCACCAAACTTTCTGGCTCCTTGATAATGCCAAAGGCATGCTGCTTTGCAGACCAGTTTTCCTCTACAGATTGTGGCAATTGATGCGGTAAATTTGGTGATCCTCCAATAGCAGCAGCAGCCTGATTCATCCTGAAGGAAGTACTACTCTGAGCTGCAATGGAGACCTTTGCCATCTCTGCAACTGCCTGTCTATCTCCTTCAAACAACACCTCCCCTGGTTGGGAATCGAACTTCCCAGCTGCTGCTGCTTGAGAGAGATGATCATCAAACTGCTTCGAAAGGTCACCAAATGACAAAGTCTTGGAGCGTTTCTTTTGGGTGGTGACAACACTGGGAACTTGCCTTTGATGACCCTTGTAAATGCCAATTGGCTCAACATTCCTTGGAGACAAAATTTTCTCTGCATTTGAGGTTGTTGAATATTCTGGACTTCCAGCTCCTTCATAAGACTGCAATCCCTGGGCACCAGCAATCGAATGCCTTCTTCCTGCCAACAACACATCATCAGCTCATTGGCAAAAGTTAGAATACTACAGCAAATGCATTTACGTTTTTTTTGGTGGTGGGAAGGCATGTTGTGAGGACCAAACCACATTTTCGTGTGCAAACTACCTACCTGGTTGTGAGCATACAAGAACAGGTGCATGCTGTAGCTGAGGATGTGCCGGTGATTCTTGATGACCAGGGCTTGTAATCCATTTCTCAGCATCATCCCACTTTGATGGTGTTGGTTTTGAGATTATGGGGTTCAACAGTGGACCTGAATAAAATCTCTGTTGCACATGTCTAGGACCTTTGCCTGTGGCTTTCTCTGCCAACCATTAGAACCGACCTCAAAGAAGTTAGTTATGTTGGCATATCCAACAAGGCGTATTGAAAAAGCAAGCATTCTCTTGGCAGACTAAAAAGCAAAAAAGCAGCTGAAGTCACTTCAGACAAAAGAGAATATTTGGAATACCTGCAGAAGAAGAAGAGGAGCTCACGGTACTGTAAAACCCATTTCCATTGCTAGCTCTAAGGCTAGCAGCAGCAGCAACAGGTACATGGCCAGCTACTGGAGGACTTCCGGTGAAAGCTTGCAAGCCAGGAAAGATGCGTTGTGGAGTTCTTGGATAAGCGAAGATACCCATACTTGCACTGGTGTGCTGTGTCTTGACATTCTCAGCTTTCTCCATCACAGTAGAAGAAGAAGTAGCAGCAGTGGTATCAATGGCAGCAGCAGCAGATATCCTCTTACAGCCTTGCAGTTTAGTGTGAGCTTCATTCACACCCTGCAGATGCTGCTGGCTTCTCCTCAGATACTGAACTTTTGGTTCTCGATTGAGCAGCTCTGCAGAACAACAGTCATCACTGCTTGCTGCCGCTGCTGATGCCCATTCATTGCTGGATTGGGTTGAAGCTTGCTCATCAATTTCTGCAACAACATTTGCAGCCGCTGTCTGCATTGGCAAGTCCTTCATAATGAATGCATCATTGCTTGATGTTGTGATAAGCAGAGGAGCTGCTGCTGTGGTGGCAGCGGCAGCAGCAGCAGCATTCGTAGACAACCCTGTAGAAAGAAGAAATCCCCACAATATAAGTCTCTTGTACAGCTTGCTTGCATGGAGCAATGCCATTTTGTTTGCATTCTAGAGCTCTTGTTTTCTTGCAACAGATGATGAGTGGGGTTAGAGTTTGAGATTGTGTGTATGACTCACAATGCTGCTGCTGCTTTCCTTCTTCTTCTTCAAGCTCTGCCACTTTGTTGGGCAGAGGAGTCTGAAGAGGTGGTGGTTCTTCTTCTTCTGCTGCAAGCTTGTTATTAATGGAGCAACTAGTATTATTCTCAGCTCCATGCTGCATTCCCACCACTTCAGACAGTAGCTTCTTGCCAAGATCTTCTTGCACCACTTCCTTGTACTGATTCACATGAACAGGAGTAGTAGAGGAAGGAGGAGGACCACCTGCATGCATGCATGGGAACAACAATATAAACAACCAAACAAAACATCTGTGAATAAAATCAAATTGAATTGAATTGAATTGAATCGGATGGGACTTTCTTCTCAGAAAGAAACAAATTGTAGACGAGGAAGAAAGACTAAACCCAACTTTGATTCTCACATGGGTATGTATTGTTACCTTGCAAAGCTGAAGAAGAAGACCCATCAGTTCCTTCCTTTCTACTGTGGCTGCTCCCCCTCTCTTCCTTTCCAGGAGAAGAAGAAGAAGCTATGCGACCTTCTGCTGCTGCTGCAGCTCCAGAAGAGGAGGTGGGAGTAGGTCTCACAGTGTCGAGCGCCAAAGAATGCGTCTCAGGCAATGACTCCAAATACCCAATCTGCAGCAACAGCACATGAGAGAGAAGAGAACACTGGAGTAAGTAAAAAACAACAGGGAAGCCCACATACATTGTCTCTTTCTCAAAAACAAAAGCTCGAGAGAGAGAAGGAAGAGTATGCTCATGTCTATAACTACCTTAGCGAGCTCTCTAGAGGAGGAGGAAGAAGAAGAAGAAGAAGAGGAGGCGGCAGCAGCAGCAGCAACGGCAGCGATGGAATCTAAGAAAGTGGTGCTGTTGTTGGTGCTGCTGCTGTCGGAGTCGCTAATTTCGCCATCAGAAATGGAATAGCCCCGGTCATGACCAAGCGCTGGTGGCAGCGGCAACGACCACTGACAGCCATCTCTTCTCACTGCTGTTGCTGCTGTTGCTGCTCCCACCCCCATCACCATCGTCACCAAGCCGCCGTGCTCCATGCTACTGGAAGACGAAGAAGAACCGGGACTCACGAAGCGGACGTCGGAAATTACAGACTTGGGACTAATTCCTCCCCCTCCTCCTCCTCCTCCTCCTCCCACTATCATCATCATCTCCTCTTCCTCACCACCACCACTCTTCCCATGATGATGAAGATGATGATGATGACCCATTTCCACAAATTTCTTCCTTCTTTTCTTCACAAAACTAGTAATGCACTCCTCTTTTTCTTCAATCCTCCTCCTCCTCCTCCTCCTCCTCCTCCTCCTCCAACAACAACAACAACAACACCACCACAACAACAACAGCTGCTGCTCTTCTCACACATTTGCACAAAACCACTCACACACTATTGCAGTTCACAGCAGGTTGTAGCTAGCTACTAACGCCTCCTCCTCGTCCTCCTCATCCAGCAGCAACCAAGCTGCAACAAACAAGCTCTCCACAGCTATCTATCTATCTAACTATCTTTCTTTCTTTCTTACCATTTTTTCCCACACAAAAGCTGCTGCACCACAAGCTCTCTCACAAATCTTTCTTTCTTTCTTCTTCTCCCACTTCCATGCAGAAGCTGCAAAAGCTCAGAACTCTGGCTTCCTATTTCCATTACAGAAGCTGTAAAAAACGCTCTCACAATTTTATTTTATTTCTTCTACTTCCCATTTCCCATTTCCACTACAGCTGCTGCTGCTGCTAAAAACAACCCATATGAAATCTTCTTGTTGCAAAGCAAAGCAGCAAAACAAATGCTGTTTTTTTTTTGTTTTTTCCTTCTTGGGTACAGCACCACAAGCTTCTTACTGCTGCTGCTCCGACTGCCATGAAAAACTCATGAACAGTTGCTGCAACAGGATACCAGCTGCATCTTCTGTTGCAACAGGATGCTTAACTTACTTACTTACTTACTTACAACAGCTAAGTAAATTCATTACCAAAACACAACCCCAACAAAAAACAACAACAACGACAACAACAACAACAACAAAAATTCCACAAAAAATTCACACAAAAAATTCACAAAAACCTTAAACTTTGTTTTTTTGGGGTTCTTGAAAACAACATCATAACAACCAACAACAGCAAATGTTGAACACAAAACAAAACACATGCACACACACACACACACACACACATCTAGTATGTACCTCTCTATACACACACGAGAGATTTTTTAGATAACACCACCCACACAAGATGGTTTTAATGACATGCACTTAACTTGGTGGAAGAGTTGATGGAGTTTTTTTTTAAAATTTTTTTTGGGTAACTTAAGGTACTCAACTCTTGTTTTTCAAGGATTGGACTCTGGTGGAGTCTTGAGAAGTGATGAGTAGAAATGAGTAAAATTATTTTGGGGGGGGGGAAGGGGGAGGGGGGGGGTCAAAATTTAGAGCTGTTTTCATAACATGTGTGAAGAGAGTAGAATTGAAGTGACCCAAAAACTAAAGAAAAGAGAGAATCTCTTTCTTGTCTTTACTCAATTCTGTATTCATCAATTTATTGTTGTGTAAGAATTTCATTGTGAGATGGAGAGAGAAAGAGAGACAAATTTATTTATTTATTTATTTATTTTTAAAGGAGAGCATCATCATCATCATCATCATCAGCCCAACTTCAACTTAACTTAATTAAGTGAATAGCAGTTTCTATGTGAAGATGGATTGTCTTGCCATAAGTGAGAGAAAGGGGGGAGAACTTTAGGCAAAGAATTATGGGATAAAATGTGAGAGGTGCTTATTGGGAACAACCCTTTGAGGAACACCATTTTTTTTTTTAAAAAAAACATTTGGCTCCGCTCTACAAAGCACACCATACCTATTAACACAAAGACTCAGCACTTCAAAGACACCAACCAACTTGTATCACACTACAAAAATGCAAAGCATTATTGATCACTTTTTATCACATTCAAAAACATGCAACAACAAGCATTGTCTCTTGTATGCTGAGCAGCCATATGGGAGCTTGGACACTAAATTATATTATTTTCAGAAATGTTGAAATTTTTTCACCAAAAAAAAAAGTTCAAAGAAATTTTTTTTGTGAAGGAAAACATTGAATCTTCATGATTTTTTTTTTAAATGAAAAAAAGTTCATATTTATTTATTTATTTATTAAGAAGCTTGGCCTTAACAATTAAGTAGGACTAATGTACTTTTTTCCCCATCACTTCCTTATTGTAGTGTTTAAAACCTACCATAGTAAGTACATAGTAAATAGATATTCTTTTAGAATGTTTTAGAATATTTTATTTTTCAAAATGGGAACATCAAATTAAAATAATTCTTCAACACTGAAATGTTGAACTTGCCATGGTACTATGGTTGTTTTAAAAAATTGGTTATTTACATTTGGCAATAAAAATTAATGATATTTCACAATTCAACACATTATACTAAATAATAAAACTAATAGTTTCTTTCAAAGTTTTGCCTTGGCATGCAAGCATTTTTTTCAGAATTTTTGACAAATTTTAAGAAATAATTAATTAGTTTAGGAGGGTGTTTCAAACCTTCATGGTGACCCAACATACTTGAATTACAAAACTTAATCCAACTTTTATTTTTATTCTCAATTTGCCAAAATTTGACATATTCGAACTAGATCACATTTCCATCAATGTCAAATTATTTCCATTGAAAAGTGCAACGTATTAGTAGTAGCACTTTTAGTAGTAGTGCTACATACGGAATTTTCTACATGTATTTATGGGTTATGAGTTTGCACTTAGGTGCAAGATTAACTAATTACTCATATATGGTATAACTTGTCTTTTGTATAATTGATTTGTTTAGTGTATTGTCATATATTTTCATAAAAAAGGAGTTTAATGAAAATGTTTTTGAAATGCTTGACAAATGCCTACACAACAAGCAATACATATGACATTGTGGAAAAAAAAAAAATTGACTTGTAAAATAATTTTTACCAAAAATGTACCCAATATGAAACAAAATCTTAACATTTGACATGGGTTCCTAAGTATGTCATTTTGAACACCCAAAAATATTTTCCAATAGATTATTATTCATGTTTGTTTTCTCGACCCCTAGTGTGCAATGGAGCCTTTGAAATTCCCATCACACAAAATTGTGAAAATCTTTTGAAAATTTTAGAATTTTGTCTCATCCAACAACAAATAAACCAATTGTTGGATTTGTGTGAAGATTGTGAATAAGTAAGTTGTGACAAAAAATTTGAAGCTCGATTGATTTTTGCAAAGGACAAGATGATATTACACTCTACATGAGCCAACAATTTTTTTCCAAAAAAAGTTTGCTAATTATGCTTTCCTAGCCTAATTTATAATTTGTAATTGATAATTCTATAATTTATAAAAATACCCATTTTTTTGGCTTACCATGCAAGGCAATTTGGGGTTTATTATGATGATTATGGGTTCATGGATCTCAAAGTCATCCCAAGTCCATGGTACAAAGTAACTCCCAAGGAACAAGGCTTGACATGAGATCCAACAAGTACATTGAAAGCTGGCCATGGGTACCATATATGACATGGGCTACTACTATACATTCATTTATACCCCCATTACTGACAATTCTATTGATTCCCCAATGATAATATCCCAAGTACATCAATTCTTTTGGGGGTATACTATCAAGGTTTTTTTGCTTGGCATTTAAATAATAATTTTTGCATCTTTTTTTCTTTTCAAAAATAAAATAATTTAAAATAATTTTTTAAATTTTTATATATTTTTTAAAAATAATTTAAAATTTTTTTTTGGGGGGGGCTTGGTAGTTGTTACAAACTTACATGTGAATATAAATTTGTTGGAACTTGTTGTGGGTACACCAATTATGGGGATAATTTTGGGCACTCAATTGTTGAAGAAAAAATCAACATAAAACTAGTGGGCACTTTTTTTTTCTTTTTTTTTTTCTTTTTTTTGGCATTTTGATTTGATTCCCAATGATAACAAACTAAATAAATTCTTGTGGTATCATTGAGGTTTTCCTTGGCATTTAAGTTTTTTTTTTTTTGGGCATATCTACCAATCAATAATAATATTTTTTGGCCCTTGATGTTTTTCAATTGTGCACATAAGTTTGTTGGGTAGGTATCATGTTTTGTTTTTTGGTTGGCACAAATAATTAAACACAAATTGTCGGGATTGATTTAATTCTCAATGATAACAACAAGCACATAAATTCTTTTTTTTCCGGATATCATGTTTTTTTGTCTTTTTTTGGTTTTGCTTGGCATTAAATAGTTACATGCCTATCAATGTTTTTTTTTTTTTGCTTAATATTTACACGTGAACATAAATAGTTGGGTATTAAAATGCTTTCGATTGGCACTCAATATCGACGGAATCGTAAGGCAACTCTGCATTTAATTGGTATTAAAAGTATTGAAGACATCATCGTGATTAATAAATTTAAAAAAAAGAAAAAAACTGAACATATCTTAATTCAGAATATGCTGGGAAAAAAAAGGATGATATCAATCTGACAAGAGTTAAGACATGATTTCTTAACTCAAAATTATCAACCTTTTATGAAGTGAGAATCTTTGGCAAAACCTCTTTTCTCTTTGGCAAAACCTTTTTTTTTTTGGGCCCCCTTTGCACTCTCATGGGGTTTATTATTGCCTTTGTTTGCCTTTTGGAAGTGAGTTAACCCATTAATTATCAGAGAATTCATAAATACACTAAAAATCCGACCTAATTGGTCCACCACCCCGACTATCCGGGGTTAAGTTATGCACAATTTTTTTCCTAGTCTGTTGTATCTTCGAAAGAGATCATGATTTCAATACTAATTTCACCTTACCGTGATTAATAATGTACCCAAGGTAACCCGTTCCACCTAGGAACACGGATGAGTCGGGTATTGGATGAGATTTTTTTAGCTCTTGTTGTTGGAAGAGAAAATTAGGTCAAATGCAAACTAAAAGTTTACTATGTTGGGTTGTGTAATGGTGCAATATGGTGCAAAATCTACCCATGTTGAATTAACTCATAAATATTCCAAGAATTTTTTGAGGCCCACTTATTTTTCATAAATCGGTAAATTCAAGATTCTCATAATAATAATATCATTTTTCCATGATAGAAACTTGGACGGAAAGATATCCAAGCGGATGATTGAGGATGTGTTATTGCCACAAGCATAATGGCGTATCCAAGTCGAGCAAACTATTGTTTTTTAGAAAAACCTATGTATCTTCTCACTTGAGGAGGGCCTTCATGACACATGAAATGAATGAATGTGAAAAGAAAGTTGAGACAAGCAAATCTAATTGAAAAATGTCATAAAATTTGCTTCAAGACCTAGAACATGATGTCTTCTTAGTCAGGATCATAAATTTGAGAGAGAGAGAGAGAGAAAGAGGGGAAGAAAAATGGCCAAATTAGCATTGGAAATTAGACATATTAGACTAAATCAAACTTGATTAGCACATTAGAGGAAATCCAAGTTCCATCCACAACCCCTAATTTAGGTTTCTATAAATGTTTATTTTACATCCAAAATAGAGTGTTAATTGTTTCCCCAGCAGCGCCGCCACCCATAAGCACAAAAAAATTTGGGCACAATCAAAAAAATTCTGAGACTGTTTTGAGACCCTAAACCCTAAAACCCGGGCCCAAATCATTATGATCGACCAATCAGAAGTAGTCATTTTTATTTTTTTACTGGGTCTTATGGAGACCACTTGTATATATAGCTATCATGTGCAAAATTTACAGGTCCAAACCCATTTTCATGTAATTTGAAAAAAAAAAAAAATCATCCATCCAAAGTGCTGCTTTTGTAGAGGTGATGTTTTTACCCTTGAAAGTAGTCTCATCTTTTTGGGGTAACTTAGTCTCTCGTCTTTGGATGAAAAAAATGGAGAGCTTTGGAGTGTGAATTGTTTTGCTTTCATAATAAAATGAGGATGAGAGACTCCTTTTTTTCAATGGCATTTTTTTTTTTAAATTGGTTTTTTTTTTTTATGGCTTTTTGTTTGTTTGTTTGTTTGTTTGTTTGTTTTTTGTTTTTGGGGGGGAGGGTTTGTTTGGGCACTAAATTTCAAACTTGTTGCAGCAAAGGTGTTGCCAAACAAAAATTCTTGTGCTCTGACAAGTGGAATGGAATGGGGCCCAAAACTTGTTCCAATGCTTCTCTTTTTGTCAAAGAGCATGGACTGATGCTGATTTGATTTTAAAATCTCTGCAGAAGAAAGGCAAGATATGATCAGAGATGGTATGCTCAAAGGTGGAGTGAAGAAGCTTCTGGTAACCCTAAAAGTCTAGGGTAAAGTCCGAGGGCCAGGCCTCGGGGTGGGTATTCCCAAAATAAGGGACCTAGGATGAGGTGATAAGCTTAGTCCTGCCCTGCATTTTGGGAATGTCCTCCACTTCCTTAAAATTTGTGGGCCCGGTATAGAAACGGTAAAATTTTCATCCCACTACGAGAGAGGGAAATTCGTATTGTGATCCGCATTGTTCCCTCGTACTCCCTTGGGATCTCATGTATTTTCATCCTATTTTCCCAAAAGTCATATGATTCTTCATCCATCCATGGATACGGACGGGCACATGTGTTTACGCCATGTGAAGCCCTTGGGATCTCACTTGATATCATCTTATTTTTCTTTAAAAGTGTCATGATTCTTCATCCATCCATGGATACGGACGGGCACATGTGTTTACGCCATGTGAAGCCCTTGGATCTCACTTGATATCATCTTTTTTTTCTAAGTGTCATGATTCTTCATCCATCCATGGATAGGGGCA
>Ga0116227_10005147_pt1 | contig 27881 bp, 21 predicted proteins | sample S1TSphgellanicum_FD_89693 | JGI IMG/M metagenome (GOLD analysis project Ga0116227, IMG submission 89693) | Host-associated microbial communities from peat moss isolated from Minnesota, USA - S1T2_Fb - Sphagnum magellanicum MG | ecosystem: Host-associated > Plants > Peat moss > Unclassified...
CGACAAGGCCAATCTGTGCTTTTGGAAGAGTTGAAGCAAAATGTTTTTTCTCATGGGAATGAATATGAACACCCATGGGGTGAGTTGAAACAAGGGGAGAATGTGATTCTTCCTGAGAATGAACGTGCTGTGATGCTTATGGGCAGGAGAGAGAGAGAGGTGGTAGTGGAAAGATGTAAGCAAGCGTTGCAAATTGATGAGGTTGATGGTGTCCATGATGAAGCGGCTATGACCACAAGAGGATGGGCAACATCAAGTTCTTCCAAGACATTGGACATGAAGATCATGGAAGAACCTTCACAAGAGCAGAATCAGGCACTGAGGGAACTAGCTCATAAAGTTCAACACATAGCAGTTGTTGTTCATGATACTCAAAAGCTTCTGAGGGATGAAGGTTTACCAGTGACCAGATTCATCCACAACTTCATTGTAAACTCCTCACAACGGAAAGTTCCACGGATTGTACTCTTCACAACAGGAGATGGCAGTTTCAAACAAAAATTGATCACAAACCTGGTTCCAGGGATGAAAGCTCTTCAACTTCATCTGCTTTGTGAATACAAGGGACAGGAGCACATAGTTGAAGGACAAGCTGGTTGTCAAGTGATCCTCCAAGATGAGAATTGGAAGAAAGTTCACGAGTTGGTCAAGGAGGGGTTGAAATGGGTTTTGTTGGCTGTCCAAGTGGGAGCACACATTACAATGGGGCTGGGGAACATGGTTCCAAATCCTAATTTGGAATATGGAAAGGCTGTTGTTGCGCTTGGTGAAGGTGTGCTAAAAGACCCACCAATAGACTGGGCCACTGTCACCCCTGGAAAGCTTGTGAGGGATGAGGCATCTGCCATCAGAACAGCAGAAAGTATGTCTGCAGAGCAATGGTTGGTGGACTTCCTGAAGGATAAACTCATTTTACCACAATTTGGGTTGCACAGTGTGGTCTACAAAGACACACATGGGAGACAAACAGGAGAATTGGGATGGATCTGTAAAAGACATTTCAAGCATGGCATGCAAGTTGGGGAATTAGAAGCATATCCAGTTTAAAAAGTAGTTTGAATTTTGGGGTTCTCTGTCCAAAAACAGCATCTCTTAGGCTCTTTTATCACCTGGATCTTCGCTCTTTTCACCCATCTGAAGTTCTATGTGTGTTTGTCCTTCTTTGTTTTGGGGTCTTTGATGTTGTGTCATGTGTGGCATTTTTCTAGATTGTTCTGTGCTTCCTATACATTTGTTCATTCCAAAGCCTTTCTTGTCCCCTTCAATTTCATCATTCGCTTGAATCTCGACTTGTTTTGTGACTCATTTTGTGTCTTTTCTCAAGACCCTGCTGAAGCTTATGTTATATCTCGTCATCCTGACAAATGTGTCAAGCACTGATGTCCACTAACATTTCATAATCTGTTCCAGTTTTCATGACATTGAAGTGGGAAAATTAAGTTGAATGATATATTTCTCCTTTTGGTCTTGCCTCTTCTTTTATTGGTGATTCTTTTTCTAGTATTTGTTGAGCTGGAAGTTGGCAACCCCAGATGCTTCCAATCTTTTGGATGTTGGCTTTATGATCCAAACCTTGTCCCCTAGAGCAAGAACTTGGATAGCTTGAAGCAGGCCCCAGCATACCCAATCTCTTGAGGATGATTTGCTTGATCTCTTCAATTGTCTCAGCTGGAATTGCAACATGAAGATGTGGATGAAGGGGAGGGAAGTCAAGGATCTTGGCTACAATGTTTCAGTTCTTCCGTGCAGGAAGGTAAACTTCACTTTCTGCTGTGAAATGTGCTTGGATGATACCCACGCCACCACTTACATGAATTCAGGTTCTCAAGTTCGCTAGGATGACAAGACATGCTTTTTGTAAGTGTCTTTGATTGCTGTGATGAAACAATTAAATAGACACAGTGTTCTTGTGTTTCAGTTTTGAGATGTCAAGTCAGAGACACTTCTTCAATTTATACATTTTGCCTTCCTGGAAATCCTATTTTTGAATGGTAATGCTTTGTCACTTTTGAATGGTTTTTCTTTGATTACTGCTCCTCATTTTTGTTTTTGGTGTTGTGTGCTCTTTCTATTGGCTTGGGTTTCCTCTTTTTCATGCTTGCTGATTGGCTAGTGTTATAGTATCAAATCTGAAATATCCATACCCTGGTTATTGAGTCATCTCTCGATTCTTTTCAGGTTGTTTTGAATTGTAGGAATTGAGAAATTCTGATTACTTGAAGATATATCATAGAAAACAAGAAAGGCTCACAAACTTCATCCTCAATACTAGCAATAAAATGTGCAGAGCCTCAGATAATTCAACGCATACTGCAGAGTGTAAATTAGGTGCAGTTATGTGATGGAAATGGTTCATGTTTTGAAGCAGATTTGGTATGCAATTATGACGAGGTTCTCCAAGGCAACATTTTTGGATCCCCAGATGCCACTTAGTTACTCCCCTAGTTCCTATGGGGTGCAGTCTGGTCAAGGCAATGCAGATATCAGCTTTGTCTCTAAGGAATTGTGTTTCATGAATATAACCTATATTATTTTGAACTCAAGACTTGGTTCAACCTATGTGCAGGTTGGAGACATGGTCCCATTGGGTTTTCATTACCTTGAATGGCGTGGATGGAGAGGATGGAGAGTAGTCATGTATAAAGGTTACTGGTGCTGCAGAGTTTGGATATTTCTCTAAGCTCTATCAATTCTGAGAAGCTGGAATGTAATCCACATTACTTTGCAGCAGTAGAGAGCCGCAGAACTGGAGTGAACAGAAGACAATATTCAACTTGGTATTTGCAATGTTCTTTCCTCAATTTCCCTGGTTGCTAAGATTGCTTGTTACATGGCATTCATTCCAAGGTGAACCTCTTATTATTTCCAGAGCAGCCTTGTGAACTTGAAACCCATTGGCTGCAAACCTTCAGAGCGAGCAAGGTTTAAGGTTTGTATTCTCATCTCAGATTTTGTGAGATTGATGTGAGGTTCATGAGTGCTTCAGAAACAATAAACGTTGAGGAGCGGCAATTGTTTTATCTGAGGACTTAGGGTTCTTATAAAAGCATTAAGGGAACAATTCGTGCTTTTTAAGAGAGTATATTTGTACTTTCTTGTTTAGAATTGTTTGTGCCTTGATGTTTCCTTGCAGTTAGTAGTCACTTGTCTTCTTTGGGTGTGAATCAGTTGTTGTGGGAAAGATTTACATCCTCAGCTCTGTATCTTTTTCAGTTGCAGTTATTGTTCATCACAAATAGCTTGCATTCTCTCTTTTGTTCTTTGGGATCTAGTTGCAAATATTTGTGTTCTACTACTGGCAAAGAGGGCAATCCCAGTATGTGCTATGTTTCCAGAAACAAATTGAAGTGAAGAAAAATAGCCCTAACAGGATAAGTGGTTATCGGTACAGATGGCTTGCTGTTGTCAGTTTTGAATTCACACTTACAGGACCAAGACAAAGGGAACTTAAGCAACAAAGAATTTGAATTGAGGGAATACATTTCAGTAATGCCTCCCTCAGTGGGGATGGGTGACTGAAAAATATCACTAGCCATGGATCTGAATGATGAGAGTGCTTATGCTGTGAGATGGGTGGTGGCAAATTACCTCTGGCCAGGGTACAATGTCATGATCCTCATGTCAGACCAACAAGTATTCTCTATGGAGCGGATTGGTGACCACCATATCAAATATTGGCCTCTGACGAAGAATCACAACAGAACATGGAAGAGGACTTTGATGTTCTCAGTGCTGCCAAGAGCACTGACATTGCAAAGTCACATCTGGAGGTGAATATCCTATATAATCCATATACAGTGAAAGAACATGATATGAAGGAGCAGATCTGTCTGGAGGTTGTGTGCTTGGTAGTCAATGCCTTCATCATAGATAGTTGAGGTGCACTCTTCTCTGCTGTGTCCACTTTCCAAAACCCTCTTGTTTGTAGTCATGCTTTTGATCACAGTTCTGCTATATACTTTATACATGGTTTATTGGAGGAAATTATGTGAGAGGTGGGTTGTAGAACACTAATTTTGTGATCTTTCAAAACTCCAAGAGGAAAGTGATTCTATAGCATAAGAATGCTTGTCAAAATGATTTCTGGAGCACTATGCTATTTGTAGTCAAGGTCACCTGTCCAATTTTCATCGTGGTCTCTCTACTGCAAAAACCTCAACATGTTTCTAACATAATAGTTCATGCCCTTCATTGCAGGTTTTCATTGTGTAAAAGTCATTTGTGTCTAGTGGATCCACTGTTTATATCCAAGCTTGTTTTGCTTTGAATTTCCTCTTATGTTGGTGTTGTGTGCATGGCAGGTGCTGGTGCAGCAAAACCTTCCTGGAGGACTTGTCTTGGAAGTGTTAGTGATTATTGTGTCTATCATTGTGATTGCCCTATGGTTGTGGTGCAAGTACCAGAGGGTGAAGATGGCCAATGATAAACCCTCATTGCCTACACTCTAATCTCTACCCATCTGCACACCCATTCCTGACTCTCCTAAAAACCTGTAACTGAAAGCTGAGAACCTGCACATTAGAGACAACAGGTACTTCAAGCGATTTCTCTTCTGCTTTTGCGTTGTATTGCAATGGTATTCTTCCTTATTTTACAAGGAAGAGTTTGCCAAAAAATTTCAGCAAGTTACATCATGAAAGCTTTCTGGGTGCGGGACACAGTTGCTCTGAGGAGAGAAGTTGTTCCAACCTTGCACACAGAGCTCCTGTCATATTTTCAGAAGTGCAATAGATGTTTAAGGTGGTGTGCTTAAAGGATCTCTTCAGCATGTAGGAAACCCAACCACTTCCCAAATCCCTCTATGCAGACCTCTCTATGCCTTAGGCTGGAGATGCTTGCTTCTATAGGGCCAAGCTACAATGCTGGGAGGCTTACCATCACAAGCTTGTTGCAGCTTGAACGAGAATGCTATTGATTGTTTGACTACTAATAGCATACTTTTGTGTTCTGAGCTAGCAAGTAATAAAAAAAAATCCAGGTGCTTAATGTTTGCTTTGGGTTTTGTGCAGATGGGGCTGAATCAAATGTGTCCTGAAAATGAAAAAAGGAAATGGGGCTTTGGATTTCTGGTAGCATGATGGTGTGCGGGAGGCAAATTGTTGCAGAATGGGGATCTAGTAGCTCATCTCTTTGAATTTGTGGCCTGAGGGTGGAACCTCCTTTCAAAGAGCAGTTGATCTAACATGAGATTTTGGCATTTAGAAGCTAGTTCTGGTTGATGTTTTTCGGTTGTTGAGAAGGCTGGGCAGCAGATTGTAGGAAGCTTACACCATTCTCCTTATCACCACAGCCAAGCCTCCAGAATAAAGCTTTCAAAAGCCAATTTGTTTATCTGCTTTTGGCAGTCTTTGTACATATATAACCATGCCTGTCAAGGGCCAGTCACCTGACAAGAATTCAAATATGGAAAAGCCCTCATGGATTGAGAGCTCTGGACAATGTCATCAAGGAATTGTTTGTTCATACTATCCAGAATGTCAACATTTCTCAGACCACTGGTGGCTATAAGGGTATTTCAAAATGTCAACAAATCTTTTGCACTGTGACTCTGCAAGCAAAGTTACAGAAGCTGTTTCAGCAATAGAACAACTTACGGACACATGATTGACATGTGCTACTGAGCTAATGCCTGGTACTAGCAATAATATAAATCACAATGTCAATGAATCTTATGAATTGTGAAACTGCAAGCAAAGCAACAGGCAAGAGGACTACATGTAACTGACATGCTACTGTGCTAATGTCTGACAATAGCAACAATACAAATGATATCATGTGTGATCATGAAGGGCAACAATTAAATGTTGCAATTCTGCCCAAGATATTGATCTCTGTGTCACATGTACAGCTGAATGGGAAGATAATGGCAAGACCTAACAAAATTGCATGTATAGGCATTGCATAAAGTAACTTGTCCATATGAAATGCAGTTCAACTTTCACACTAAGACCCTACATTGCACCATCTAAATGTCACTTTTTAAATAGAATGCAGCTTGTAAAATGGCAAAGAATGGGTCCCAAGCAAGCTAAAAGAGCAAGTGCCACTCATGGAGGGTCAGAATTATTGACCATGTTCTCCCTCAACGTAATTTTCTGCACATATCCTGCAAATCCAATTCACTATATAAGATGGGTGGCATCCAGAAATGATTGCATATTTCTACACTATCTCCTTTCTATGCTCATAATTAGTCCAAAATGAAACAATATTTTTAACAAGTTAGAGCTGAGTGATTCAAAACTTCACAATCTTGCAGGCCATTGCTAGACCACAGGCACTGTCTAGAACAAGCACCCATCTAAAATTAGGTAGTGCTGCCTCACAAAATAGCAACTTGATGACACTTGAAACATGCTAGCATCCCACTCATGTCTAAATTGGCTTCAATTGCCATAGAATCAACCATACAAAATGGTACAGTTCAAATGAAGATATAGTTTCTGAACATTGACTTTCTGAGTTGGTTGGATGTAAGTGTTAAAGTTATCCACCTACATAGCCTGCACCCAGCATCTTGGCACCATCTAGCCAGATGAGTTGCAGAAGATCAACATACAGCTTACAGATTATGAAGGGCTTACCAATGCCTAAACAAGCAATACACTTGCTAATGACTTCTTTTCCCCGCTTTCTGTAGAAGCTGACCTCACCCGTGCCTTGACATCGCTCACACTTGCCAGTCCACTGGTAAACCACAGACTTACAGTCCTGCACACCCTCCCTAACAGTCCCGAATAAGCTGTGGCTCAAATTCCTCTTGTTGAACTAGTCTCACTTCAAACAATCACCTGCATCAAAACACACTGAGAAAGAAACAGGAGCTGCTTTTGTTCTTCAGTGATGAAGCAGATGCATCTGAATCTTTAGTGGAACTGTTAGCATATTTGTACAAAACCACTTCCATGAAGTGCACAGAGCATTGTAATTACATTTCTCCTTTCGAAAAATGTCATAAAAGATGATTTTCATCCTTTGGTGAACTACTGTGGACAACAATAAAACATTGAACCAAAATCATGTCATTTATGTTTAGCCTGCAACTGAAGCCCAAAACCCTAAAACACAATTTATGTTGGCACAGAACGATGATGTTGAGAGGCAAAGAGTGATCATCAGGTTTTGCTCACACTCAACCATGTGTCACTAAACCCTGACATTTGAATGGCATTTCAGCTCAGATGACAGTATTGCACAATTGTATGCCAGGTATTTGCTTGTCACCCAGCATTTGCTTGATTGAAATCCTAAGGTGCAAAAGAAAGATTGCAAAGCACCAACATTTAGTCAGTAGACTGTACACTAACCTGTACTTCTGGGTCACATTGGAGCATTGCGTCAAATTCAGCCTTTGAAATGGGCTCTGAATTTGGATATGTCATGGGCAGAGGTAATGGTTTGTCCCCACTCAAAGCACTCTCAGTTTCCTTGTGCCAATTTTCCTTAGCCCACGCCTTCATTTCTCTATCCCCATCTCCATAGCCTCCAGCAGATTGGCTCTTTCGACCTAATCCTACCGAGGGTCGTTCAAAGCTTGGAAAATCAGCCTGGTTTGGAAATGTAGGATCTAGGGCAGCTACTTTAACCAGAGTGCGGGTTCCTAATCTTTGTCTAACACTCAAGAGCTCAGGAAGAAAAAACATATTCAATCGTCCTGGCAGATTCGGCAAGGAAGAAGTATGTCCTGGTTGCCACAAATAGTTCACTGCACAGCCTAACATTTGAGACTCTCAATCTCACTACTAATCCTACTCTACTGTTCCCAACTATCACTGCTTCACCACCAATGTTTGCATGGAATGTCAAGATTAGGGGCAGGGCCCATCCTAATATCACTTAAGAAAATTCTGCCAGCAACAATGTAAAAAAAATCATTGGAATCATGAGTTGGGTGCCTGGACCAAAAACTGCAGAAGAAGGTTTGTGTCCTCCCTTGGTGCCCAATCTTTTGAAGCTGTTACCACTCTCTTCACCTCCCAATACAATGTTCTTGGCTCGCCAAATTCCTGACCTCAGAAGAGAAGCAATATCATCAACACAAACAATTCACATTCATAATCCCTAAACTACATTTCCAAATATGCAAACAATAATGGAGCTCTAGAGATAGTTTCCAAACCCTAGAAAAGCCAAAACACGCCAGAAAGGCAGCCAATGGCATCCATTCTCGTGCGGAGCTTGAATGGAACTACCCACTGTTACAAAATCTAATCACGTGGAGCAGCAGAGTACAAAAACAAACGACGAATCCTTAAACTCTACAGATCGGGAATTCATCTGCCCTAATTTAGGTGGAAACATCCACAATGCAAAATGGATCTACGCAATCTAGGAACCAGGAGAAAGCAAAACACAACAGGTACAAGCAAAACGAGACCAAATCAACACAATGGGAACCGCTATGCGATTCCCCAGATACCCTAAAAATCATCAAACAAGAGCCACAAGAAGGAAAATCAAGTCCAACAGACTTCCAAAATCCGCCCAAAAGAAAAAAAGGAAAAAACAAACAGAACAAACAGGAAACAAGAAGAACAAAGCCCAAGTCACCTCGCCGCCCCCTGACCACCCAAAAAATGCTTCGCAGTTGGAATTCATTTCAAATCCTTACAATAACAGACAAGAGAGCAGACCAAATTCTACGGAAAAAAACCCACGTGATGCCAAGAACAAAAAATTCACCTTGCTTCTTCTTCTTCCTGGCTTTCTTCTTCCTCTTCTTCTTCTTGGACGCCGTTTGGCGCTTTGCTTCGAGCGAGCACCGAAGACCCTTTTTTACGAAAGTTTTTGTTGAGTGTTCGTTGGCACACCGAAATAGTTTTTCCAAAAAGCCCTTTTTTGGGGGGGTACTTTTTGGTTTATCTTATGTGTTGCAATGTGATGTTGCCACACTACCTACAAATTGTCATTCCACATAAACTTGGACCTTCTTTTGTCCGTGTGTTTTGTCTATCAGGCCACAATCTCATGCCGCCTCCACAACCTACCCCTAAAGTTTTCATTTGCACACATACGAATTATGTGAACTTTTTGGTCAATGTGTTGTAATATAATGGTGCCACGACCCCACAATTTGTTCTATGTTCCAGTGTGTCTAGTGTAAAGTGACATACAATGAGTGTGCTGCACGGTGTGCACAAGAGGTGTAGGGCCCTATTTGTGTTGCAAGTTATGTTTATGTTATGTTATTGTCATTCACAAATTGACTTGTGTCTGACGGTGTGCTGTGAAAGTGTGATTGAGCTCACAGGCTCGCAGGCAGTTGCTGATAGTCTTATTTTACAGTGGTGAGTTCTGTGTGGAGTAAAGCTCACACCGAGGTCTTTATGAAGTGTAAAGATCTACTCTGATTTATTTATATATTGGGGTTCTGTACCGTCTAAGTATCACAGGGCAAAACAGGAAGAAAAATGTGGGGCTTTTCAAAGAATGGAAAGCCTGAGTCTGGCAGGCATTCCATATTTCAAACAACCTGGAAACAATGGGTAAGGCCCGCTTCATAAAGGATTTGGAGGGCCTATTTGTGCACACTTTTCAGGCTTCTTAGATTGAAGAAGATGACCCTTTTAAAAAACACTGCCACTTTTGAAGGAAGTGCTGGTTTTGGGGAAACTGGAGCACTAATTTTAGCAGAATCTGCCCTCAGAAATTCATTTGTGCCAGGGAAGGCACCCACTAGGGCACATTCAGCATCCTAGTGACCTTTTAGGGGGAGGCCGATACAAGCTCACTAGAATGCAGAATGTGCCCTAGGAGGTGCCTTCTCTAGTACTAGCATAATCTGTCTTAGTTCACCTTAGTTAATGAATTGACCTTAATTCACACACTAAGGTCAGCTACCTGCTGCAAAGCAGTTTAGGCTCCTTGAAACCACCATTTCCTTTTGGGGACATCAATTCCACCAAATATCCAGTGACTGTAACCCGTAGTGATGACACAAGCTCCCTTGGTCTTAAGGAGATCTTCCTCGTCCAGCTCCTTCACATGACATCCACGAGATACAGATGGTAGAAGCTCTCACCCTGATAAATAAAATACCACCCATTCATCTAGTTGCATCTTGTGCAAATATACCTGAGAGGAACACAGGGACATAACAAAGAAATAGACATGATAGGAACAAGCAGGCATGAAACAGAAATAGATGAACTCCAATGTGACATGCAGAGAAAGGAGCTGTACCTCTAAATTTGATCAGATGACCAGTTTCATATAGACACACAAGCAAGTCCTTGGCAGTCAATAGGTCATGGCATGTAAGATCACAAACCTTTTGACAAGACAGAAGTGTGATGTAAAGGTAGTGTCACAGATATGTCCCTGATGTAACATTTACTTCTCTCCTCCTCATTCAATTACTGTTTCTCTAAAACAAAACTGCAAATTCTTTCTTAACCCCTGAACCTCAGAGAAAGACAAAAAATAACACTGATAATCAGTCCGCCCTGATGTTAAGGGGTTAAGCAAGTTGCACAACTGTTTGTCTATCAACTGCAACATTGATAGAATACCGTTATAGAAGTCAGGGCAAACACCTTAACTGGGCCCTAGGGATCAAGCAGCACAGTGGTCCAGCTTGAACAAATGTGACCCCACTGGATGCATTCAATAATTACACATCAAGAAAAGCCCAGAACCATAAAAACTCTGCATCTAAATGGTAGGCTAGGTACCAAAAGACAATCCAGGTCGAAGAGGGTAGACTATGAATTGATGTATTTGCATTACCTGGAGCAAAACAACAGCTTGTCATGCTCAATTCTTGAAGTCAGAATCATCATCACATGCATCTGAATGTTCTCTATTATTGGAGCAGGTGTGCATGACATTTGCCTTCTGCACAAGAAAAGCCAGATTTCTCTGTGCTTATTTCTCCAGCCTTCCTCCAATCCAACCCAAACTGTGTCTACTCAAAGCTTCAGATTTTGGCTGCAGTCTTTTTTGGCAGCCAAAAATTCTGTAGTTATTCCCTGGATCTGCCACCCAATGCATTCAGTAAGTTGACACAACAAAGACTACCCAGCAGTCTCTATGGTCTCCATCAAAAGAGGAGAGTTCTTTCATTCAACTCTTCCTGACATGTAACGTGAAAATTTTGTTAAGCTGAACGGGAAATTGCTTTGGCTTATCAATCATCATCACCAGAAACCACCAAGGTCACACTAGCTTGTCTGAATTTCCTCTCCAATTTCCAGAAAGAGATAACTTGATAGGCCTCCCAAACTGCAACCAACCATAATTCTCTATGCTTAGTACTCGAAAATGCAGCAACATCACAACCTAGGGGCAGCTTGTGCTCAGCTTGGTAGCAGACTTGTCCTACAGAAACCAAAGGATAAAACAAGCAATCACAGCTAGCCTCCCATCTGCACACTAAGGTCCCACAGATGACCCTGTATTACCCTAGTCTCCAACACAATTATGTCATGTAACCATGCTCATTTTACTCCAGCATGCAGCCAATGCTGGTCACAAAGGGTGGTGGATTGCAGATGACCAACAAGCATCTTTGTTGGCGATGCTTGGACCATAGCACAATGTTCAAAAGCGAATACTGGTGCCAAAAGAACTCTTACCTTGCTTGAACATAATATCAGCACTTCCTGCTCCAAGTATGTCCACATGCAACACCATTTCTTCCATACCTATACCAAGATAATGCCCTTGTGGAATGCTCCATCCATTGCTTATTAACCAAGCTCCAAGCTCTGTAAACCTAAGCTATAATTGCTCCAGTAACGTCTGAATGTGAATATTCTTACTCCTAAGCAAGGATCAACTCAATCTTCAGCAAGAACAAAGTGGATTGATATCAAAACTGAAGTTGATAAGGACCTTACCAGTGTTGTGCTCCAGCAGTTAAGGTCTGTTTGTAAATGCTTATGTTACCACCTAATCCAATTCAATCAGATTTTACAGAAGTTGCACAAATGACTTCATAGCTGACAAACTCAATCATCCCCACTTGTCCAATTGTAGTAGGAAAGTAGAATGCACTCAAGAATATGACGCCACTGGAATGCAAAATCTGGACAGCATGATAAACCCAATTATGCACAACCCCATAAAACCACTCTCAGGTATTGCAACTGGGACCCCAAAACCACAGACTACCAATCAGTGGTTTCAGACTGCAAATCATGTTTGTTCCAGAGACTTTGCAAAATTCCATCGAATGCAGCATTCAGGGTACCAACTTGAACCTGACCTCCTTGCCATTCGTCTTCACACCAAATCTCCATTGCACTACTGTTGCCTGCAGCAAGAAACCCCAACGATCCCAGCTACTTCCTCAGAGGTTAAATCCATGTATCCCAAAGACAGAACCCTAGATCTGTCACTGGGGGAAGAAGAATTCTTGACAGTAGACATCATTTGACATGCATGCCGGTGTTTGTATGCGATTCTGCAATGACCGATTTCATCAATTCAGGAGAAGCTTCAAACAACAATAAAAGCAATTGTTACTAGACTTTGGAGAGACGCCCAGTTCTGCCAATTCAGCGCCGGCCGCTTGCAGAAATTGGAAACAGAGCCATCCCATGGCCATGAGACTTTTGTTTCTTTGGCAGCAGTTGTCGAATCTGTGTTCATTTCAAATTTTGCGACTGCAGCGTCCAGTTCAACGTCTCCTCAGCAGCTTCGAACCACAAGCTTGAACCTCCTATTGTTCTCGTTCAGGAATCTGACCGTTTAAGAATGCAGGGTTCATGACGACGAGGACGACGAGGAAACGGTCTCTTCGCGAAGCACCTCCTCTTCTGGTTTCTTTCTCCGTCGATATATTTCTCCCAGCAGTGGAGATTGACCAAGGAGATGCCTCTGATACTCTGGACCGCCCTTCTTCTTTCTGGTCGCGAACCACATGGGCGCATTGTCTTTGTGCAGCGCTGCAGTGCAGGAGATCAAAAGCGTGCATTCTAGTATGAAGTAATTGCATCTCTGAGTAGTAGTAATTCGTGCCCGGTGCAGAGAGAAGCAATGAACACAAGCAGCGGCCGCGTGTTGAAGTTCCTCTCCTCAAAGATGTCCTGTAGATTATAGTATACCTTGTTATTTGCTGCAAATTGATTGTCGTTGTTTGATCATTTCCTGTGGATCTGTACACCTGCAATCTTCATCCTCTGCATGTTTGTTTCTCTGACAGTACTTAATTACTCCGTGAAGACAAGAAGATTTGCTGCAACCTGCAGGAGTTTAGAAGAATCTTTTGTGCATTGATCTTTCGTTAGTCGTGGAGATCGTTGAATTGTATTCCAAGTATTATAAATCTAGAGTTCAGAATCAGAACTTGCGTTTCAGCCGAGATCCTCCACGTCTGGGATCATCGAATGCGGTAGTCACTCACTTGCAGATCCTGCCGGGTTCCAAGCCACTGATCGTGGATCGAACTTTTCTTACTCCGACGGTTGGATCGTCGAAGAGATTTTGTGCGGAATCCTTGCAATTCCTTCGAGATCCGACTAAGAAGAGTAACGTCCAGCAAATACCACCGGTAAGTGCCATTCTCATGACTCTTGTGTATGTCAGAGAACTTACCTTCAACTCTTGATATTGATTTGGATTCTGTTCCGACTCGGAACAGAATCCACATGAGATCGGTTTGCTCCTCGATTGCAATTTTGTATTGAAAGCCTTAGAAGGTGCAGTCCTTGTACGTTGCAATTGTAGATACTTATCTAGAGCTTGTGATTTCGATCTCTCTCAAGGCAAAGTTCTCTTTGTTTTGGTTTTGAAGATCATCATCGCTGCATGCATGTCTGCTGCTGCACAGGTTGTTTTCTGCACGACGTTCACGCAAATGGCGGGTCTATGCAGGGCACCTGTGTGCATGATGTTCATTCCGCTGTGCTTGTACTATTTGACGCTGCTTTCCACCGAAGTGTTTGCCGATCTAGAGGACATGACGACGGTGGCCAGTCATGATTTGGTCGGCAACTCGCAAATTGGGTTGTATGATCCAGCCGCGCAGGCACGCTTCGGCGCTGCTGCTGCTGGAGTTGTTGATATGCCTCATACCATCAATTATGACGCAGAAGCGGCTCGCGTTGTCATAAGCGCAAGTCGAGGACACACAAACATTGGCGTCGAGGCAGTGGCGATGACACCAGACGCAAGCGAAATACCAGCCATAGAACCTTCAGCAGCAAGTGCTGAAGCACCAGCACCAGCACCAGCACCGGAAAGTCCACTGGTCGTTGCCGTCGTAGCCAGCTTACGAGCGAGGGGTCATTACGGCGCAATAGCAGGAGCGATCGACACTCTCGACGGATCGGTAATCAACAGCGGCATGACTTTCTTCGCACCCACGGACGACGCTCTATCCTCTTACAACCTCACGGACATCTCCGACAACATTCTGATCCTGGAGCATTGCGTGAACCGTCGGATGAACTACACGGAACTCACGGAGTTGAGCACGGGCACACAACTCGCAACTTTGTCTCGCGTTCACGTACTGGTGACCAACAACTCCCCCACCAATTTCCACATCGACAATGCGCGAGTGATCGACCCGGACATCTACCTCCAAAACGGCATCGCAGTACACGGCATTGACGTCGTCTTCAACCTTTCCGCCTACTCCAACGAGACCTTCACCTTGCCACCCACAACCATCACCACGGATCCAGAACTGGTTCCCTCCTCGCAAGTCCCCGCCGATCAGCTCCCGCCACGAACCTCGCTCCCGCCATCGCCGTCGCCACTGGGATCCGCCGGCCCGACATCCGCGACTGTGGTGGGCTCGGGCGCCGCAGCAGCAGGTCCGACGGCCGCGTGTGTGGCGGCAATTTTGTCCACCACGCAACTGGCGGCCGGCATGTTGCTATTTTATCTCCTGAATCTCACTTACTAAATTTAGCACACTCCCTATTCGATTTTTCCCATTCATTCGTTCACTTTCTCATTCATCCGTTTAGTGTTCTTTTGAACAACCCAAAAAAAAAAAACACACAAATAATTTTTCTATACCTACTTTGTACTTTGGTTATTTGAATTATTAATTCTCTAAAACTGTATCTACTTTGAACCCTTGTAATTGTGATTTTCTTTTGTTCTGTCCGGTAGCCAAACTACTAACGACAAATGATAATGAAGTAACCGAACAACCATGTTAGCAAACGCATTGAGTTGGGTTGGGCTGGGAATTTAATACGGATCCAAATAATAGTCATCCGAATTGGAGCATTTTGGAAAAAGCCAAGACTTCCAAGACCCAATGAAATTAAGAGCGAAAACTTCAAAGCCTATTGTTGTACATGTATTTTACTACTGACGGGTTTAATAGTGTTGCTCAGAAACTCGGATGAAAATAAAGCCCCCCAAAAAAAATTTAAAACGAAACTTAAGCTTGGTGCATGCGGGAATTGGGATAACTAGGAATGAGTATCATCCAGCTCTTGGAAGTTTTTTTTCATTCATCCCTTCAGTAGGAAAAGGAAGAACCTATCGTGGCGGAGGATCCAAGAAATACATTTTTTTGGGGTTTAATTAATTTATAGGTGCACCGATTTCTTTCACGCAACTAATTTTCGACCGTCCGATTGTGTGATCCAAGGGTGTACGCTAGTTCCGGACACCTTAACATCAGCAGCAGGATTACTCGCTACTCCAACAGAATCGGATAAGTTATCACATTCCGTCTCCCTATTGGTGGATCGCCGCCCTAGAATCAGGGTGGCCATTTCGTCACCGTCCGATCCCAACTTAGAGCTATAAAGTGAAGTAGTTACCATTCTCATCTCATTGGATGATAAAGTTTCTGACATCCTTCTAAAAGGTTCTTTTTCCAGGCGCCTGGGGCGGGGTATCATCCAATAGGGAGCCAATAGAAGTTAGTGCAGATTTAATAGGGTAAGAACCCCCCGACCCCCCACTCGGTCCCAAAAAAATAATTAATATCCTTTTTATAATTCCACGTGGGAGATTTCCAGTGGTTAGTACCATCATGCGTTTTTTGGTTTTTTTTTTCTAAACCAAAAGGAGGTTAATGTATCATCCGTCTATCTCATTTTTATCATCCACTATTTCTAGTTCGTCGACTGCCATAGCTGTCGGTCATCCATCGGTTTATGGGTCCCCGTGCGGGTACTTCGTGGATGAGGCATCGTGAATGTTATGGGCGTGGTGAATCGTGCGAAATAATCATATGGGTTGTTTGTTCATTCGTTACGTTTCATCCATGAGACTCCGTCCATTATGGATGAGAGCTTCTTGCAGTGTGGTAGAGGAGAGTGTTTGGAGAGAAGGGGGAACAGTGGGGGATTTTCCTTTAGAGAATTTCTTTGGTTTTTTTGCGGATATGGCGATGGCGTGCGAGAACTGCGCGAATTTTAGCCGTCCTCTTTGACGATTTCGCACTCGCTGGGATGTACAAACTGCTTTGGGAGGGGGAGACAGAGAGACGAACGGCCACCACAATAGAGAGACAGGAGAGACGGAGACCGGAGATAAAAAGAGAGAGAGAAAAAACAGAGCTTTGTCTGAGGAACCTGCAGCAATAATGGAAGGGGGTTTCACCTTCATTGCGTTGCCCTTGGGCCTCATGTTCTTCTCCTCCGGTTTCTTCATCAATGTTTTACAGGTCAGTTTCTGTATTGAAAGAAAGCATCCCAGATGTCACCTACTCCCCTCTCGCTTGACATACACTCGACTCTTGTTCGCCAGCCTAGTGAGTGGTGAGCACTGTCCATAGTTTGGTATGGTTATTATGGTGACTTGTTCGTTTTAGGTCTGCAAAAAGATATATTGCAGAGTTCTGTTTCTGGATTAATGAAAGCTTCTCCAAGTTTCAACCCTCTGCATTTCAGAGATGCAGAATTCTCTTTGCTCCAGCTGGAAGGGGCATACTTCATGCTTGTTTCTTCTGGGTTTGGGGTTTGATGAAGAGGGCCAGCCTCTAAGTTCCCAGGTTTTCGAGTGGTGAACAATTCCCTTTTTCCTTTGGTTGTGGCACTTTTTTTCTGCTGACCAGTGGCAGTTTTACAACAAGAGAACTCCACTGTCCATCTGGGGATTACTTCTGCATGCTTGCAGTCCAGCCCCTGGCGGTGGCAGAGGATGGCTGGCCACTCAGTTACGAATTGTATTGTCTCTTGCATGAATAAGAGTCAGATGGTTGTAGTACAGATGGATGGATATGTGTCCCCTTTGGTGACAGGTGTTAAGATGGACTGAGTTTGAGAGAGCTGATGTTGATGTGCAAATCTTCATGATGCAGTTGCTGGCAACTTTGTTTGTGCTGCCGGTATCAAGGCGTGTATTTAGAATCATAAACATGATCATGATGGAGACATTGTGGTCACAGCTCATTTGGCTTGTCGATTGGTGGTCTGGTGTTCAGGTAATATACTCCTCCCTTCCATACACTGAATTTCCTCAATCCTATGATGGTTCCCATTTTCAATAAGAATGAGGTCTTAACTGGCCAATTTACTATTTCACAGGTGCGGATCTATACTGATGCAGAGACATGGCAGCAAATGGGTATTATGTTCAACTCCTAGTTTTACTCTGTTATACTCTTGAATTTTGCACAGCTATTTAGCTTGATTTTAAACCCTGGTTTTGTTTTCCTATTCAGATCTCCATCAGTTGAAGCTATCTTCTTGTGAATGTTTGTCAGTGCAACTGAAGCATGATGGAATGGTGTAATGGTTCAGGCAAGGAACATGCTCTAGTGATATCCAATCACCGCAGTGATATCGATTGGCTTGTGGGGTGGATTATTGCGCAGGTGTCTTCCTCACTCTCTCTCTCTTGGATTTATTTGCTTTCTCTTTTCACAATTAGTTTCAATGATTTGATTCTGATGGAGGATGGTCAGACAGTATCTGGCAGGGAGAATTAAATTTGGCTGAGAACTAAGCTAGTTTAGGAATCTAGATGAATCAGACAGGTCCTAGTGACCTGCCTGAACGAAGCTACTGTGTTGTTTTGGATGTAATCAAAGTTCATGTGAAGTGCAGCGCCATGGGTGTCTAGGGGGAACACGAGCTATCATGAAGCAGTCTACACAATATTTACCCATCATTGGGTGGTCCATGTGGTTCTCTGAGTATGTTTTCTTGGCCCGGAATTGGGCTAAAGATGAGCGTACACTGAAGGTTTTCACCATACTCTCTAACTCATGCAATGCTCTTCATTTTAGGACAGCTTTGGAAACCTGTTTGCATGTGGTTTTTGCAGATGATACTCTCACTGATGCTACAAAGTGATGTATTTAGGCAACCTTGTTGCAGTACTGGTTCCCTGCACACATAAGGCACTCTGAAACTATCACATGAAATTCTCTGTATTTTTTCCTATTGTCCCCAGAATGCCCAATAAGAGTTTGCTCTGTGACTCAGAGTAGTCTCATCTTAATGTACTAAACCTGCAGAAATTATATCCATTGGTTCCACAATAATTACTCCTGTCAATCAACTGGAAAGGAAATTTTGTGAGGTAGAACCTTAAGTTGCCTCAGCAAAGAGAACACCTTGTTCTAAGGGTGCCTCTGCTTATTACAGACTGGGTTTCAACGAATGAAGGGATTCCCACGAGTCCTATGGGTAGCACTTTTTGTTGAGGGAACACGGTTCACCAAGGCCAAGCTCACTGGTGCTCAAGAATTTGCACGTTCCCATGGAATGCGTGTTCCACGTAATGTCCTTGTCCCCCGCACTAAGGCAAGTCTCACAAGCCATTGCTCTCTACTTGTCAATTGCCAAGGTGTGACTTTGTACTGTAGTCCTACAGCTAGATGGTTTATGCAGCCTTCTGATGTCTTGTCTGGAATGCAGGGTTTTGTTTCTGCTGTTCAAAATCTGCGTGGTTTTACACCAGCAGTATATGATATCACAGTAGCCATTTCAAAGGATCTTCCTGCCCCAACTATGCTGCGTCTATTCAAGGGTCTGCCATCGGTGGTATGATCTTGAAAGGGTTGTTCAGCCTTCTCTTCATCCTCAAGTTTGGCAATAGGGAAGGCTCCCCTGTTTTGGTTTTGAGCCTCCTTAGATAGAATCTCTCCATAATATGGTGTCTGTGCATGTTAAATTCTGTAGTTTGCAGCACTTGCCATTGCAGATTAGTTCTTCCTGTGGCACAGAGACTATGTGAATTACACAGTAGGCATTCCAATGGGCATGATTGCTAGTCTTCAATGCCTAGCTTTTTAATTCCAAAGGTGTCAAGGTATGAAAGTATCAAAATTAGGAGTTGATGTGAATGGGCAGGTTCATGTGCGTGCAAGGCGGATACCAATGACAGAGCTTCCAACATCTGATGACGAATTGGCTACTTGGTGTCATGAGGCATTTGCGACAAAGGTTCTACCTTCTGCACACACATTATGCTATTGTTGGCACTGTCCTTGTGATGGTAGCCAGGTTTGTGACTGGCTGCATTCTATGTTGGTAGCTGCTATGTTAAGGAATCGCAGTTGTCATCCATAGTTGGCAATTTATGCTGGAGACCTTGCTAATGGTGGAAAAGTCTCAAACTACCAAAGAATGATATTGATGGAGGAAAGTGCAGTGCCCAGTATTGTGAACCCTAAACCCAGAATGGAACCTGCCTCTGTAGTCTTGCAACAGTGCAGAGTAATGTTTGTAAGAAAACTTGAATCATCAGATTTTGTCATCTTCCAAGTCTTGGTTCTCTTTTGTTGCCTTGAGGCCTGGTTGGGGCCATCTTTGGGGTTCATTTCACAGATGGGTTTTCTCAGTGCTCTTATGCTGTAGGATGACCTTCTCGATAAACATGAAAAGGAGAACACATTTGGAGAAAATTTATATATACCCATTCAGCGGCCCCTTCTTCCTCTCTTTGTAAGTTGTAGTCATCAACCCTTGAGCAATTATGTGTCGGTTCCTTTCTCCTGCCTGTCTTCTTCCCTACACATCTTTTGCTTCCAGACAACCTGTGGATGGTGTTGGTCCTTTCCTCTTTTGTTTCCATTTGGTTTCCACATACTGCTTTCCAGGACTTCTCATGAAAGCTTTTGTCCTTTTGCTCCTTCTTTTTTCCTCCAACCTATTGCTGTTTGAGGGCCTGCCAGTTGCTTTCTTTTTAAACTTTATCTTGATTGGGGGACTTCTGGCAATGGTGGAATGCAGATTGTGATAGGATGGGCAATTTTGCTGCTGACAGCATCATGGTGGTTGTTGAGACCCTTGTTGGCTACTCCTCATGGAATTGCTTGGATTGTTGGAGTGCTCCTTCTGGTCATTGTTTGCATTCAGGTCTATACATCTGTGGAACACTTTTGCACCTTCCGTTAAAGGCTGGCCATGTTTTTCTAAACCATAAGAACAACAAGAACTGAAGCATACTTTAAGGAGCACCCTAAACTGAATTACTTCTGGGACTTATTCCATGTTTTTACATGTGGCTGGTTGTGAGTTGCAACTTGAATTCTTTGCACCATTAGTATTTGAACACCTTAGGTCATCTTTGCATTTAAAACATCAAGGAATGAAAGGTGACACATGAGAAGTGCAGATGTGAGCATAAAATTGTTAGTGTGGATGCCAACAGTATGATTCTTCTGTTGATCTCAATCAGAGTGTTTGATGTGCACAGGTGCTTGTGATGTCATCTCAATCAGAGCGGAGCTCAAATCCAGCAGCGAGAAAATCCAAGGCTGTAAAGGAAGCACCCATGCCTCCCCAACAGAAGGAAGGCTAGGTCACGTCCATTCAGACATGTTCATTTAGATTTCCTTGAATCCCTTATAATAAACTCAAATTTAACAAAGGGGCATGTGAAATCAGTTGGCAAATAAACCCTAGTGCCATACTACAATGATAGAAAAAGGATATGTCATCAAATTCATTTCTGATTCACCTCAGATGAGAGCATATTTTTCCATCATCAGTTTGTTGCATGTCTTTTCAGTGAGCATTTGGCTTGGGATGTCACAGAGACAAAACCAAATTTTTCAGCCCAACTATTGCACTTGACTTGGTAGGTCTTCATTATTGTCCTTACAGCTAGATTGTGGATCCAAGCAAGGTAGTCAGACATTATTGTTCTTAGTGTCTTACTATTGCAAGCAAACATGTAAATAGTCCAATGTGGTCTTGAAAATGTTGGCCCTGTTGAATGGCAAAGTCTCTACACCTAGAGTGCTATGTAATAGGTACGATCACATTAACACAAGCAAAAAACATCTCACCCATATTGAACCCAGTACATGTTGGAGTACTACACAATTGTTGTTCCTGCATGGAGAAGCTTGATTTGTATGGAAGCAAATTGCAAAGTGCAGAAATCTGAGACTGTCAGGTATTGTGCTTACAGATGGCTTACCATTGTTGATGTAATTGAACCCACATTTCCTTTCCTCAGATTCCCAGTTCATTGAGAGGAAAACTTCTGCAATCAAAGGTGAAGCTAGGGACTACTGATTTGTTGGACAAGTCCTTCATGCAGGTTGGAAACATTGATCCAGTGATGAAGCAGCTATGTGTATGCTTTATTAGTTCTTGTCAAAACAAGTTTATGTTCTCCACAAGGTGAGAAAATCTTGTGCCGATCTAGCCCATTGCTATGGTTGGTACTGCAGATCTAAACCACCCGTTTAATAACAGAATAGATAAAGAAGCCCTCGGACTCGCAGTGACCATCCGATTCAGGTCTGAGTCCATTAGCATCCTTCGGTTTTGAATGGTGATGCCTGATGTGTAAAGTAAAATTGTAAAATTTCTGTCATGGTACCGAAGTTGTTTAAGATGAACTTTGTTCTTTCCCTTGGCAATTTTCACTCATCAGCCACCGTGCAATTGGTTGTGTAAAGGAGATCTCAGCTGTTTTTGGGGAAAGAAATCTAGTGAGTGTAAAAGTGAGATAAGAAGACAGGGCACCTCATCCTGCGGTGTTCTTTTACGGCAATCTTCCCCATTGCAGCACTTTCGTGTGATTGCCATAGCCAGAGCTTGAGTCCAATGTTTATGCAGTGTCCTTGCACTCCTGATGGCCATGGTTGTCCTACTAGAGGATAGTTCTTTGCAGTGGCTTTCCAATTGTCATTCAATCATTTGAGTTTGTTTCAGGGAATTGTGAGCATTAGTTGGAAAACCATGAGTTATTCTGACTGTGTCATTCGGGCACAAAGTGCTTCCTCTCTCAAGGGTGGCTCTTGTGTAAGTGGTCTTCTTCCATTACAAGAGTGATGATCATTGGGAAATTTAGTGAACAATGAACATCCATTAACTATCATTTAGAAATTAATTTTGATACATAAACTTTCCCAAAAATGTTCCAAAACCTTAACAAACCAAGGTAACCCACTTAGACCTGATGCCATCAATATTTGGTTTTGGCCAAGCCCATGCTCAATTCATAGTTTTTCTTGACATTCTCAAAGCATGTAAAACGCTCTAGGCTCCATGTTAAAATGCAAATGGAGGGTACTTTTATAATGTGTAATAAGTCATCAGACATTTTGAAAAGCGAAATGCCTGAAAAATTAGTCAATTGTACACTCTGAAAGCACAGTTCTCCAGATTTTTCCCAAATCTTTTGTTAAAAAACAACAAAATTTGTCAAAAACAAAAAAAGTCACAACATGGAGGCTAATACAATTACATTGTGAAATGCATGAACCCATCTACCAGTTCATGATTCAGACTACCAACCTCTTTGGAAGGTAAATGCTCATAATACATGTAGGACAAATGTCATGATACTTCACACAATGCTACAGATTGGCCAAATCTCCTCCTCCCGCCAACCTCTCCCCCTCGCCATAAAATAATCATTTGGAAACCGAATGAGCATTGTAACACACTTGTTGAAGCCTTGTATGAGTAATAGTTCCTTTTAATTACTGGTGTCCATTAGGAATTGGATGTTGGAACCTCATTTCACATGACTTAAAAAAAATTTTGAAAAAATTGAATGGCTTATGATAATGGCTACTGCTCTAAGTGGAAGCCAATGTTTGATCTACAATGCCTTGAATAGTTAGTGGCATATGAGGATTTAAAGATGTACAACATAAAAACCTTACACTTTTTTAACCCTCTTTGGATCACAAGATAGCTTCCAGAATGTGAAATTTTCTAATGCATGCAGTCCTAAAACCCACCCTTTTATTCTGAACAGGACCGTCATGACATGAAAATGAGTACTATCTATCCAAAACCCTGGATAAACTCTTCCAATTCCACTCATGCTCAATGCTCGTGCATGAGAGGACTTGATGGCATTAAGTACATGAAGATATATGGCTTTTGCAATTCATTTCTCTCATCATCCCTTGGAAAGAAGAGTGGATAGTTTATTCAAAAATGGCCCTCCACTATCCCACATATCATGAAAGGTGAATTCACCATATGATAGACTTTTGAGGTCCACATTTAAAAATTGAAAGTCCTCACTTATATCAACATTCATTCTTTCAATGCATCCATCAAGTCATTGATGATTTCCCCAAGTTAAGAATATCCATTTGTGAGCACTTAAGTAAATCATATTTGATTCAATTTAAAATTTCTCTTAACCGCCATTGCCACACTTTAATTGCAACTGAAAACCACAAATCAGTGTAAAATTCTGCAACCCATAATTGCTAAACTTTATTTGCAAGAGACAACAGAAGTTAATGTATATATTTCTTTTACTCAAAAGGAACATAACACATCAATGTAAAAAAATTCAATCCATGGGGAGTTGGGACTTGGCAGTCCTCAACCCTAAAGCTTCCTGAATCCTCTCCCCCATGCAGCTAAGATTAAAATTTTCCGGGCCATTCTTGAAATTATGCTATCGTCAATGATCACACCTAAGTTGTATTTATCATGGTTTTGATTAGAATAACAATGAGAGTGTCTTCTCGGACATGTAGATCCTATTCACAATGGTTGTTTCCAAATGAAAAGTAGGCTACTCCATCAAATGTTTAAAGAGTATTATTATAAATATGGTTAGAGTACTGTCACATTTCTTTTTCCCCTGTCTGCCCAATTGCATGATTAAGAACTTTTGGTGAAGCCCGGATACATTGGGCAGAAATTATGCATGTTTTGGGTGTGTAATGGACACTAGGAAGCACCCTAAACTTGTAAAATCATGATCCACTTGTGTCTGGGCATCACCCTTCTTTTTTTTTTCCAGCAGAAAAATATGAATTAGGCTAAGGGCAGATAGTGAAAAAAGAAATGCAACAAAATACTTTTGTAGTGCCTACAGTTAGGACCTTTTGCTGACTTTAACCTCTTTAGTTTGTGGCTATCACCATTCTCCATGGCCATCCATGGTAATGTCACACCCAATGAACAATTCTCTAATAGGTAATATTTTGAACCAAAAACTGAACTCTTTTGGGGCAGTTTAATATGGACTTACCTTAACAAGTTTGCCAGTTTTTCTTGGAAAACTTTTGTTTTCTTCCCCCAATATGTCCAACAATAAAGTTTCCTAACCAGACCCACTCTTACACCCTTAAACCCTAAACCCTTCCCACCCTCATCTCTAAATCTCTCTTACTCCTGGACCTGCATTATGCATTGAAATCTCACATAATATGGTTGGCCATGATGAGAGTGACTGTCTGCAAACATGATTTCATCAAAAGCCCTTGTGAAATAAATGGATCCTTCAAATTAGTTCTTCATGAACTCCACTGGCAGTTACCCTGGTACCTAAGCTGGTTAGGCACAAATTAATTATTTTTTAGAATTGCTGAAAATTCTGAAAAATAAGCGCATGCCATGCCAAAATTCTGAATCAAGCTCTCAAGCACAATAGCTTTCATTATATAGCCTGTATAATATTGAGTTGTAAATTATTTTTTTATTTTTATTGCCCATCATAATTGACCTCAAAAATAATAATAATTAGACACTTTATAATTAGTAAAAAAAACCCCATTTTGCAAATTGTTGTAGTCATCTAAAACAAGTCACAAAATGAGATTTTTTTTACTAAATTATTTAATCCCAAACCAGCCAATGTACTATGACAGTAATAAGCATTAGGTTAGATTTTTTTCCATGCATTTTCTTAAAAGAGAACTGTGCAAAATAATTCAGAATCATGGAAATTTTCCCCTGGATCATGCATTTGATGGCGGTGGCATCATATCTGGCATTGGAACAAGATCAAGTTATAATTGAAAGGGAATGACAAAGAATCCTTTGTGAACAAGCATCAAAACTCAAACAGTTCCTTCCCAAAGGGGAATATTGAAAACTAATGAAGACCTCAAAATTGTGTTAAAGAGAACTAGAAAACCCTAATATTCTCTGATACTTTGAAGGTCACAAACTTTGACATCCTTACTACAGATCAAATACTAGGATTTGCAAATTCCAACTGTGGAACTCATATGGCTTTTGGGTCGGTCAATCTGTGCCCTAATAATCTGTGTCACAACATCTGACTATTGGGTAGATCTGCTAACAACTTCTCTTGAGCCCAAGATCTGACTTCTACAATGATCTGCAATTGATTACCCTTGTGGATCTTTCAACTAGTAGCTAGACTGGTGAGAGCAGATGGATTTCGTGCTTTAGAAATTGGGCTGGAAAGGCCTGGCAGCTGAAAATGGCAAAACTAATGGAAGAAGAACCACAGAAATCCATAGTTCTTTGTTGGTACTTTCACGAAAATAGCAATTTCTTTGAGATTTTGAAATAGTTGGAGAGTTTTTTTTAATTTGATTTTTGTTTCTCTCATGAAACCAGACTCAATGCTTCTTTGATTTTCAAATGTAAATTTTTTTGAAACTGAGGCTTTATTTACAGATTGAAATACCTACACACAACACTAGTTTGAACTTGCCATATAAGGCACAGACACAATGTAAGGTTTGTTGAGATTTTGAAATAACCGGAGGTTCTGTAAATCTGGTATCAACTATCAACAGTGGTAGCCAGGACCCTACAAGTCGGGTATGAGTTGAGGCAATACAGCCTTATATACCAGTACTAGCATAGTAGGGATTTGTGGTAATATCATCAGCCTTGAACCCATTTTATATCAATGTTATGAGGGCATGTCTTTTACCCAGATATACCCTTTAGTTATAGATATAGTATATTATTTCACTTAACTTGTTTCCTTACAATCAATATATTCTAATGAAGTGCATGTTCAAGGGTATGTAAACTTGAAAATCTATATTAGGGTATAAAAATTACATACCTTTGGAGCATTTTCAGGGGTGCTTAGTATATGACCTTACAAAAATACTTCTCACATCCAAGTTTTAGCTACTTACTTTACATTTTTCTCCAAATTATGAAATTGACTTTTGGCCAATACTTGAACCACCATAAAATTGTAATAATAGATGATTGAAAACCTAAATCCTTCAAAGCACGAATCCAACTCTCCCCAAGGAAATACAAATAGTTGGAAATCCAAAAGGGAGGGGCAAATTCAAGAACTCAAATTCTTTGAGCGAAAACAACAAACTCACACTTGTGGCAAGTTGAAAGAAATATCACAATCCATCCCATAAAAACATTAAGAAATTAATATAACACATGAGTACATTGCAAACATCCCTTTAATTTTGGGTTAGAGTTTGCAAAAACATGATTGAGAGTATTGCAAATGCCCTTGTCATTTTTTCACTATAGTTAATTACCAAAAACATGAGGGTATTACATTCTCTTTGCCATTGCCAATTTTTTTATTAAAGTTTGTAAAAAAATTAAGAACAAAGCCTTGCAAAACAATATGAAATCTTAAGGAAAATAACTTCCCAATGAGAGGTTTGTAGTGGCTTTGCCATATTGCCATTTGTGACTAGGGTTTCCAAAATCCTGAAGATATTGTATATTGCTAGCTACCCTTGATTTAAACCATTTATTTCATGATTAATAATTTTGGAATGTATCCCAAATATAAAAGTATTACAATATGTATGTGTGCACTTAATACAATACTTGCATTTAGGGTTAACCTTATATCATCCATCATCAATGGGTTAAAAGTAACTTGAGGATAACCAAGTTTTTTGCAATGCCTGCATGTTTGGATGATGGGATGGGGGTCTTTTTATGTTGATAAGTTTGGTTCATCACTAGTCTTGACGAGATAATAGTAGGTAGGTAGGTAGGTAGGTAGGTAGGTAGGTGGGCTGGCCATGTAGGTAGGTGGGCCAGCCATGTGAATGAGTAAAAGGTAGGTAGGTGCAAATAGGGTATTTTAGGTAGGTATGATAGGCAGAGCATTAAATAGACTAACTATAGTAAAAGGTTGGTTGGTTGGGTGACAGAAACCCAATGAAAAAAAAAAAAAAAAAAAACCTTCATCCATCAAGCATCCATCCAAACCAGTGAGTCAGTGAGTTGGTGGGTACTAGTTCCATTGTGGCCTAGAAAACTCACCAAAAAACTCCCTCAAAACTAAAAAGATGTGTGATATTATTATTGTGATGAAATTTTCTCCAACAAAAAAAAATTCCTTGAAAATTTTGGCAAATCTTTTTTTCTAAATAAAATGGAATTTTTGCAACAGAAATGGCTATCTCTCTTTTAAATTTTCCAGGTTGAAATTGTGCAATAATTCACTAAACGCCACCCCCAACAATTATATATATTTTTACTTATTTATTTATTTATTTATAAATTATTTGTCAATGCAGATATGAACTTGACATGCAGCTACTTTCACTGAGAAGTGTACGTAGCTATTTAATTTCACACTGTACAATTGGAAGAGTAGCCACAATAATAATAATATTATTATTATTATTATAATGTGAGAATTAATAATATACCATCCTGGACAGAGATAGTACTAACTTACACTGGGGCCCTGGACATCCACAGGCAGCCTTCTGTTTTTTTTTTTTTTTTTTTTTTTTGGGCCAAAACTCCCAAATCGGCCAAACCTCTTCAAACTTCTTGGAAAATTCCCTATTTTTTTTCCCCAAAAAA